>OFHM01001407.1_pt1 | contig 15752 bp, 14 predicted proteins | sample 1521311 | NCBI WGS metagenome assembly OFHM01 (sample SAMEA3504083, study PRJEB24116) | mouse gut metagenome | biome: mouse gut; feature: mouse-associated habitat; material: faeces | place: Denmark | collected 2011 | reverse complement strand
TGAGAGACCGGTAAAACATTGTATAGTATTTTACACAGGATTATGGACTTGACTTTTAAAAAACCTAGCATGGATATGAGTTCCTTTTTATATTATTATATTTATATATGTGTAATAATGAGCTAGAATCGAGGTAATATAGTTATAAAATTTTATATAATTTAAAGGATAGTGAAAAATTATACGGAGAACCAAAAATTCGAAAAGAGATGTTTTTCTATTTTTTTGGACTAAATACAGGTTTGCGCATGTCAGATATTGTCAAACTCAAGGTGGGAGATATAAATAAGCCTGAACCCATTATTACTGAAAAGAAAACAGGTAAGAAGAAACGACTGTTCTTAGATGGAATTCAGGATATTGTTCAGGAATACATAAAAGATATGAATGATAATTATTTGTTCCCGTCCAGACAGAGTGGACATATAACAGTTAATACAGTATATAAATTGTATATCAAAATAGGGCGTGAACTAGGTAGAGACGATATAGGGTGCCATACGCTACGAAAAACATATGGCAGATCTTACTATCTAAAGACGCACGATATTGCTACATTGATGTATTTGTTTAATCATAGTAGTGAGAAAATAACTAAAAGATATATCGGGATCACAGATGATGATGCCAAATCAAGTCTTAAAGGGTTCCGTATAGGTGTTAAAGGTGGTGAGATGTAATGAGGTTCTTTTATGGAATACTCGAGTCATTTGCAAATTTTATGGGCTGTCTTTTCAGTTTGCTTTGGATTGGTTTTTTGTTAATGCTAACCTATGTATATCTTAAAGTAGCATTTAATATATAAACGATTTTGGAGGTAATTTAACATGCAGTTGGTTAAAAATATTTCTGTAAATGATATTCTTGAAGACGGTGTGGTTGAAGGGCTACGCTATATTATACTTAAATCGGAATTTTCGTTGAATGGTTATATTGAAAGACCAGATAATTTACCAGAAGAAGTTGATAGCGAACTGTACTGGAGCTTAGATGTGCATGGTCGATTTAGCTTTAGTGGGTACATAAAATGCAAGGATGACAATTTTAGTGGTGTTTATCTAGGCTTTGATACTGTTCATGATGTAGATAAGCTCCCAGGTAGTGCTACTTGGACTGTAAAAGATGTTCAGCTTGAATGTATACACGTGGCTGAACAGTTGAGAGAATTAGAGAGAAAGTTGGAATAATAGTGAGTAATAACTCCACAAGAAGAGAAGATAAGGTAAGAAAGAAAGCGATTATATTAATTATTATAGGCATCCTAGCAACGATCATATTGTTGACTAATTATTTATCTTCAAATAAAGATAATGGCGAAAATATTAATACTACGGCAAAAGTTAGTAGTAAAAAAGAAAGTAACAAAAAAGCAAGTAGTAGTTCTATAAAGGTTGATCCAATAGAAATTTATAATGCTCCCGATGGTCAAATTATGCCACAAGATGACGGAACCATTATCATAGAAGGGAAAACCGCTCCAAATAAGAAGCTTCGTTTAAATGCTACGGGGTTTATTGATAATGAAACGGGGGACATTACTGGCGATGTAAGTGGATTAACAGTATCAGATAAAGATGGATACTTTAAATTTAATTTTAACGAGCGTGACCAAAGCGCAAGTGATTTAATCAACTTAATATATATCCTAGATAACAAAGATAGTATTAAAGTTTGTGTAGGAGACGATAATTTTATGGGTTCTAAGTATCTAACCGTTATCAGAAATGAAAACATTGATTATAGAACATTTCGTGATAAACATGCACAACAAATCCATCACGCACATAGCTCCAGTGACTCTAGTATAACTATTGACGCTGAAATTACTTTTAATTAATATAAATTAAGCTGACCAGAAGAGTGGGCAGCTTTTTTTGTTGCGCTTTTTCTTGACATTCGCCCAATACATTCTAGTTTACATAATATACATTATAAAAAGTAGTTTTGGTAGCTAAAATAAACAGTTAGTATTATATACATAACTGTTTATTTTAGCTAGACCTTGATCACCAGCTCATCAGTATCGAGCCAGACTTCTTGACCTAGCGGAATCGTAAATATTGGCTGGGTATGTCCAAAATCTAGATCATACATTACGGGTATCTCTTTTAGGATCGGAAATTTATCCAAGATATATAACAATCGTTGCTCTGTCATCTGGGATGTTTTGGGAAAACGCCCTAATAAAAGCGCCCGTGGCCGTTTAGCTAGTTGTAATACTTGCGCCAACAACCTAGAAAAATCTAGCCAAGTTTCACCATCATCTGAAAATTCGAGCAAAATTATCTTATCCTCAAAATTTGGTTGGTATGGCGTTCCAGCTAACAAAAACAACGTGTTGACATTACCGCCAACTGTTTGGCCATGGACACGCCCTGAGGTATAAACTTTCCAAGCTGTTGGGTAAAATGTCCGCTTGCTGTCGGATAAAAACCACTCATCGCTTGACCATGTCTGTGATGGTCGAAGCTCGTAATGCTTTTGGGTCAGTGCTTGCATAAAAGCGTTATCTTGATAAGCCCCTGCTTTATCTAGCATTTTCAACGTTATGTAAGCGGGTCCATAATAGGTAACTAGCCCTGTTTTAGCTGTGATCGCATTAGCAAGCGCTGTGAAATCTGAAAAACCACAGATGATCTTGGGATTATTGGCTATCAGATCAAAATCTAGGTATGGTAATAACTCATTTGATGTAAAACCACCGATCACTGTTTGGATCGCTTTGACATTAGGATCGCTAAATGCAGCATGAATATCATCTATCCGCTCAGAAATGCTGTTAGTGCCATCTAAAGTCATCCCTGATACATGGTTACCAAAAGTGACCTTAAAGCCCAGCTGTGTTAATTTTTCTTGTGCTGTTTGATTAGCGGCAAAACCACCGACACAATCAAGAGTACGACTAGGTGCAATGATCCTGATCTCATCATTTTGTTTCAATCGTGCGGGTATCAACATAAACATCCCTACTTTCTAAAAGATATTGAACAAATTTTAGCATACAAATTGCATAAAATAAAAAATATCGACCCTAAGCCACTTGACTTGGGGTCGATATTAATTAATCACCATATGAATTGATATATTCGTGTGCATTATTCCAAAATGGAACTTTGACAACGCCTAAGATCTTAGAACGTGGTACAAAGCCATAGGAACGACTGTCATTGGAAACTTCACGATTATCACCTAAAACAAAGTATTCATCTTTAGGAACTGTAAATGAGCGTCCAGTACCAAGAGTCACACCCTTATCTTCGGCATTTGAGATCGATAAAGTTCCTTCTTTTTGTTGCTCAGTAGTGATATATCCTTGAGATTGGAATTTTCCGTTAACATAGAGTTTACCATCATTTTTGTATTCGATCTTATCACCAGGCAAACCGATAACGCGCTTGACGTATTTGGTACTATCGCTTATGCCAGCACGATCGTCAACGCCCTTAGCATTGAAAACAACGACGGTATCACGTTTTATCTTAGCATGTTTTAACATGATCACGCGTTCGTTATTTTGGAGATTGGGATACATTGACAACCCATCGACTTTGACTAACGATAACAGGAAAGTGTTGATCAAAAGCGCAATAAGAAGTCCGACAACAACGGGCCAGATCCAACCCATAATATTTTTAAATGTTGACATCTAATTTTTCCTCCAACGTTTTTAAGTAATTAAAGCTGTTAACTTGTTCTAAAGCATCAGTCTGATCTTTTAAGACGACCTCAAAGATATTGGTCGCATCTTCATTCAGTAAAGGTAAAACATTTTTCCAAACGATCTTGCCCTTACCAAGTTCTAAGCTATCATGTGTTTTACCCAATGAGTCAACTAAATGATAATGAACGATATTTTGCTTCAAATGAGCTAAGGCGGTCATTAATTTAGCATTATCCCCCTGCCATTTGATAAAGCAATGCGATGTATCAAAGGCTAAACGATAATCATGAGCTAAGATCTTAGCATCTAGCGTTTCATCCCCATAGTAAAATACTGGTGAGATCGAATTTTCAAACATTACATGCTCTTTACCAAGATCTTTAAAATGGTCTAAGCGCTTGAAAACGTATTCTTCAGCATATTCTAAATCAGGATATAAACTGAGAAATTCAGCCGTTTGGCGCGAATAAGATCCATGGATCAATACTTGAACATTTTTGTCATAAGCTAATTGTAACAAATCTAAGGAACTTTGCTCAATAAATCGATACAGCTCTGGTAATTTAGCTTCAGGTGTCAAAAGTTCGGTAAAATACTCACGGTAACGCATGGGATGATGTAATACGATATGGTTTATCCCCGCATCTTTGACTTGATCGATACCATAGGCCAAACGTTTCAGTCCATCCCCAGTAAAGTCATTTTCAGCGGTATAGAATTCAAAAACATTGGGCTGATATTGTAGTCGATCCTTGATCTGTTCAGGGTCAGAACTAGCTTTCAAGCCTAGATCGATTTTTTTCATAAAATCAGTTCCTCCTCAAAAAACTGGATAGGTCATACTACCGATCCAGTTTAAAACATATATTATTTATCGATATCTTCCATCCAACCAAGGGCGAGTGCATTTTCGCCTAAATGAGTTCCGATGACGGGACCAAAATAGCTGATCTCGATCGAATTGTTTGGATATTTTTTAGCAAGTTTAGCTTGCCATTCTTTAGCCGCTGCTTCGTTGTTAGCATGGATCACGATCATTTTAATCGGATAAGTTAGATCTTTTGTATCTTCTTCAAATAGATCTTCAACACGTTTTAAAGCGCGTTTAGATGAACGAACTTTATCGAAAGCTACGATCTTGTCAGTCTCATCATCAAAAGTCAAGATCGGTTTGATCTTAAGTACACTGCCGACAAAAGCTGCAGCGTTAGATAGTCGACCACCACGCACTAAGTTTTGAAGATCATCAACGACAAAATATTCGTTGATCGTTTTCTTTAAATGATCTAAACGAGCTAAGATCTCATCTAAATTTTTCCCTTGTTTGGCCATTCGAGCCGCTTCGATCGCTAAGTAACCCATCAACAGAACTGTGATCTCCGAATCTACAGGTACAACTTGGATATTATCGACCGTATCTTTGACTGTTTCCAAAGTTTGAACTAACCCAGAGATCGTACTGGCTAAGTGGATACTGATCACAGCATCATAGCCTTGGTCACCTAAGGACTCATAAAGTTCGATCAATTTGCCGATCGGTGGTTGTGAGGTACTAGGGAAAGTTTCCGAAGTCCGTAACTTTTCATAAAATTCTTCAGTAGTAATATCAATACCTTCATCATAGCTTTTACCATCGAGAATAAACGGGATAGGAACGATATGGATATCATTTTCTTTGATCTGTTCCGCGCTTAGATAGGCTGTACTGTCGGTAACAACAGCTATTTTCATAAAATTACACCTACTTTAATTATTATTGCAAATCCTATCATAACACACAAATAAGCTAGTTACTAGCACAGTTCTTACTCGTGCGCGTTCAACAAGCCACTTTTAGACAAGTTTTAAGAATAAATTATATCATTAGATAACAAACTTTACACAGATAACTTTGCTCTTTTTTGAAATAAAGGCTACAATATTAAGTGAAACTTTTTAAAGGAGGCTTTTAACATGGCATTTGATGGTATTTTTACCCGTGCAATGGCTAACGAATTAAATGAGCTTCTCTTAGATGGTCGCGTGATGAAGATCTCGCAACCTTACGCCAATGAAGTCATCCTAACGATTCGCCAAAATCGCCATAATTATCCTGTTTTATTATCAGCCCATCCCAATTATGCGCGTGTTCAGGTCACTGAGATCCCGTATACCAATCCCCCTATCCCAACTAATTTTACGATGGTCTTACGTAAGTATTTAGAAGGTGCTAAGCTAGTAAAACTTGAGCAATTGAATTGTGATCGGGTTCTCAATTTCTATTTTATGACTCGAAATGAACTTGGTGATCGGTTACCGTTGATCTTAAGTGTTGAGATCATGGGACGTTATAGCAATATCATCTTAGTAGAACAAGAGACTAATAAGATCTTAGATACGGTAAAGCATGTCGGGATGGATCAAAATCGTTATCGGACGCTATTACCCGGGGCTACCTATAAGAATCCCCCTGCCCAAACTAAACGCGATCCTTTTTCAGATCAAGATAAGCTTTATTTAGAGTTAGTTAAAGATTACCCGAATCGAGAAGTCTTAGCTATGCAACTTGTCAAGACGTATCAAGGACTATCGCGGCAAAGCGCTCTACAATTAGCTAAGATGCTTCATGAAGAGCGTGACCTAAGTACTAGTTTTAACGCCTTTTTAGAACAAACTAAGCATCCGAAAGCTAATATCTTTACCGAAAAAAATAAGCTAGCCTTTGATATTTTTACACACCATACGACACAACAAGAATTTGCGACTTTAAGTGAGATGCTTGATAGCTACTATCAAGAAAAAGCAGTACGTGATCGTGTTTTTCACCAAGGTGCAAAATTGATCCATGTCGTTAAAAAAGAATTGTCTAAAAACCAAACTAAGCTCAAAAAATTGACTAAGGAGCTCAAAAATACGGATAAAGCCGATGATCTTCGGGTCAAAGGTGAATTGCTGACGACTTATCTTTATCAGGTAAAGCCAAATGCGACAAGTGTGACGCTACCTAATTATTATGATGGTGAAAAGCCCGTCAAAATCACACTCTCCCCCCAACTTTCACCAGCGCAAAACTCACAAAAGTATTTCAAAAAATACCAAAAACTAAAAAATGCGGTTGCGCACATAGAGCAACAATTAGCTTTAACTAAAGCTGAGATCGCGTATTTAGAAAGTGTACAGATGCAATTAGAACTAGCCCAGCCAAGTGATCTAAATGACATCGAACTCGAATTACAAACGGCAGGTTATTTGACCCAAACTAAGCAACAAAAAAAGCGTAAACCAAAATTAAGCAAACCAGAAACCTTTGTTGCTACTGATGGGACTGAGATCTCAGTTGGGAAAAATAATTTGCAAAATGATCGTTTGTCGTTAAAAACAGCACAAAAAAACCACTATTGGCTCCACGTAAAAGACATCCCTGGCTCTCATGTGATCGTGCATAGTTCCCAGCCGACCCAAGAAACCTTACTGCAAGCTGCTAGTCTAGCGGCCTACTATTCTAAGGCTCGTGGCTCAGCCAATGTTCCTGTCGATTACGTACAAGTTCGCCATCTCAGAAAGCCTAATGGTGCTAAACCAGGTTTTGTGATCTATGAAGGCCAAAAGACCCTTTATGTTACGCCAGACAAAGCACTAGTAGCTAAACTAAAAAATTAGATATATCAAAAAGAGTATGCTATCAATTTGGATAACATACTCTTTTTGCTTATTCAGTTTCGGTATTTTCTAGCGTATAGAGTCGTATATTTTGTGGTTCACCCTCGGTCTTAGCATCAAACACATATGACCCATTAGAATAGCGCTCATTAAAGTTATGAGTATTTGGTTCAACGGTGATCACTTTTTCAGTCTCAGTGGTAACTTCTAATCGTTGATCAGGTACGATCAAAAATGCAGTGAATACTCGATGTGGCTTGCTCTTTAGTTCCCGTAAGATCTGTACTCCCCGGCGAGCGCGTGAGGTCATTGGAATTTCAGTGACTTTCATCTTCTTAAATGACCCTCGTGTCGTTAATACTCCAAGTGCACTTTGCTCATCGGCTAATAAGACAGACACTAAAGTATCATCACGTAGATCCATACATTTGACCCCCGCTGCTCGTGCCCCTGTTGTTGGAACTTCAGCTAGATCATAACGTAGACCGTAACCATTATAAGATACACAGACTAATTGTTTGTTTTCAGTTGTGTAATACAATGAAATAACTTCATCAGTTGGAGCTTTGAGTGTGATATAACGACTAGCCCGTGACTTGTAAGTCCGACCAGGTTTTAGATCGACTAGTGCGGTCTGCTTGATAAAGCCTTCTTTAGTTGCAAAGACAAAGTTTCCTGGTTCGTCTAAACTCTTGAAAACTTTTGCAAAAATGACACGCTCATCTACATCTAGACCTACCGTTTGTGAGAGATGTTCCCCTGTATCTTTAAAGCGTGCTTCGGTGATCTCGTGAACTGGACGATATATCACATTTCCCTTGTTGGTAAAGATAAAGAGATGATCTAACGTGTTGACTGTCGTTTGGAGGACTGGTTCATCGTCTTCGCGTAAGCCATTATCATTAGCATCTGATGCATTGAAAGAACGCAATGATGAGCGTTTAACATAACCCTCACGTGAGATCTGAACAATCACATCTTCTTGAGCAACTAAGACTTCAGTTTCGATCTTAAGTGAGGCGATCTTAGCTTGGATCTCAGTTTTACGTGGAGATGCGTACTTTTTGGCGATCGTTTGTAATTCTTGGCGAATGACTTTATCTAATTCCTTAGGATCACTTAAGATCTTTTCGTATTTAGCGATCGCCTTTTTAAGAGTAGATGCTTCGTTTTCAAGTTCAGTCACGTCAGTATTCGTTAACCGATACAATTGTAGGGCAACGATCGCGTCAGCTTGTTTTTCAGTGAAATCAAACTGTTGAACTAAATTCTTGGTAGCATCTTTACGATTTTTAGAAGCACGAATGACTTTGATGACTTGGTCTAAGATCGATAAAGCTTTGATCAGCCCAATAACGATATGTTCTCTTTGTTTAGCTTTATTTAGATCAAATTCAGTCCGTTTAGTTGTAACTGCTCGTTGATGCTCTAAATATGAAGTTAAGATCTGTTTTAAGCCAACATGTTTAGGGCGCATATGATCGATCGCGACCATGTTGAAGTTATATGAGATTTGAAGATCAGTATTTTTGAAGAGATAATTCAAGATCCCTTCAGCATTGGCATTTTTCTTTAGCTCGATCACGATCCGTAAACCGTCACGGTCACTTTCATCCCGAACTTCAGCGATCCCTTCAACTTTTTTGAGTAACCGGATCTCATCTATTTTTTTGACTAAAACGGCTTTATTAACTTCATAAGGTATCTCAGTGACTACGAGCGAAGATTTTCCACCACGAAGGTCTTCGATCGCAGTCTTAGCGCGCAACATCGCACGACCACGCCCAGTTTCATAGGCTTTCTTGATCCCATCTAAACCTTGCAAGATCCCACCGGTTGGGAAATCAGGTCCCTTGATAAATTGCATCAACTCTTCTAAGCTTGCTTCAGGGTGTTTCATCAAGTAGATCGTTGCTTGGATCGTTTCATCTAAGTTGTGCGTCGGGATCTCGGTTGCGTATCCTGCTGAGATCCCTGTAGCACCGTTTACCAATAAGTTAGGAAAACGAGCCGGTAAAACAGTTGGTTCATATTCCGTATCATCGAAGTTTAGGACCATGTCAACTGTCTTTTTATCGATATCTTTAAGCATTTCAGCAGCGATCATTGACAGACGTGCTTCAGTATAACGCATCGCAGCAGGCGGATCGCCATCCATTGAACCGTTATTACCGTGCATTTCGATCAACGGCTCGCGTAACTTCCAATCTTGACTCAAACGCACCATCGCTTCGTAGATCGAACTATCGCCGTGGGGATGGAAATTACCCATCACGTTCCCCACAGATTTAGCCGATTTTCTAAATGGTTTATCGAATGTATTTTTATCTTCGTGCATTGCAAATAAGATCCGGCGTTGCACGGGTTTTAACCCATCCCGAATATCAGGTAAGGCGCGCTCTTGGATGATGTATTTAGAATAACGTCCAAAACGTTCACCCATAACGGCTTCCAAGGATAGTTCTTGGATATTTTGTTCAGACATTTACAAATTGCTCCTAACTATGCTTTATCTTCTGTTTCATGAGCTTTATTAGCTAAAGTCGTATCTAATAAGCTTCCATCTTCTTCTAAGGTGAACTGGACATTTTTCTCGATCCATTTGCGTCGTGGCTCGACTTTATCACCCATCAAAGTCGTGACCCGCTTTTCAGCTAGGGCATCATCATCGATCTTGACTCTGACCAAAGTTCTTGTTTTTGGATCCATCGTTGTTTCCCAAAGTTGATCAGCATTCATTTCACCGAGACCTTTGAAGCGTTGTAAAGTATAACCCTTACCGATCGCTTTAGCTTGTTTTTCCAATTCCTCGTCAGTCCAAGCGTAACGTACTTGAAGTTTTTTGTTAACACTTTTTTGAAGCTTATATAATGGAGGTAAAGCGATATATACTCGCCCTGCATTGATCATTGGACGCATGTATTTATAGAAGAAAGTCAATAATAGCGTCTGGATGTGGGCACCGTCAGTATCGGCATCGGTCATGATGATGATCTTATCATAGTTGGCATCTTCAAGCTCAAATTCAGCACCAACACCTGCACCGATCGTATAGATCATCGTGTTGATCTCTTCATTTTTCAAGATATCTTGCAACTTAGCCTTTTGTGTATTCAAAACTTTCCCACGTAACGGTAGGATCGCTTGGAATTTACGGTCACGTCCTTGTTTAGCAGATCCACCAGCTGAATCACCTTCGACAAGGAACAATTCATTGCGTTTAGCGTTACGTGATTGCGCAGGAGTCAATTTACCTGAAAGTAAACGATCTTTTTTATGCCGTTTTTTGCCATTTCGACTTTCATCTCGCGCTTTACGAGCAGCTTCCCGAGCCTCTCTAGCTTTGATAGATTTTTTAACAAGATCTTTAGCGAAATCGCCATTTTCCATCAAATAGTAGTTTAATTGCTCATTGACAATGTTATCAACGATCGTCCGAGCTTCAGGGGTTCCCAACTTACCCTTTGTTTGTCCTTCAAATTGCAATAATTCTTCAGGAATGCGGACAGAAACGATGGCTGAAAGCCCTTCACGAACATCGCTACCTTCAAGATTTTTATCCTTGTCCTTTAAAAGACCAACTTTACGAGCGTATTCATTGAATGCTTTAGTCCAAGCTGCTTTCATCCCTGCTTCATGTGTTCCACCATCTTTAGTGCGGACATTATTAACAAATGACATGATATTTTCTGAGTAACCATCATTGTATTGACCAGCCACCTCAACTTCGACGCCATCTTTTTGTCCTTCAAAATACATCACATCGCCTAATGTATCTTTATCTTCATTTAAATAGGAAACAAACTCTTTGATCCCGTCTTCAAATAAGAAGATATCTTGAGTATCTGTTCGTTCATCAGTCAAAACGATCTTGACACCTTTTAATAAGAAGGCCGATTCACGTAGCCGTTCTGCTAAAGTATCATAATTGAATTTTGTTGTTGAAAAGATCTCCGGATCAGGCTTAAAAGTGACTGTAGTTCCACTGTTTTTCTTTGTTTTACCTAATTTTTTAAGTGTTCCGACTGGTTGACCACCATTTTCAAAATCTTCTTCGTACTCAACACCATCACGAACTGTATTGACAGTCAAGCTAGAAGATAGTGCATTTACAACTGAAGCCCCCACACCATGAAGACCACCCGATGTTTTATAGTCGCCTTGACCAAATTTTCCCCCAGCATGTAACACTGTGAAAATAACTTCGACCGTTGGGATCCCCATGGCATGCATCCCAACCGGCATCCCGCGCCCGTAATCGACGACTGTGATCGAATCATCGGGATGGATCGTAACATCGATCTCTTTACCATAACCAGATAAGGCTTCATCAACTGCATTATCGACAATTTCATAAACTAAGTGATGCAATCCGCGACCATCAGTGGAACCAATATACATCCCCGGCCGTTTTCTAACTGCTTCTAAGCCCTTTAAGACTTGAATGGAGTCATCACCGTATTTTACTTTACTCATACATTCATTTCCTTTATCAAATTTAAAAGTCACGTTATCTATCTTACCGCATCAAAAGGATAACTATCAATATAAATTAATGTTATCTTGAACTTGGTAGATCTCGGATAAAGTGTCATCAGCAAAAACTTTGTACATTTCAGCAAAAGTCTTTGCTAGGTCTTGCTTTAGTAGATCGCGTTCAGGTAACCAGAAGATCTCACCTTCACTTGATGATCTAAGGTCACCTGAAAATTTGGTTGCGCGATAAAGCAAAACTATGTAGCGGGTCTCATTGACAAAAAATTGCTTGATCCCACAAAGCTTGGGGTCTAATAAAGTCAGACCCGTTTCTTCAAAAAATTCCCGGATCATTGCTTGGTGAAATGATTCACCCAACTCAACATGTCCACCTGGAAAAGTGATCCCCGGCCATTCCTTTTTACGGCGGTTTTCAACTAGCACTTGTTCACCGTTGCGTAATAAACACATATTGGTGAGTTCGATCGTCTCGGTTCGTGCCATTAAATTCACTCCTTTATACAACGCTGAGAAACGCATTTAAACGCAGCGTTCATGTTCTACTTAATAGATTATCAATCTTAGCGCAAAATATCAAACGATATCTTTTATCGAACATATATTCTATATTATACACAAATATTAGTAAAATGGGGATGTTTTTCGCTAAAAAACTTTCAACTTCCGCTAATGTTAATTTGCGGAAGTTGAATTTTAGGTATAAAAAGTGTGCTCAGCTGGCTGCGGCTAAGCACACTAACTATTATTAATGTTTGTTTTTATAGATCACGATCTCTCCGGCTAATATAAAAATGAGTGTTGCACCAAGTTCGAGTAGCCACGAAGTTTTTAGACCAAAAAGTTGCAGACAGATCGTTGTCAGTAAGATCCCTAGTGGAGCAGATATCAATAAAACAAAATTGACAAGACTATCAACACGAGTTAGCTGTTCTTCATCAATGACCTGGACCAGATCAGTATAATATTTAGGTGCCATATATCCACTAAGAATGATACCGATCAATTTAAAAAACAGCGTATACCCTAATGGCAATCCGAGAAAACAACTCCCTATAGCAAACACAAGTGCTACATTAGCCAACATAATAAGTTGACCATAATTTATCTTTTCTAACCAATTAAAACGTAAAAATGAACCTAAAAGTAAACCGATAAGAGAAGTGAGTTGTAAAATGACTAGGGTCTGTGAATAGCTTCCCAAACGTAAATTACTAGTCGAGACCATGGAAACGTTTAGTAGTAATCCATATCCCATAGCTATCACTTTGCCGAATGTAAGTAATCATACGGTCTGCATAATATGTTTTTGTTTCATATGAATATATGCTAATCTCATTTTTTGTAAAAAATCTGTGGCTGAGACGTGATCTTGGGCTGACATTACCATTTTTACTGTATCATCAAACTTGATCTTTTTTAGAAAAAACAAGCTCAAGGCAAAGGTTACAGCATTCAAAAGTGCTAGTCCCCAAAAATTATTAGGGTATACGGCTAACCATTGCGCACCAATGAGCTGTCCGATAATTATACTTAAACTGAATAAAACGATATCCAACGAAGAAATTTCGCGCCGTTCACTTTGATCGATCCAAGTCTTTGAAAACGGAGTAAACATCTTACTCATATAACCATCAAGTAGATCAGATAATACGTTTGCTAATAAGATAATCACAAACAAAGCTAGTGGCATCTGATATTTAAGCAACAAAAAAGCAAGTGCAAAATAGAGCAAAACTTGTATCACGTTAAGTAACGCTGCTTTTTTGAGGCGTTTAGTTTCACGGTCAGTCAAATAAGCTAATATAGGCTCAAGCAGTCCTGGTAAATTTTCAAACAATTTGACTAATGATATCGCTAAAGTACTATACGTTTGTTTAGAAGCCAAAGTCAACAAGGCTAAGTTATATAGCGCACTCCCGATCCGATTGACTGTTTTTTCACAGATCAAATAGCGTACGTGCTTTTTTTCTCTCAAAACAACGATCAATTTAGCATTTGTCACCCTTTTTAAATTCATGATTTTCCCCCATCAATAACCTTTGAAAATATCTGATACCGGCATTACCGTTATTGAAACTTTCATCCAGTTTACTTTCGAACTGATAGTTAGCCCAGACTTTTTTTCCTGATAATGAGAACGATAAAACTTCAATTAATTCATTCCATTTATATGCGTATTGCAGATATTCTTTATTTCCAGTGATAGCATAAGCATACAACATAAGCATCCCTAAACCAGCGGCGCCTGAAGAAATCGTTGCATTTTTAACATATCTTCCACTAAATTTACTCAGAAATTTTTCTAGTTGTGGAAATAACTCGGTTAATTTGAATTTAGTTGCCAAGATTACAAGGATATATAACCTTCCCGCTGCTCCGCCATTAACATAAGGTGAATAGACTGACCCACTTTTTAAATAAAGCATATTGTCTTGACATATAAAACTTTGTAATTCATTTTTGATAAATTTGCTGACAATTTTACTTGGTTCCTTAGAAAACTTTTCCAGTAGTGTCCGATCTCTTTGTGATAGTGACTCTAATAAATACGAATTAAGTTCATCTTCTATTAAATGTAATTGATTTAGCATTTTATTTGGATTTATCATATTTTTGACTTTTTTTAATTGAGGGTCATCCAGAAATTGAATAACTTTAGTACTTTCATTTTTCTCAGTATAAAGTTTTTCAATAATAGCTATCCATTTTGAAGAAAATCCTTGATATTTAATAACTTTTGAAAAGGTTTCACGAACTTGAGTATAATTTGCTAAACATAGGTTTCGGTTTACTCCACCCAATCCATCCAAAATCATCCAAGCAACTTTAATCCAATCTTCAGCGTAAGTATTGTATTTAGTTTCAGGGATGGTATACCACGGGGTTTTTATTTTTTCACAAGAGTGTGAATCAACAAAGATCGAATCAGCACAATCAATAAAATAAACCTTTAGTGTTCGGATGTCCACCAAAACATTAGCTGGATTTATATCTCGTAAAATAATTCCTTTTCTATGCGCATAAGCCACCACAGAAATGAGATTTTTAATAACTTCGATAAAATCAGTCATGGATTTTTCACATAAATTTTTTTCGATAACTACTGGACCATTTGTTGCAAAATATTCGTAATATGTAAGACCAGTAATTTTTTGTAAGATCAAATAGTAGTTGTTTTGAGTCGTAAAATATCCCAAAACAAGTGGGTAGTACTTTCCCTGTAACTTATCTAAAATTTGGCATTCATTTTTACGCTTGGCGATTGCCTGATCTGTACCTATTCCGATACCAAAACGACCCTCTTTTAAGACGATTGGCTCCTTTTTTAAGTAAGTTCCATAGTAAATACCACCACCTAGTGTAATTTTGTAAGCACCTTCTATGCGTAAATTCTTCCAGTGTGAGTCGTTTGATTTCTTTGGATAAACATACTTAGCAAATGGGTCGTTTTTGATAAACGGTGGCAAAACAAAATAGTGATCAATTTCCCGCCGCTCTCTCGGACACTATGAGTATCAAGTAATTTCTCTACTAATTTTGAAGATGAGGCAAATTTAAATGAAAAATCCATTTTTTCTGCTAACCAAACAACGTGATTTAACACTGTTTGATAGTTCTTATAAGTGGCAGAAACATGGATCTTCCACCCTTGATGTGGTAATTTATAATGTAAACTGACTGTCCAACCATTGAACTCATAGCTGCTTAAAAATCTATTAACTGGATACATTGTGCTCCCCCCTATCGCCTTAATTTAAGGCTACTATAGCACAACGAGAGAAAAAATAATAATATTTTTCTGATTAGAATTTATTAATTATAATTTTAATTAGAAATATCTTGTATTTAATGGAATAAGATATATAATAGGATCAACTTAAAAGAAAGGAGGACGTTATCAAGTCAAGTCCATAATCCTGTGTAAAATACTATACAATGTTTTACCGGTCTCTCA
>OFHM01001405.1_pt1 | contig 15753 bp, 17 predicted proteins | sample 1521311 | NCBI WGS metagenome assembly OFHM01 (sample SAMEA3504083, study PRJEB24116) | mouse gut metagenome | biome: mouse gut; feature: mouse-associated habitat; material: faeces | place: Denmark | collected 2011 | reverse complement strand
ATTTGATAATCAATATATTATATAGCTTCAATCTGAAAATTGTCATATACTAAGATCCATATTATAAAAATAGTCGCAACGCGTAATCAGAAAACTCTGCCAGAACAGAAAATCCACATCATCTGAATATTGCGCCATGGCTTCCTTATAGACCTGATATATCTTGATTTCGCAGTAGTCCAGCAACGGAGTGCCAAACTCTGCTTCCATAAGGATTTCACCAAGCAGATAGGAATAATTCAAATAAGAATCTGCGGAATGGCTGTCACTCTCCAAGACTTCATCCATAAATTTCAGGGCATCTTCCCACTTTTCGCCGTCAATAAGCTGACGCAATTTCGATTTCCAATTCATTTCAATTTCATTATAACAACCGTAGTATCATTGTACGTAGAATCCGGGAAAACACCCCGAGCCGACATCCATGACGCAGAAAGAAGCACCTAAAAAGACAGCAGGCAACATGCGATTGAATTTCTCATGGTCATTTGTATTTTAGTTGTACTTCGGTACCCGAATACACGGTATATCCGTCATCATCCGGACCATAAAGAGTCCGTTGCACTAAGTATAGTCAAAGTCAGAAGTAATCGTCAAGTTTATTTGTAAGATTGCCGAGACCTGCGACGCACAAATATAATCAATGGAAGCGGAAATGCCATTGCATCAGGTATTTTCGGGGCAAATATATTGCGATTTTCTTCTCATCTGCAAAATAAATCTTTAATACTCATATAGACATAATCACCTAATAATCAATCAGTTGACAAGTATCACATTTCTTCAACAAACTACTCAAAATAAGTTATTTTCTCACAACACACTATCATACAGCCACTTAACACTAATTAAACTCACAATATTAAAGGCTACCGAATCAAATTCCCTCATTTTTCCCACAGATAAGTATCAATATTAATCTTCCTGACAACATGAGTTTACGGTGTATGCTGGCGCTTACATTGTAAAAGGGTTGGCATCTGAAACTGCAGCCAGAAACAATGGCATAAATTTAAGCAGCTTTGATATATTTCCCAGTAAAGTAAATTGCTGAATAATTCCCATATTTTTAGTATTTTTGCCAATTGTCCCCGGTGCAGGGGAAACTTATTGATTACAAACCGCGGCAAAAGCGATGTGCCACGTCACCGCATCCATGTCATGAAATGCCGGACTGCCGCATTTAATTACAATAGAATATGGCCAACGAAAAAGAAGTCAGCATTGAGCTGAAACAAGAGGTAGCAAAAGGTTCCTACTCAAACCTCGCCATCATCACACATTCAAGAAGCGAGTTCATCATAGACTTCGCATCCATGCTCCCGGGACTTCCTAAGCCGGAAGTGCACAACCGCATAATCATGACTCCGGAGCATGCAAAAAGGCTTTTCCTGGCACTGCAGGACAATCTCAACAAATACGAAAGCCAGAACGGCACCATAATCATCGGTGAAGCTCCTAAGGCCCCGTTCCCGATGGGTGGATTGGGAGGAGGCGCAAAATCCTGACATCATGACAGATATTCAGATGAAAAACAATCAGACAATGGAAGAGCGGCTAAAGAAAATCAAAGCTTTCGCATTCGATGTGGACGGTGTGCTGACTGACGGAGGCATACTCGCAAACCTTGACGGGGAGTTGTTCCGCACATTCGACTCGAAAGACGGATTCGGGCTGAGGATGGCCGCCATGCACGGATACAAGCTCGCCATCATTACCGGAGGACGCTCTGAAAGCATCAGAATGCGCTTCCGCACATGCGGGGTAAAGTCTGAAGACGTGTATCTGGGATCACGTGACAAGATGGAGGACTTCACGGACTTCTGCACAAGACATTCGCTCACTCCCGAACAGGTAATGTATTTCGGAGACGACATGCCCGATGTGCCGGTCATGCTGGCATGCGGGTGCGGAGTCTGTCCTCAGGATGCTGTCCAAGAGGCGAAAGAGGCGGCAGACCTTATAAGCGACCGCCCAGGAGGCAAAGGATGCGCAAGAGCAGTCATAGAGTCCGTCATGCGGCTTCACGGAACATGGAGTCTTGATGTACAGGAATATAAAGCTAAATTCTGACATTTTCACGTTGCCCTTCAGCTGATTTTCACCACAAAATCACGCAGTTTGCGACAAATTTCATTCTTTCACGGAATAGCCGGCCGCAGGTAGTGGCCGGCATTTTTTATGTTTTAATTTTGCACCCCGAAAACGTGTACTATAACTGGAAATTACAATGAAATTTGAGAACAGGAACGTTCTGATAACCGGAGGAGCATCCGGAATTGGAAGACTTATGGGCATGATGGCCCTCGAAAAAGGAGCAAGGACACTTGTCATCTGGGACATAAATGCACAGAACATAGCCACTACAACAGCAGAGCTCAGCAGAAAAGGCAAAGTGAAAGGCTATTTGACCGACGTGTCAAACAGCGATGCAGTGGAAGCCTCATACAAGAAGACAATTGCGGAATGCGGTGATGTGGACATACTCATAAACTGCGCAGGAATCGTCACGGGGAACAGCACATTCGACAAGATGACAACAGCGGAAATCACAAGGACAATCGGCATCAATACAATCGCCCCGATGCTCGTTGCACGTGCCGTCCTTCCCGGCATGCTAAAGCGCAACAGCGGCCACATCTGCACAATCGCATCCGCAGCCGGCATGCTATCCAACCCGAGAATGTCCGTATATGCCGCAAGCAAATGGGGCGCGATAGGCTGGTCCGATTCCGTAAGGATTGAGCTCAAGAACATGAAGAGCAATGTTCACATTACCACAGTGGCCCCGTATTACATAAACACAGGCATGTTCGACGGCGTGAAATCACGCATTATCCCGATTCTGAAACCTGAACATGTAGCCTCGAAAGTAATCCGCGCAATCGAAAGGAACACCGATTTCAAAGGCATACCTTTCACATTCCGCTTCATACGATTCTTCCAGGGACTGCTCCCGGCAAGCTGGTTCGATGTCATTTTCGGGGAATGGTTCGGAGTATATCACACTATGGACAATTTCACCGGACGCCGCAACAGCATTTCGGCTGCCAAGAAAGTATCATAAACACTAGAAATACTACAAAAGAAAATATTTCAGAAATATTATATGCCGCTGAGGAAATACTCCCTCAGTGGCTTAACGAATCGTCTTCCATGAATCGGGAATTATATTTCATCAAATCGCTATCAAACAATTTTATTTATATACTCGATAGCTTTCATAAATCTCTCAATCAGTCATGGAAAGAAAAAGAGATCTTTGCGATACTATCATCTTTAACGTTGAACGACACCCATTCATCATAATAATAGACACAATACCAGCCTCTTGCAAGCCAGTCCATCTCAACAAGTTCCAATGGAGACAATACAGAGAACTTATCTCCAGCCGTTATATCTGAATCCAAACCACCCAAAGTCACAGCGAAACTCTTGCCTATGACCGTAAACCCAATAAATAGATTATTATTAAAATGTAAACTGCCGTCAGCATATATATACCTTTCGTCTATTCCCTCTACCATACCGGCATCATTATAACTATACCTGTCCGGCTCACCGAACTTGGCTATAACCTCGGACTTCGTCATCTTAGTGCCGACTTCAATGCCATTGACAGCTATCTGAGCTTTGGCACTGAAAACATAAAGCACCAGAGCAACAAACATAACCATTGTAATTCTTGTTTTCATACATAGAACAGATTAGAGACGTAATGAGTAGTAAATATACTCTATCAGACCATCCTTTTTCTTAAAACTTACACATTCGTCATAATAATATACACTATAATAGTCTTTTTCAATCCAAGTTCTCTCTATCAAATCCAATGGGGACAAAACCGAGAACTTGTCACCCGCCGCTATATCTGAATCCAAACCACCCAAGGTCACAGAAAAATTTTTGTCGCAAACTGTAAACCCGATAAACATATTATTATTAAAATGTAAGCTGCTGTCAGCATATATATACCATTCGTCTATTCCCTCTACTATACCGGCATCATTATAACTATACCTGTCAGGTTTACCGAACTTGGCTATGACCTCCGACTTTGTCATCTTGGTGCCCACTTCAACACCATTGACTGCTATCTGAGCTTTGGCGCAGAAAATAGAAAGCACCAAAGCCACAAACATAACCATTGTAATTCTTGTTTTCATAACTATCTCAATCAGTCAGGTAAACAATAGTCAATGCATGTAATGATACTATCTTTAACTTCGAATGACACCATAACGTCATAATAATAGACACAATACCAATCTTTTTCATACCAGTCCATTTCTATCAGGTTCAATGGGGACAAAACAGAGAACTTGTCACCAACCGTTATATCTGAATCCAAACCACCCAAAGTCACAGAAAAATTTTTGTCACAAACCGTAAACTCAATAAAAAATTCGTCTTTGAAGACAAAATGCGTTTTACCATAGTGATACCATTCATTAACACCATTGTCTCCGGAATCCTGATATAAATATTTATCAGGTTTGCCGAACTTGGCTATGACCTCCGACTTTGTCATCTTGGTATGGGTTTTAACACCATTGACAGCTATCTGAGCTTTGGCACTGAAAACTGAAAGCAACAGAGCCATAAACATAACCATTGTAATTCTTGTTTTCATAATTATCTCAATCAGTCAGGGAAACAATAGTCAATGCATGTAATAATACTATCTTTAACTTCGAATGACACCATAACGTCATAATAATAGACACAATACCAATCTTTTTCATACCAGTCCATTTCTATCAGGTTCAATGGGGACAAAACAGAGAACTTGTCACCAACCGTTATATCTGAATCCAAACCACCCAAAGTCACAGCGAAACTCTTGCCTATGACCGTAAACCCAATAAATAGATTATTATTAAAATGTAAACTGCCGTCAGCATATATATACCTTTCGTCTATTCCCTCTACCATACCGGCATCATTATAACTATACCTGTCAGGTTTGCCGAACTTGGCTATGACCTCGGACTTTGTCATCTTAGTGCCTACTTCAATGCCATTGACTGCTATCTGAGCCTTGGCACTGAAAACAGAAAGCACCAGAGCAACAAACATAACCATTGTAAATCTTGTTTTCATAAGGAAACTGGTTTAAATTTATAAAAATTATAACTTCATGCCCGGGTTGTCATCGGATAACCACACATCACCGTAATATAAATATATTTTATCTTCCTCATCACATTTGATGCCTGTGATTTTCGTTGACCGCACAGCACCGTTTGACTCACGGGAGACTATGCCGTTAAGATAAATCTCAGGATTCACCCGCTTTCCATTTTGCTGCGCTGTAAGATGAAGATGAGGATACGGCACCTCATATGCATTGCCGGTACAACCGCTATAAGCTATCACTTCTCCACGATACACCTTGTCTCCAGGTCTGAACGGCCGTCCAGTCCTCGGATTGATGGCCACAGGATTGTCTGCACTCAGGTGCCAATAAGAAAAAATAACGACTTGCCCTCCTATCAGACATTCTATAGAGAAACGATTTCCAGCACCATTCGTATCCCCCTTATACCATGCAGGGTACTCATCTTGTCCTATCCGCATCGGCTGTACTGTAACATATTTCTGTGTCATGGATATTCTCCCGTCACACATCGCGTATAGAGGAGTGCCAGGCTCAGCATACAAATCTATGCCGGAATGATTTTTCTTTTGACCATTCCACCAGCGCGTGTTTCCGAAAGTAGAACCAATGAAGTTAGTATTCCAACGGCCCGTCGGCGCCAGACTCATCTCAACCAACGGATTACCAACACCAGTGCTCTTGTCCCAGCAAGGCAGTTTCCCTTCCTCCAAAACACTGCCGAAATAAGCGGTCGCTTCAATATCAGTTCTTATCAGGAAAGCGGCACATTCCGAATAACCACGAAGACTGCCCACCCAACGGCTGAAATAAAAATCCATATCAGACACAGCACGGCAAGTCACATAGAAATCTTTCACATATTCTCCAGAGCCAAGAGCAATCCCACCGGAGGAAGAGGAAAGCGAAACCGTATATTTAACCGGTTCACGCGGCTTTCCACCACCTCCTCCACAGCCACCGCCATCATCCAGAGGAGGGTCGTTCCGCCAATCATCCCCGCCGTATTCACCTCCCTCCGAATCTTTATACAAGTCCCATTCCGGCATCACCTCAGCAATACAATAGCTTGCCTCAAGTTCAACAGGCTCTTTGTCTGCACGCGTACAGACAGAAGCAGGCACGGAAAGATACATTAATCTGCTTGAATATGACCCAGCGTCCTCAAAAGGAACAACAACGGCATCGCCTATCGGGCCGTCACCATATGTGTAAATGTCAATGCTACCGCCATATAAATCAGAATACAAGATGATGCCGCGGTAAAGGCTTTTGTCAAGAAAACTCACCGTCTCCGCACCATACATGTCAACATATCCAACATATGGTATCATAGTGGCGACATCTTTAGTGACCGCGCCTGTCAAAGTATCGACAGTCTCTATCAAGAAAGTCCTCACTACAGTAAGGGAATCCGAATAGTAACTATTGTCATTATTCTTGCGGAACATGACCTTTTTGTCGTCCTTATTGTCAAGAAAAGGTATCTGACGTATAATCATAGACTTGAATGACATTTCTTCAGCAGCGTCACGGTCAAGGAGCGACTCAAGGCTCACCATATTCTGAGAGCCATCCGTACTTTTTGTCTTGGTTGCACGCTTGCCTCCAAGGTCGGCAAACAAGAACAATTCATCGGCCGGAACCATAATGTCACCATACTCATCATCAGGAAGTCTCTCAATATTACATTCCATGAAATCCGCCACGCCGCAAGAAAGCAGCGCAAAAGGCAACAGATAGAAGAACATGCGCCTCATAACAGTTTCAGTTTAGCAGTCACTGCAGCAAAGATAATAAAATTACAATAAAATCAAAGAAATATTTGATAAAAAAGAAGTATTCCACATTAAATCTTTAGAAATTCTCATCCACATAATTATATCCCGATTCTGAAGCCGGAATACGTTGCCTCGAAAGGAATCCATGCTAACGAAAAGAAGACCTACTTCGGCAGAATCAAAGCAAGCTTTGATTCTGCTCTCTACTTTGTGTATATTTGAGCTAAAGCTCATATATACGCCTGCGCTTCGGCAAAACTTACAAGCAAGCTTGACGTTTTGCTCTCAGCTTTTGCTATATTTGCCCCAGTTTTTAAAATGGCAGAGAAATGGAGATTGCGAACACACCGGAAGAGAGAATTGCCGGCATAATACAGTCACAGAGGGAATATTTCCTCAGCGGGGAAACACTCGGACTTCCCTTCCGCAAAAACATGCTGAAGAAATTTGCGGCAGCGATGAAAAAATGGGAAAAGCCTCTGTGCGATGCACTTTGGACAGACCTGCACAAATCATATGAAGAGGCATACCTCACCGAACTTAGCATAGTCACCGGAGAAATAAGCAACCATCTGAGGCATCTGGACAAATGGGCCCGCAGGGAACGCAGACGCACGCCGCTGAAGCTGTTCCCGTCACGCAGCCATGTCGTAAAAGAGCCTCTGGGCAATGTCCTTATAATCTCACCATGGAATTATCCGGTCCAGCTGCTTCTGAATCCTCTCGTAGGAGCCATTTCGTCCGGATGCACTGCTGTCCTCAAACCATCCCCCTATGTCCCGAACGTGTCAACCGTTATCGGGGATATGATTCGTGACACATTCGAGGAGCACTACATAGCCGTAGTTCAAGGCAACAGAGAAGTAAATGCAGCCCTGCTTAAACACCGCTTCGACCTTATATTCTTCACCGGCAGCCCTGCCCTTGCACGGACCGTCATAGAATCTGCCGCAAAGAATCTCACACCGGTAGTGCTCGAGTTAGGCGGCAAGAGCCCCTGCATAATAGGACATGACGCAGACCTCAGGACAGCGGCACGCAGGATTGCTTGGGGAAAGACACTGAACAGCGGCCAGACATGCATCGCTCCGGACTATATACTTATACACAAAGACGTGCGCGACGGGTTTGTAACAGCATTTGCAGAAGAAGTCAGAAGAATGCACGGCAATGACGTAAAGGCAGACAGACACTATGTGAGGATGGTCAATGACAAGGCCTTCGAACGGGTCAGCGGCTATCTGAAAGATGCGGAACTTCTCTTCGGAGGAGAATGCGACCCTGAGGAAAGGTTCATTGGGCCTGCACTGATAGCTGACCCGGCGCTTGCCTCCCCTGTCATGACTGAGGAAATCTTCGGTCCCGTATTCCCTGTAATATCACTTGACGACAACGGCAAACCGTTCTCTGACAAAGTGATAGAGTTTGTCACCTCAAGAGAAAAACCGCTTGCCCTCTACTACTTCGGAAAAAAGAGCGAGGGATGGGAAATAATCCGCAGGACTTCTTCCGGAGGAGGATGCATCAATGATGTCATAATGCACATTGCCAATGAAAACATACCATTCGGCGGCGTAGGCAATTCAGGGACGGGCTGCTATCACGGCGAAGAAAGCTTCAAGGCATTCAGCCACAGGCGTTCGATAGTCACAACGGGCACCTGGCTCGACCTCCCCTTCCGCTACATGCCATACAGGTTCTTCAAATTTGTCAAAAAGATACTCTGACAGCACATGCCTCCCGCCCGATGAGACACGGCACAAAAACAAACATGATGGAAACAAAAGGAAAACGAATAATTCTTGCAAGCGGATCTCCGAGAAGGAAAGAACTTCTCTCTGGCTTAAACATTGATTTTGAAGTAGATACACGCAATCATTTCGAGGAAACATACAGCTTGGACACTCCACATGAAATGATACCGCATATCCTTTCCGAAGGCAAGTCATACGGGTTTCACCGCGAACTGAGTGAAAATGAGATACTGATAACATCTGATACACTGGTTCTGTGCGGAGACCGGGTAATGGGAAAACCGCACACACGGGAAGAGGCCGTTGACATGCTGCGTTTCCTGTCAGGACGAAGCCACAAGGTAATCACAGCCCTGACTTTGCGTGACTGCAAAAGGCACGAGACCATGTCCGACACTGCAACGGTGCATTTCCGCGAATTGACAGACAATGAAATCGCCTGCTATATAGACACATTCAAGCCATACGACAAAGCCGGGGCATACGGCATCCAGGAATGGATAGGATATATCGGCATAACAGGAATAGAAGGCTCATTCTTCACGATTATGGGACTTCCCGTACATCTTGCATATAGCCAGCTGCTCAAATTCATCGGCTGACAAGCCCGCCTCAAGCTACAAAGCCATCGCCTGCATGCGGACAGAAGATGCATAGTCGCCGTGCAACATTTGCATGACATTGTGCATCTTAGCGGAAATTTTAAAACTTCCAACCATGAAGAAACTGTCCGCAACTCTCATTGCCACATTATGCCTGTGGACTCTTGGCATTCTCACTTCACAGATTCTTTATGCACAGACCCGCAGCCATCTGGAATATGCTTTCGGGCATGTGATAGAAACATCCCTCGGATGCGCGTTCACCTGCAATGACAACGGTTTTGTTCCCGGGCCAGAGCTGAATCTGAGGTACACCTATTATTGGGGAAAACATTTCGGAGTGTATGGCAATATCGGAGGAAGCATCAACCCAAAGAGCGTCACAAGCACATTCAGCAAACTCGATGACAGTTACAATTATGCGCCCCTGCAATACAGGAATAAAAAAAGACGCGAATCATACCAAAGCATCGTGGCAGGCCTGGCATACCGCCTCGACTTCGGAGCCTGGAGCTTCAGGCCACGCATAGGCTTGGGATATGGTGAATATAAATGCAAAGACTACAGCTATTACCGCCTCAGCAGCGCATCAACTTCAGATACCCCGGAACGCGTTGTAATACAAACCAAACGGCCAAACTCCTCCATACCCGGAAATGTGTGCTTCAACGCCAACATACAGATGGCATATAGCCCGACCAATCATTTTTTCATTTTCGCGGAAATCTCGGGTACAGTCATACCAGGCATGGTCAACGTCTGCGAAAGCATATATACTACGGAAAGTCTGACAACCGATAATTGGTTTGAAGGATTCATCAATTTATTTCATGAGCCCTATCGTGTGAAAGAGCTGATACGGCAGGATGAAACACAGCGCCAGATAGGCGGAACAGTAAGCCTGCGTTTCGGAATCGGCTGGAACATAGGACTCAACAGGAATACACGCCACATGTAAATGAACATAAACTATATCGTCATGACAAAATTGTCCGCAACAGCCCTCACAGCAGCCTTGATTGGCTTCCTGGCTTCTTCACAAGTGATGAGCGCACAGAAAAAAGACAACAGCCATCTGCCATATGCATTCGGGAACACCCTGGAGACATCTGTCGGATGCAATTTATCCTCAAACGGCCATGGTTTTGCCCAAGGCCCCGAGTTCAATCTCAGATATACCTATTATTGGGGAAAGCATTTCGGAGCATATGGACATCTCGGAATCAGCGGCCATGACATGGACATGAGTGATGCTTTCAAGAATTTTGACAGCGGTTTCACTTATGAGACTTCCATAAACAGCGGTTCATCCATATCGAGTTTCTGCTCATATTTCACAGCGGGCATCGCCTATCGCCTTGACTTCGGGAAATGGAGCTTCAGGCCTAAAGCCGGATTAGGATATGGAGAATATGGCCAGTATTATTATAGTTACTACAGATTCAGAAAGTCAGCCTCCTCAGATACCCCGGAGTATGTGACCATCAGTTCGCCATACGACAAGTACAATTTCTACAATAGTACAAACAGCATAGCTTTGGAAGCCAGTGTACAGATGGCATATACCCTGAGAAACCATTTCTTTATTTTTGCGGAAATCTCAGGCCTTCTGATGCCTGCGCAACTTAAGGCAAAAGAAACCGTATATGCAACCAGAAAAGTCCTTCCTGAAAACTGGGCTGACGCCGCAATCGGTCCCAAGGGAGACAAATACGTGCAGACCGAAGAAATAATAAGTTCACAGAGAATTTCACACATGGCATGCGGCAACATAGGCCTTAGCTTCGGAATCGGCTGGAACATAGGCTTCAACAGAAACACCAGCAACAGATACAGGCAGCAGTAAACAGCCACGTCTGAACAAGCAAATATTTAATTAATACCAAAGAGAACAGCCATGAAGCACTTTGCAAAAATTTTCGCTATAATCACCATTTCGCTGACCGCCACGGCAGTTGACTGCTACAAATACGACAGCGACATCGCCTTCACCCTGCATAACGATTCCGACAAAACGATAGGATGGTACATCCCGACATACGATGAATTCCTTGAGGGAGTCATGCCGGATGAAATGCCAAAGACCTTGGCAAAGTCACACTACCACATATCACCAGGCAAAAGTCATACTTTCATACGTGGCAGCATTCCTTCAGAATACCAACCGGACGACCTCCTCAAATTGTATATATTTGACATAGAGACACTATACGACCACAATTGGGAAGAGGTAAGGGATAAAGGGATGTATTTATACTGCTTCGAACTCAGTGCCGAAGAAGTCAGGAAGAATGGCAACCAGGTCTCTTATCCGGCCAAATGACACTGTTCCTTTTATTAAAATTATCCGGTGCATTGTGAATTTTCGCCAAATCACTATATTTGCACAGTCCATCCGGAACATCGGAAGGTAACAATCAAAGGACGCCAGAAATGAGCGTCCTTTTTTTATTTGTTTCATAACATACAACAGATGATGGAAAACAGAGACAGACAAATCAAAAGGATAACACTTTGGAGCGTAGCGGCAAACACTCTGCTGACAGTCTGCAAAATCATAGCGGGAATTCTCGGCAGAAGCGCAGCAATGGTAGCCGACGGAATACATTCACTCTCAGACCTGCTCAGTGATGCCGTAGTGCTTGTATTCACCCATATCTCCGCCAAGGGCAAGGACAGGGACCATTCATTCGGACACGGGAAATTCGAGACTCTTGCCACACTGATTGTCAGCATAATCCTTATCATTGTCGGAGCGAACCTCATGTCAGGAGGGATAAAGAGCATCATAAATGTCCTGAACGGCGGAATCATCCCGAAGCCTGGGTATATTGCAGCTGCCGCAGCCGTCATCTCGATTGCCGCAAAAGAAATCCTTTACAGGGTCACGGCAAAGGTCGGCAAAGAAGCCAACAGCCCTGCCGTAATAGCAAATGCATGGCATCACCGAAGTGACGCGCTATCATCAATCGGCTCCCTGGCCGGAATCAGCGGCGCAATACTGCTCGGTGACAAATGGACAATCCTTGACCCGATAGCATCCTGCATCATAAGCGTAGCCATAATTATTGTCGGTGTGAAGATGGCCATTCCCAACCTCGCAGAACTGCTCGAGGCATCGCTGCCGGAGGAAATGGAAGAGGAAATAGTCCGGATAGCGCTCTCGGTAGATGGAGTGAACGACATACATGACCTCAAGACAAGGCGCAACGGCATCTCCGTCATAATCGATGCGCACATCGTCGTGGACCCTCAGATGACAGTCACCCAAGCCCACGAGATAGCGACGCAAGCCGAAGACCGGATACGCGAAAAGTTTGGCCAGCAGACACAGGTCAGTACGCACATTGAGCCGGACAAGACCTCACGGTAGACCCTCTCCCCTGCTTTCTGTGCAAAAAAGAGGGACCTGGCAAATTGCCAAGTCCCCTCATGATAAGGAACTGAGTCCAAAACTATAAATCAAGTTCTGGCAGCTTTATTTTGCAAGTGTCATAAGCACATTGCCGTCTGCATCGTAAAGCGTAAGCACTCCTGCCTTTACCTTTGCGCTTTTCACTTCATTTACCGCTGCAAGGAACTCCTGCTCGGTCTGTGCCTTAGGCTCCGGTCCTGCCATCATCGTAGTTGCCAATGTTCCGAAAGTAAGGTCATTGCCAGAAAGCTCATATGTGCCGTTGACAAGATTGACTCCGGTATTTCCATGGATTCTTCCGGACTCCGCATCAAAATTGATGAACGGAGCGACTTCATCCTCAGTCTCAGGAGCCTCAATCTCTACTCCATTGATAGTAACCACTTTCCACTCTCCTGAAAGATCCGGTGTCTGTGCACATGACAAAGCCGTCATTGCAGCGGCAGCAATGGCTGCCATAGAAATAATTTTTTTCATCTTTATCGTTTTCTTTAATGCATTATGCAAATATAATGTTTTTATCTTATTCTTTGTCTCTTTTACCGGACGTACTTTCAGCGGGACATTCGGTGAGGCATTCGGGGCAATGTTTTGTGCGACATTGGGCATGACGTCCAGCATTACATTCAACGCCATGTCCGGCGTGACATTCGGTGCAATGTTTGGCACAGCGTTCTGTGCAATGTTCGGCTCAACGTTTTGGCAATACACAAGGTATGCCCTCCAAAAGTCTGAATTCATGACCAGCCATTACAGCAAAATCAGTGCTCATTATCACTTTTTACAGCATTTTCATAAAATAAAATTTGCAGTTACAGTTAAAAACCGTATATTTGCAATCCCAATTCGAAATGGTGCTTTGGCCGAGCGGTTAGGCACAGGTCTGCAAAACCTGCTACAGCGGTTCGATTCCGCTAGGCACCTCTCCACTTCCCTTTCAGTTTTTCTGAGAGGGATTTTTTTGATAATAGCCATAAGTCAAGATATAGCAATCTGCATGAGCACTTTTCTGAAAGCTGTTTTGTGCCAAGGTTTGCAGGATGCAAATGGAAAACGGTTAAAATATCGTGCGGATTTTAAACGGAATTGTATCCCGAAACGATTCGGTAAAAATTGCGGCCGATTTTTAAACCGTTTTTGATAAATGGATAAGCTCAGGATAAAATTGTCCTGTCTCAATGCAATGTAGTATTGACTCCCGAGTTGCGCCATAGCCAGGGATTACCCAGAGGTGAGCCCCAAGTATACCAGGCTTGCCATTATATGCCGATTTGTTTAAGTGCACCCCACCTGTTTATGGAAACAATATTTAATTAAGGATAAAATTAATAATCAGCCATTTAACCTCACACACTCCTCAATTGAAATAAGATGATTTCAGAATGAAAAAGTAGTCAAAACTTAAATATTTTGTCCTGCGCCACGTGAAATTATCGGACACCACGTATATCATAATTGTATTGATTTTTCCGACAGGATTTTTTGCTTATCCACTTTTTTGAATACCTTAGTAATCAAATTGAAATTGATATAATGGAGCAAATCACATATTCATCACAAGTACCCGAATTCGCCTCAGAACTCTGCAGGACTCCCCTGCTCCAGCGCCTGGGCAAGGTTGGGATGAACTGCGGCTGCGAATACACGCAATTCCCTCTTTTCAGACAGCTGGATTCCTATTCAAGGCTGGAGCATAGCATCGGAGTCGCGAAAATCATATGGAAACATACGGGGGATCCTGCCCAGACTATTGCAGGCCTGCTGCACGACATCGCCACACCGGCATTTGCCCATGTGATTGACTTTCTGAATGGAGATTACATAAGGCAGGAGTCCACAGAAGACAAGACAGCTGCGCTGATACACGCCAGTGAGGAGATAAGAAATATTCTTTCCAGCTACGGCATTCCTGTTGACGCCGTCACAGATTACCATCAGTATCCTGTTGCAGACAACGATTCCCCGAAGCTGTCCGCCGACCGTATGGAATATACGCTCGGGAATATGGTCAATTATCGTTTCGCGTCGCAGGATACGGCACAGCGTCTTTACGATGACATCATTGCAGGACAGAATGAATATGGTGAGTCGGAACTGGTTTTCCAGCATCCTGACAGTGCCTTGGAGTTTGCTGCCTTGTCTTTGAGATGCTCTGAGGTCTATTGCAGCGATGCGGACAGGTATGCGATGCAGATTCTTTCGGAAATCATAAAATCAGCTGTTGCAGACGGGATTATAGAGATGGATGACCTGTATATGGATGAACCTGCCGTCATCATAAAGCTATGTTCAGACGAGACTTATAGTACCAGGTGGCAGTCCTACTGTTCTTTAGATGAAATCTTCCATCCGGACTCGGACATACCGGAAAGCAGAAAAGTGAATGCCAAAAGGCGTTGCATAGACCCTTATGTGACAGGACAAGGCCGTGTGAGCGCCCTGTATCCGGAGTACAGGTCAGCATTGGAGGAGTATCTGAACCGGAGCCTGGATTACAGAATTGCCGCAAGATTTAAAAGCCCTTATTTGATAAATATGTTAGTTCAGTGAAATGGGCCTGCCAGCCAATTTGTGCCATGAACAAGGAAGAACGGGACACGCGCCTTTTGACTTTTCTGCAAACATGAAGAAGAAAGCACAATGGAGACAGACAAGAGCAGGACAATGTCCTAAGCCGGCAAAACCTGTGGAAAAGGCAACATTAACGGCATGCCATAGGCAAGCGCAGCCCCTATACCAATTCCGTGAAGCATCCCTACAAGAGAAATTGCTAGAAGAATAGCAGATGATATTAATGACATAGGGTATGACGCAGAAGTCTTGATGCCAGAGGATGATGACGTTTCTTTGGAAGAGCATGGAAGGCGAATGTTATCTTGGTTAGCATTCAAGCCAATGCCTCAGGAGATGGTTCACAATGGATGAATGCCACCAACTGGAGTATTTACACGTGCAAAGGGCACCCGTCTCAGACAAGCAAACTGAATGTCTGCGTTAGTCTGCTATCAAGAGTTTTCCAAAAACGCATGCGTAATCCGGACCATGGTCGGCCAGCAAATCCGTTCAAAATTCCATTAAAAAG
>OFHM01001403.1_pt1 | contig 15787 bp, 16 predicted proteins | sample 1521311 | NCBI WGS metagenome assembly OFHM01 (sample SAMEA3504083, study PRJEB24116) | mouse gut metagenome | biome: mouse gut; feature: mouse-associated habitat; material: faeces | place: Denmark | collected 2011 | reverse complement strand
GATCAGGCCGCCGCCGAAGAACATGGTGATGACGAAGATTACATTAAAGAATCCTTTGCCCTTGAAATCCGGCCTGGACATGGGATACGCTGCCAGCAGGGTGATGAACACCGACACCGCCGTGAATGTCACGGAATAAATCACTGCATTCCGGAAGCCAATCCAGATCTGCGCGTTGCTGAACACACGTTCATAAGCCGTCAGAGTCCACTTGCTGAAATCAAAGGTGATGCCCTTGTTCTGCAGAGTGATGGGATCCATGAAGGATGCCACCACGATGTAAATCATAGGAATGATGATTGCTACCACGAACAGCCCCAGCAGGATGTAGCCTGTCATCAGCAATGTCTTATCCTGTAAGGAATATCTGCTAAATTTTTTCTTCATAAAATGTTTCGCACCTCCTCTACAGTCCTTTGCCTTCGTTCATCCTTGCCACGACCTTGTTCACTGTGACCAGCAAGATGAGATTGATGACCGTATTGAACAGCCCCACCGCCGTCGAAAAGCCATAGTCGCCGTCCAGAAGACCTTTTTTGTACACATATGTGGAAATGATTTCCGATGTCTTCATGTTCAGGTCCGTCTGCAGCGCGTAGGCCTTCTCAAAGCCGATGCTCATGATATTGCCTGCCGACATGATGAACTGGATGATGACCACGTCCTTGATGGCAGGCCACTCTACCGCTTTGATCTGCTGGAAGATGTTGGCTCCGTCAATGACGGCCGCCTCCTTCAGTTCCTGGCTGGCGTTGGAAAGAGCTGCCGTGTACATGATGGAGCCCCAGCCCGCGCCCTGCCAGATGCCGCTGGCGATGTAGATGGTGCGGAACGCCTCGGGCATGGTCATGAAGTCGGTGGAGGTGCCCAGGAGCAGGTTCAAAGGTCCGGTGACGGACAACAGAATCCTTACGATACCGCAGAGCACGATGACAGAGATGAAGTTGGGCATGTAGAGCACCAGCTGAATCTTCTGCTTGATTTTGGAGCTTTCCACCCGGTTCAGCAGGAAGGCCAGCAGGATGGGAATGGGGAAGCCCCACAGCAGGCCGTAGATGCTCAGCTTCAGGGTGTTCACCAGATAGGCCAGGAAGTCCGGCGAGGACAGGAACCTCTGGAAGTGCTTGAAGCCTACGAACGGGCTGCCAAGGAATCCTTTGATTGCGTTGTAGTCCTCAAAGGCAATCAGTATGCCACCCATGGGTATGTAACGGAAGATGATCGTCAGGGCGAATGCAGGAAGCAGAAAAATCACATACAGCTGCCAGTGCTGGCGCATGTAGACAAGCGTACCGTGCAGCCCTTTCTCTTCCTTGTCCTTCCCCAGGGGAGCGACGCCCTTGGGCGAAGCTGTTTTTGTACTTGATTTCATGAAAGATTTCTCCTTTCCGCTTTCTCTATAAAATCACTCATAAAAATTACAATCTGCACCGTGCGTCCTCTTCCTACCCTCCTCGCTGCGCTGTTATTGTGCATTTGTAAAATTGTATTTACGTTTTCATAACAACAATGTATCACAAACTTTACGATTGGTCAATACCTTTTTTACATTTTATCTAATATTTTTTATTTAATTTTTACATTTGACTATCACTTTTTTATAATTATGCCCATATCGCCGATTTTTGTTTTTTATTTAGGGAATTCCTCGTAGGAATTGGCAAATGCTTTATGAAAGATATTATTCATTTTACACTTTTACATTTGACACTTTTGGATTTGTACATTATAATAGAAGCAATGAGACACTGCAGCAAACTGTAACAACAAAGACGGAGAAATACGTATGGCAGAAAGAGTTACGATTCAAGACATCGCAGACGCCCTTGGGCTGTCCCGGAACACAGTCTCCAAGGCCATCAACAACACAGGGCTCCTGGCCGAGTCCACCAGGGAGAAAGTCCTGCAGAAAGCCATGGACATGGGATACAAGCAGTTTTCCTATGTGACCATCGCAGGATTGAACGACAGGAAGACAGAAGCCCCATCGCCGGCAAAGGAAATCGCCATGTTTTCCACCAGCCCCATCGGCAATTCCCACTTTGCGTCCACTATGCTGGACAAACTGCAGCGGGAGCTTTCCCAGCTGGGCTACAGCTTTACCATGCACAGGATTCATGACGAGGAGCTGGAAGCCATGCAGCTGCCCTCCTCTTATAATAAGGAAAGAACAGCGGGCATCATCTGCGTGGAGACCTTCGACAGGGCATACAGCGCCATGCTCTGCGGCATGGAAAAGCCCATCCTGTTCGTGGACTCTCCGGTGACAGGCTTGGGCGAGCCGCTGCGGGCGGACTGTCTCTACATGGAGAACGAGTCCAATATCTACAACATCGTCAAGGAAATGCACAGACGGGGCAAGGACCGGATCGGCTTCATCGGCGAGTATCTGCACTGCCAGTCTTTCTTCGAGCGCTATATGGGCTACCGCAACGCCATGCACCTGCTGAAGCTGCCCTGCCCGGAGGAATACTGCATCATCGGCTGCAAAGAGGGGACTAAGATATCCAGCACGGACGACTACAGAGAGTATCTGGAGGAAGCTTTCCGGGGCCTGCGCTCCATGCCTGACGTGTTCCTCTGCGCCAATGACTTCGTGGCCCTGGACGCCCTGGCGGTGCTGAAGAAGCTGGGGCTGTCCGTGCCGGAGGACATCTGGCTGTGCGGCTTCGACGATTCGCCGGAGTCGAAAGTGGTGACGCCCTCCCTCACCACGATCCATATCCACAGCCAAATCATGGGATTCTCGGCAGCGCAGCTGTTGCTGTCCCGCATCAAGGAGCCGTCCCTGAACTTCCGCACCCTGCACACGGAGACCAGCCTGATCTACAGGGAGTCTACAGGGGACTAAAACCGAATATCAAAAGCGAGGAGAATGCGTATGAACAGTTTATTGAATCCGGAAGGGAAAGTGATGCTCTTTTTTACCAAAATCGCTTACAGCGCGTACCTGAACATTCTGTGGTTCTTCTGCTGCCTGCCCGTTGTGACGGCAGGGGCGTCTACCACCGCGCTGTTTTATGTGACCCTGAAGATGGCTAAGGATGAGGAGGGGAATGTCACAAAATCTTTTTTCCAGGCTTTCCGGCAGAATTTCAAAAAAGCCACTGTAATCTGGCTGATTCTTCTGGGGCTGGGCGTGGTGCTGGCGCTGGACGGATATGTGTTCTACCATATGCGGTATGAGAACGCGTTCTGGACCGTGGGCACCGCTGTCTTTCTGGTGGCGCTGGCGGCCTACGCCGTCGTGCTGATGTATATCTTCCCGCTGCTTGCCCGGTTCGAGAACACGGTCCGGGCCATGCTCTTCAATTCCCTTATGCTGGGGATGCGGTTCCTGCTGTGCACTGCGGCGATGGCTGTCATCTATTTTGTCATGGCCTTCGTAGTCATCAATGTGTTCACGCCGGCTGTCGTATTCGGGGAGGGGCTCTGCGCCCTGCTGTGCTCCTATTTGCTGTCCAATATCCTGCTGATGTGCGAGGAGAAAGCGGAGAGGCCGGGGGACGAGACTATGGCTGACACAGCGGATATGGCGGATATGACCGATATGGCGGAGGGCGAAGAGAGAAAGGGAAACGAAAGCGTACCTGAGGGCCAGGACTATACGGTATGACGTTACATAGATAATGGCAGCGTGAACTTCCATCAATGTGCCCCATTTCGCAGAACACAGACATCCTATGGCCAAATTCTGCAAAATATACTTGGCTCTGGCAGATGACAGACCCTCAAAACCGTAAAGAAAGCGGCTTCGGCAGACGGCAGTCTCTCAAAACCGCAGAGAAACCCGTCTCCGCATCCCGGCGTCTGACAGGGAAGAAAACTTTCAGCGACACCGGGATGCCGCGAAGCCAGCATGACAGGAGGATAAACGCAATGAAATCCGCAGGAAATGATTCCACAGATACCGCCCCTAAGTCCATCCAGGAGCGCCTGGCCCTGTTGCTGAAGGACGATAATCTGAACACCCTTCATGGCCGGAAGAAAATCGGGCATATCCTGGCTTACTATAAATTTCCCCTGGTCATCCTGTGCATTTTCCTGTATATCATCGGCTACAATGTCCACAGGCATCTCACCCACAAGGACATAGTCCTCTATGCCGCTTTGGTGAACGTGGTGGCCGGGGAGGATCTGACCAAGCAGCTTGGGGAAGATTTCCTGACGCATTCAGGGGCAGACCCGTCCAAATATGAGCTGAAGCTCTACGCTGAGCTGTACCTGACGGACGATGAGCTGAACGCCTATCATGAATATACCTATGCCTCCCGCATGAAAATCCTGGCCTGCATCGAAGGGAAGCAGATGGATGTGGTCCTCATGAACCAGGAGGCCTTCGACGCTTTTTCCCAGAACGGGTATCTGCATGACCTGGACAGCATCCTTTCCGAGCACGCCCCGGACCTGTATGGATATCTGAGGCCGGACCTGGTCAGCAACATGGTCATCCTGGAGGATAATGCCGATGATTTGGCCCTGGACGATTCTGTGGAATACACCGCAGTGACCCGGGAGGCTCTTTATGGGCTGGATCTGTCGGACACACCTCTCATCCGTCAGGCCGGGTTCGAAGATCCGGTCTATCTGGGCATCATCGCCAATTCCCCCCGGCTGGATGCCGTCATGGAGTACCTGCGGTATCTGACCGCGGGTGAAGAATCCTGAAAAAATTCCACCTGTGCGGTTGGATGCTCATTCGAGCATCCAACCCACTTCCGCATTCGCAAAACTCGCGCTTGCGCGCTCTTGCGTCTGCATTCGCAGCCGCGTTTTGCTCATTTGGAAGTGGGTTGCTAATCCAATGGCCCGTCTGCATTGCAATAGCTTGCATGCAGACAAGCCATTGGATTGCAACCGCACAGGTGAAAAAAATTACGGGAAGGATGAGTCGAGATGTTTCGTTTATGGGCAAAAATTTTTCAGGACAATCATATGCTGCGGGATGCCTGCATCCCCGATGACAGCGAGGACACGCGCACCCACAAAATCTTCCGGGCTCTGGACGAGGCGTGCTATCAGTTCGATCTGTCGCGTCCTATCTGGCTGGACAAGACCATAGCCGAGTTCAGGCGGCACAGCAAGGCGCGTTTCACCCAGGACAATTTCGTGGAAAGCATCGATTTCGATTATCTGGAGATTCAGGTGATTGAAGAAGATTGATATTGACATTTCTCCTAATCCGTGTATAATATGGAATTAGCGACATGTAGTTTCAAAAACTATGTATCATGTTTTCAAGAATTCGTTCATAGTTTTCGCCACTATTGCAGATAATATCCATATATACTGCAGGCCGCCGGAATTTACAGCAAGAAAATGTACCAGGTACCTTGCCCGCGGTCTGCAGTCGGGGCTCATGGTATGGGTTGCTGGCATACAATATAAATATGTATGGCAAGGTTTTAGGAGGTATCCATATGCAAATCACAATCAGAGAACCAGGAAGCGCAATCACCCATTTCATCGGCATGCTCATGGCGGTATTCGCGGCGGTGCCGCTGCTGGTCAAGGCCGGGGTCTCGTCTGGGGGCGAGCATTTCATGGCCATGGCCATCTTCATCGCCAGCATGATCCTACTGTACGCCGCCAGCGCCGCTTACCATTCCGTGAACCTGGCGGACAGGTATCTGCGGGTGTTCCGCAAGTTGGACCATATGATGATCTTCGTGCTGATTGCCGGTTCCTACACGCCGGTATGCCTGATTGTGCTGGGCGGAAAGGTGGGGTATACCATGCTGGCTCTGGTGTGGGGGATCGCTCTGGCGGGGATGCTGGTGAAGGCCTGCTGGATCACCTGCCCCAAGTGGTTCTCCTCTGTCATTTATATCGCCATGGGTTGGGTCTGCGTGCTGGTGTTCGGCAGATTGTTAGACACGCTGTCCACAGGGGCTTTCCTGTGGCTGCTGGCGGGAGGGATCATCTATACTGTGGGCGGGGTAATCTACGCGCTGAAACTGCCGCTGTTCAACTCCAGGCATAAGGGCTTCGGGTCACACGAGGTGTTCCATCTGTTCGTTATGGCGGGGAGTATGTGCCATTTTGTCTTTATGTATTGCTATGTGGCTTAAGGAGGACGGGGACGGTTGGCTGCTCCTCGGCAAAATTTCTATTGCGGTCCCCCTCATAGCATGTTATACTGCATAACGCTGAATACTGCCTAATGTAATCATGCGATTGAACCAGTCAGCGTTATGCAGTCTGGTTTCACGGCAAGTGAAATCGTTAGGCAGTATAAACAGGTGCTTTACGAAAATCAGATTGACCATGCACGGAAAGGAGGCTCTGCATGTCATTTAAGGTTGGTGTAGGCAAATCGGACTTTGAAGCATTGCGCAAATCCGATGATTATTATGTGGATAAAACGGACATCCTGTATGAGCTTGTTGAGGAAAAGGATAATCAGGTCACTTTGTTTACCAGGCCGCGGAGATTTGGGAAGACCCTGATGATGAGCATGATGTCCAATTTCTTCAGCATCACGAAAGATGGCAGGGCGATATTTGAGGGCCTCAAGATTACAGAATACAAAAAATTCTGCGGGAAGTGGATGAACCAGTATCCTGTGCTTTTCTTTTCGTTCAAGGATGTGGAGGCGGAGAACTTTGAGGGTGCCTATGACATGCTGGAAGCAAGGCTTTCCGAAGTATGTATCGAACAGGCTGCTTTAAAGTCCGACAGCAAAGTGAACAGGAATGACGTTGCCACCTTTGAGAGGCTGGAGGCACAAAAAGGCAATCGGGCCGATGTGAAAAATTCCCTGAAAACCATCATGAGGATGATGCACGCTGTTTATGGCAAAAAGGTGATTCTCCTGCTGGACGAGTACGATGTGCCTCTTGCAGCCGCCAGTGAAAAGGATACCGCAGAAAACAAATACTATCCGTCCATGCTGGATGTAATCAGAGGGATTATGAGCACCGCGCTCAAGGATAATGAATTCCTGGAGTTCGCGGTGATTACAGGATGTCTTCGCCTTGCGAAAGCCAGCATCTTTACGGGTACCAATAATTTTGCCTCCTATTCCGTACTGGATGATGACTTTTCCGGGTACTTCGGCTTTTCCAGGGAGGAGGTGGAAGCGATGCTGTCCGCCGCCGACCGGGAGGACAAGGCAGATTTGATAAAAGAGTGGTACGACGGCTATGTATTCGGTGACAGCTGCGTGTATTGTCCATGGGATGTCATGAACTATATGTCTGCCTTAAGAAAGCGAAAGGATGCGATGCCGAAAAATTATTGGAAGTTCACAAGCCATAACGGAATCCTGCTCGCTTTTGTGGAGCGGACGGATTTTGATGTGACGGAGAAATTCGAGGCGCTGCTAAACGGTGGGACTGTAACGCAGTCGATTTCCGATGAGCTGACCTATGGCATGCTCCAGACATCGGAGGATAATCTTTGGAGCGTACTGCTCATGACAGGATACCTTACGAAAGCGGATGCGGAGGAAGAGGGAGAAAGGGTTTCGCTGAAAATCCCCAATAAGGAGATTGCTTCCATATTTCAGGATACTGTGGTGGCATATTTTCAAAATACAGTAGATGCCTCAGAAATCGTCAGCCTTATCCATGCGCTGTGGGAAAGCGATGAGACGGAAGCGACCAGACTGATATCGGCCCTTTTGTGGTATACAATCAGCTACAATGACTATCACGAGGACTATTATCATGCTTTTCTGGCAGGAATCTTTGTAGGACAGGGCTATCATGTGGAATCCAATAAGGAAAAAGGCCTGGGCAGGCCGGATATATTGATTAAGGACAGGAGAAACCGCCGCGCAATCATCATAGAAGCCAAGAAATCAAAAAAGGAATCCGATATGGACAGGGATTGCGATAAGGCAATCTCGCAGATTATCGATGAGAGATACAGCGAAGGCCTTTATGGATATACGCAGATTCTCTGCTACGGAGTGGCTTTCTTCCAGAAGCAGGCGAAAGTAAAAAAGTGGGCTGAATCTTACTGGCCGGACGGGAGGAAAGGGAACGACAACGCTGAGCAAGGCGAGTAGGACTATTTGGCTTTGAATCAACTGGATGGCAGGGACAGAAAGTCGGCAGTATGGCAAAGTATTTTGATGTAACAGGCGTGTGCAGACCATCGGAGCATTGTATGGAGAGGAGAGAATGGTGCATGGATTACAGAAGCGGCAAATGGGCAAAGGAGATTCTCGACAGCAGGAACGAGGAGGGGATGTGGGGGAACTTCCATACATTGGCCCAGCCTGTCAGAAATAAGGCGATTACTACCGAACAGGCCATACGCAGGCTCAGGATTCTCGGATTTACGAAAGAGGACGAAGCGGTTCAGGCTGTCCTGGAGCGGATGTGCCTATGCGTCAGCGGTGAGAAGAAGATAGATGACTATTATGAGAAGAAACATGACTGGCCTTTGTTCGAAAAGCTTATGCTTTCCGCATGGATAAGGCTTTTCGAGCCTGAGAACGAGATTGCTCTCAATGTGGCCAGGCAATGGGCGTACATAGCCGAGCGGGCATTCCGCAGCGGCCGGTATGACAGAGAGGATGACATGGAGGCATTCGGACAGCAATTCGGAAGGAAGCCAAAGAGCAGCTTTGAGACAGGCTTTGGCATGTTCTACCATGTGGTGCTGCTGCAGGGTGTTTTGACCCCAGAGACGGAGAACCGCCTACTGGACTACTATATTTCGAGACCGGACGGGATATATTATGTCTATGATAAAGCTTTAAGCATTTTGCCCGAAGAGTTCGCATCCAAAAAGACAAGCTATTATCTGGCGGCAATAGAAGCGCTGTCCGGCTATTCACAGGCCAGGGAAAAGCTGGGATTCGTGGCGGAATGGATTGACTCCAACAAAGACCGCAGCGGGAGGTGGGACTTAGGGCCAGGCGCGAAAGACGGGGTGTATTTCCCTTTATCTGATTCCTGGAGAAAGCCGGAATGCAGGATAGCGGACTGCACGGAGAGGATAAACGGCATCCTGCAGAAAATCAGCTGATATGAAAGGGCGGCGAAGTGGAGGGCGACATTCTGGGATAGGGGAGGAACGAAAAGATGAAGGCAATCATCACAGACCTGGACAAGACTTTGTTGCGCACCGATAGGACCATTTCGGCATACACACCATCTATAAGATGCTGCTGAGCCGTGAGGGCGAGAGCATACAACTGAAAAGACAGGCAGGGCTGAGGAACCAAGGGGGAGTATTATGCTAATAAAACAGATTGTACAGGTTTTTCCAATCAGGGCAGGATCCTGCGGGGAATCCCTTTTCTAGACGGTGACGACGACCCGCCTTTGCGATTAATTCATTTCAGCTGGTTTTGTCTACCGGTCCATAGTCATAACGGACCTGAATCGGAACCAAAATTCTGCTCATTATCTGATAGTTTTCTGTGTCATCCGGCGTATAGCTAACGAGGAAGTTATTGATGCCTTCGCCGCCGACGGATTCGCCGGGAGCATGTTCAAAAACAACCCCTTTCCCTAACTGTCCAGCCACATCGGCAAGTGTCTGGCCAACCATGGCAGTCAATCCGGTAGGCACCGTATACCGAGGCACAGCCTTATGAACATTGATTATGGCTTCCATGGAGCTCGTGGACACAGCCCCATAGGTATCTGCATAGGCAGGCTGAATGTGGAATTCTACCCGAGCTCTCTGTATCTCGGCAGTGCTCCTTGTATTATTCACTGTAGCATTCATTTTGCTGCCTCCTTTGGATGATATAGGTATCCTGTCTGATTCTGACCGATGATATCTACGATTATATACAATACGGTCGAAGCATCAGGATAAAAATCCGCTGATGGTATCCGTTGTCAGGATGCTGGTGTAAATGCCGTTTTTCAGGAAATGCTCTTCTGCAAGTGCAAGCAGCGCGCTGCCATGAGCCTGGTTCCTGTATTCATCAGCGACCCAGAACTCCCGTATGAACCCGCAGGTGAATTTCAAGAGCTTGAACTGAATGAAACCAATGACATTTCCGCTGTCGGAAGTCATGACAAAGGCAAGGTTGCCGCCATCAGCATTCATCTCCCGGAACAGGCCGTCCCAATCGCGGATATGGAGTCCTAGTTCAGAGAAATATTGCTTGAAAACCGCTTGGAATAAGGAATCAGAGAAATCGGAGATTAAATTATCAGAATATCGTCCATCTTCATCCCTCGAATAAATCATGCATAATCCTCTTGCTTTCTGGGTGGCAGTCTGTTTGGCTGCCATCCCGTTTGATTCAGTATATCATTTTTTTCAGAGTGTGAACAGACACAAAATATTTTAGTAGTAAGGTAAAATCAAATATGATAATATGGACAGAGAGCATTCCATGAAAGAAAAAAGGATCGCGGCATGGGCATCGCCAACTTCATTGACCAGGTCCTGGCCGCGGCGGACATGGCGGCGGAAAGCAGCGACATGGACGGCGTGGCGCGTTACATAGAGAAGCATCTGCTATGCGGGAAAGGAAAAGCTTATGGGCTGTGGAAACGATTATCTGCGGGAAGAGCGCGAAGCGGAATTGCAGTATTGGCTCACAGGAGACTATGATTCTTTTTGCGACCAAAAGAGGGAAATATATCTTGCGGCAGCAAAGGCAGGAGACTGTGCTTTTGGCGGCAGCGCCCCTGGGCACAGGCCTGGAAGGTACAGGAATGAACTGAAATATGCAGGCGATCTGGAGCTTGCATTTCTCATCGAAAAAGAGGAAAAGAAATTCCGGAGCGTCAGAAAGCAATTGCCCGCCCCCGAATATGCCAAATGGCTGCATGAGCTTATCCGCCTGCGCAATCGATATGCCCGGACTGCCGGTTTTGAGAACTATCTGGACTATAGATACGCGCTTTGGGGGATTGGCGCGGATGTGCTTGCCAAAGTCGCCTCCCGGCAGCGCAAGGCAGAAAAGACGGACGGCTGTGAGCTGAAACGATGGCTTGGAGAGGTATCCGCAGACCACAGACTTGCCGTGGAAAACCAAAGAATCCTTCTCAGGGAGGTGGATGAATGCTGGAACCTGAACCTAAGCGGGATACAGATCCACGATGAAAATCTCCCTGCATTTTACATCGGCGCCTGCGTGCCGATGCACATCCCTGACGATGTGCATGTCTTGATCAACAAAAGGCCGGGATTGTCTGGTTTTTCCGTATTTCTGCATGAAATCGGCCATGGCTTCTACTATAGCAACATTGCCGTACCGGGCAGCAACGGGCGGAGGGAGCCCTTTAACCTGATCATGGAGGAAACGGTTGCGCTGCTGTTCGAGAACCAGGTCTTTACGGATGGATTTTCAACCGAATTCCTGCACACTGACAGGGGCATGTGGCTTCCAAAGGCGGAATTCCAGCTGAATTACCTGTTGTGCTGCGCGGAATTCGAAGAAAGGATATATGGAAGGCCGACCACTGATTTCGGGGAAGAATGGAAAGCGGCATGGGCATTCGCGGGAGAGACGGAAGAGGCGGCAGGAGACGGATGGACAAAGCCCCATTTCTTCGTATCGAATCCGGGCTACTTCGCGGCGTACTTCATAGCCGGATTTCTGGCAAAAGAGATCTATCGATATGCGGACAGGGAGGGCAGGGACTTATTCGACTTTATCAGGAATGAGATATGCCGTCCCGGTACGGAGCTGGAATATGAGGTGCTTCTGGAAAAGGTTCTGAATTGAACTTTTAAATTGCGTATTCCAAAATAATTTTCGGAAACCGGATGTAAAAGTTGAAAACTGGACAAAATGGTGATATACTAGGGGCAGTGATTGAGGAGGCGGTGAAAATGCTTTGTCAGTTTTCCTTTCAGAATTTCAAGTCATATAGGGAAGAGACGGTTTTTGATCTGCAGGCAACGGCAATTCCGGAATTTAGGGATAGTTTGATTACAAGTGATAACTGCAGTGACCTTTTGCCGGTCAGCGTTATCTATGGGCCCAATGGTGGAGGCAAGACGAATCTCATCAGAGCGTTATCCAGTCTGATTACAACGGTCGTGAAGCCGATCCATGAGCTGGGAAGTACCAGGAAACGCATTATCATGCATCAAAAGGTGGATGCAGAACCTTTCCTGTTTGACGCGATTTCCAGGGAGCGCCCTACGGAGTTTGAGATATTCTTCAGGACCAATGAGTATGAATACCGTTATTATCTGGCGGTTCTAAAGGACGTTATATCTGCGGAGACACTGGATAGAAAGACGATTGGTGGGAAAAAGCCGGCACATATCTTTTACCGGGAAGGGGGAGAGATTACCCTGGGAAAAATATTGAGCAAGGAAAACGTAAACACAAAGGTGAATGAAAAAATGCCGTTTCTATCTTTCCTGGCAATCAATTATCGGATTCCGGTAATAGCGCAGGCGCAGGAATGGTTTGAGTCCTGCATTATCCGTAATTATGCGAATCCCATAGCGGAGATGCAGATTATGGTGTCGGAGGATGAAAAAACAAAGAAGCAGATCATATTGCTGCTCAATGAAATGGGCATTGATATAGAGGATTATAGATACGATGACAGAGAAGAACAGCTGTATATGATACGTACCATTGGCGGAGAGAAGTTTGAACTGCCGTTCGATCACGAATCCGATGGCACCAGAAAATTGATAGCGGCGCTGCCGGTTTTTCTTGTTGCCCTGAGGGAAGGAAGACTTGTAGTCATTGACGAGCTTGATGCAAAATTGCATCCAAAGCTTTTGAGATATGCGATATTGATGTTCAAGAACAGGAAAGTCAATAAGCATGGAGCGCAGCTTCTGTTTACGTCCCACGATATAGCGACAATGAAGAATACGGTATTCAGAAGAGACGAAATCTGGTTTGCCGCCCTGAACGAAAAGCACTGCAGTGAAATTTATTCATTATATGAAATTCGCCGGGAAGATAATGAAAGGGTAAACAGTACAGCGGCATTCGACAAGCAGTATCTGGAGGGCAGATATGGCGCAGACCCCTATCTGCAGAACATGCTGAGCGGAGGTGAGTGGATTTGAGCCTGAAGCCTTCAAAGAAAAGTGATTTGGATAAGTCGTGGATGAAGAAGAGGCAGGACAGAGCGATTAAAATCCATCCGGAGTATCATTTGATCGTATCGGAAGGAACGGATACGGAACCTGCATATTTTGGCACAATGAAAGACATTGTCAACAGACAATATCCGGAGAAGATACAACTGGATGTGTCGGGTGAAGGAAATAATACGATCAATCTGTTCGGAAAGGCAAAACAGCTGGCGCAAAACAGTGCAAACGTGTATCGGCATGTTTGGGTGGTATATGATACAGATGATTTTCCGGCTGAACAGACCGACCGTGTAGTACAATTATGTACGGAAAGCAGTACAGAGGAGACGGAATTTCATGCGGTCTGGTCGAATCAGTGTGTAGAACTGTGGTTTTTGCTGCATTTTTCTTTTATGCAGTCGGACATTCACAGGTCAGAGTATTGGCCTAAACTGACAGAGTACTTAAAACAGATTGGTGCCGGTGAATATGAAAAGAATCGTAAAGATATGTATCGGATTTTACGTCCGTATATGAACCATGCGATTGGAAATGCAAAAAGGCTGGATGCATTGAATAAGGATAAAGCTCCGTCCAAGGCCGCTCCGGGAACTAAGGTATTTGAACTGATAGAAATATTGAAGCCATATTTACCAGAGATATAATGTATCTCCCGGGAATGCGGAACGTTTCTGGACGGTATTCTCAAACGGGATGAAAATCAAGGCTGCCCGGCAACGGTGAAAAACACCCGCTGCCAGGCAGCCTTTCAAAATTTGTGAAATCCGTGTAACCTTTTCCTACTCATAGGCCACTAACAGATGTAAACAAACATGTTTGGTATTTACAAGAGCAATTTTACAGGAGCAATTAGACAACGGACAAAGGCGGTGAACATTTTGGATTCTCTGGAAATCAATCTGGTGAGACAGGCGCGAAACGGCGAAAGGGAAGCCATGGAACAGCTGTTCCTCATGGAAAAGGAATATCTGTACAAAATGGCATTCCTGTACATGAAGAACAAGGAGGACAGCCTGGATATCGTCCAGGAATGCATCCTGCGCTGCATCGTATCCATAAAAGGCCTGAAACAGCCTCAGTATTTCCGCACCTGGATGACCAGGATCCTGATCAACTGCGCCCATGAGGAATGGGCCAGGCGGGGAAAGTACGACCTTGCGGAGGAAGAGGTATTCGCAGAGGAAGAAGCGTTCCCCCGGGAAGAGAGGATGGATCTGTACCAGGCAATCGACAGGCTGAACTTCCCTTATCGGGATATCATCATCCAGCACTATTTTGCGGGGAACAGGCTGAACGAGATCGCGCAGATGCTGAACATGCCCATAGGGACGGTGAAAGCGTACCATTCCCGGGCGAAGAGCAGGTTAAAATGCATGCTGGAAGCAGCACAGTGAAAGGCAGGCTAAAGTACAGGCCGGAAACTGTGAAATGAAAGTTGAGGAGAAGCGATTCTCAGAAATCGGATGTTTGTTGGAGGTATGATATGACAGAAAATAAGGTTTGGAATGAGATGGAGGTCCCTATGGAGCTGGATAGCGTAATCATAGATGCGGTAGGAGAAGGGCATAAAAGGCTTATGAGGAGACAGCAGAAAAGACGTTTGAGGGCAGCTGGGCTTTCCATGGCCATGGCAGCGGCCTGTTTCCTGGCGGTAGCCGTGGGATTCGTCAACCCCGTAGTGGCAAAGGCGTACAGCAGCATCCCCGTCATCGGGAATATCTTCGCCTACCTTTATGACACCGCGGAATCCGACATTCCCTACGCACAGGTGGGGGAGGCCGCAGTGCCGGTAAAAGAACAGGAAGAGGCAAAGCAGGGACAGGAGAGCCAGGGGCAGGCGAACCAGCCAAATCAGGGGAATCCGGAGCAGCAGGAAGGTCTTGCCGCCGGAGCGGAGGCAGAGGCGGAAGACCCGGTGCAGATAGCCATAAAAGAATATTTCTGCGACGGATACAGCCTCTACCTGTCCTTTGAAGTGACCAGCGAAGAGCCTCTTATGGAGGGCGTGGCGGACATAGCAGGCAAGGAAGGGGGGATTTTTCTGTACGCCACAGAAAACATCACCACTGATGCCAACGAGCGCTTTGGGATTGGAGCCGCGAGTCTGACGATGAAGGGCATCTTTACGGATGAACATACTTTCGTGGGAATCGCCAGAAGCGGAGGCTCATTGGACGGATATCCTGTAACGGATGAGATGCTTTATGAAATGAGCTCCTCGCACATGAGGATATTCGTGGAAGAGACGGAAAGAGATATCAGGGGCGACTGGAAAGTCTCGGCAGAAATCACGCGTTCGAAAGAACCCCTGCTGACTGCGGAGCTGGGGCAGACAATCCGTGAAGATTTCCTGCTAAAGGAAGTGGCAGTGCAGCCCTATGAGCTCCAGGTGGTGATAGAGGGGCCGAAAGGGAGACCGCTGACAGAGGAATACATCTGGATAGAAGCTTTCGACGACAAGGGAAGGCGCCTTAGCTGGGCAGCCCAGAGCTGTAACAGACATGTGGAAGAGGAGGATGCGCTCCTGGATATCTATATGTTCGAGAAGCCCATGGATGCGGAAAAAGTCACCGTCTTCGCCCTGGACGAACTGAAGTGGATGGACGAATGGAAGGGATATCTGTACTGCGATGAGCCCTGGAGTGGGGAACAGATGATAGAATTCTTAAAGGAGAACTGCTTCACCTACGGGGAAGTGGAGCTGCCCCAAAGCAACTGACTAAGGCAGGCAAAATTTCATAAGCATTGACGGACCCTGGTCTGACACATTTCGGCAGCCGCCTGTTTT
>OFHM01001402.1_pt1 | contig 15790 bp, 13 predicted proteins | sample 1521311 | NCBI WGS metagenome assembly OFHM01 (sample SAMEA3504083, study PRJEB24116) | mouse gut metagenome | biome: mouse gut; feature: mouse-associated habitat; material: faeces | place: Denmark | collected 2011 | reverse complement strand
CCGGAAGTTGATCGACTTGTTTTATCTGAAGTTTGATAATGCAAATGTGCTGAAACTTCTCAAAGATAAAGAAGCGGAAATCGACAAACGAGGAAATTACTCTGCTGAAGAACTCACAGAATATATTTCTGTTCTGAGAGAAGGCGGAGAAATCAGTCCTAAAGAATTTCCGGTCTATCTTTCTACTTTTATAACTGATTATTTGAATACTCCGGCTGAAAGTACGACTTTGCACGAAGATCATCTGGCTGCTTTGTATTATGAGTATGCCATGAAGTGTGGAAATAAGTTTGTTTCTGCCTGGTTTGAATTCAATCTGAACATCAATAATATTCTTATTGCATTTACTAGTCGTAAATTCAAGTGGGATATTGCTTCCAATGTTGTGGGAAATACGGAAGTGTGCGAAGCATTGCGTACATCAAGTGCCCGCGATTTCGGACTGTCCGGTGAAGTGGATGTTTTTGAATCGTTAGTGAAAATCAGTGAGATTACAGAATTGGTGGAGCGTGAGAAGAAACTGGATGCCCTACGGTGGAACTGGATAGAGGATGCTACTTTCTTCGATTATTTCACTATTGAGCGTATTTTCGCTTTCCTGCTGAAGTTGGAAATAATTGAAAGGTGGATTTCACTGGATAAGGAAAGAGGTAATCAGTTGTTCAGAAGCATAATTGAGTCGTTGAAGAACGAAGTGCAGATTCCTGCAGAATTCAGATAATAAAATTAAAGAAATATATGGCAACAAAAGGAACTGTTAGTGGCGTTATTGCCAACATGGTGACCCTCGTCGTTGACGGACCGGTAGCTCAAAATGAGATTTGTTATATCTCGACCGGTGGCGACAAGTTGATGGCGGAGGTGATTAAGGTTGTAGGTTCACATGTATATGTCCAGGTGTTTGAAAGTACCCGTGGACTGAAAGTGGGCGCCGAAGCCGAATTTACAGGACACATGCTTGAGGTTACATTAGGCCCGGGTATGTTATCGAAAAACTATGATGGTCTGCAAAATGACCTCGACAAGATGGACGGAGTTTTCCTGAAGAGAGGACAATATACGTATCCGTTGGATAAAGAGCGTATATGGCATTTCGTACCATTGGCGAATGTAGGTGACAAAGTGCAGGCTTCTGCATGGTTGGGACAGGTGGATGAAAACTTTCAGCCGTTGAAAATAATGGCTCCGTTCACTATGAAGGGAACGGCTACCGTAAAAACAATCATGCCGGAAGGTGATTATAAGATAGAAGATACTATCGCAATCCTGACAGACGAAGAAGGTAATGATATTCCTGTAACTATGATTCAGAGATGGCCCGTAAAACGTGCGATGACGAATTATAAGGAAAAACCGCGTCCTTTCAAATTGTTGGAGACTGGTGTACGTGTGATTGATACGCTGAATCCGATTGTGGAAGGTGGTACGGGATTTATTCCCGGTCCGTTCGGTACAGGTAAAACGGTGCTTCAGCATGCTATTTCTAAGCAGGCGGAAGCGGATATCGTAATTATCGCTGCTTGTGGTGAACGTGCGAATGAGGTGGTGGAAATCTTTACCGAGTTCCCCGAACTGGTAGACCCGCACACAGGACGTAAGTTGATGGAGCGTACTATTATTATTGCCAATACTTCTAACATGCCGGTAGCTGCGCGTGAAGCATCTGTATATACAGCGATGACACTGGCGGAATATTACCGGGATATGGGGTATCATGTTGCGATCATGGCGGATTCCACATCACGCTGGGCGGAGGCTCTGCGCGAACTTTCCGGCCGGCTCGAGGAGATGCCGGCGGAGGAGGGTTTTCCGGCTTATCTGGCTTCCAGGCTCTCCGCGTTCTATGAGCGCGCCGGATATGTGCAGAATCTGAACGGTTCGGAGGGAAGCGTGACGATCATCGGCGCCGTGTCGCCGCAGGGCGGTGATTTTTCGGAGCCTGTGACGCAGAACACCAAACGGTTCGCGCGCTGTTTTCTCGCGCTGGACAAATCCCTCGCCTATGCGAGACATTATCCGGCCATCAACTGGCTGACAAGCTATTCGGAGTACATGGGTGATCTCGCCGCGTGGTACGGGGAGAACGTGGGAAGTGATTTTGTTCCCTGCCGGAACCGGATTTTAAATATCCTGACGACGGAGAACCGGTTAAATGAGATCGTAAAACTGATCGGAAGCGATGTGCTGCCGGACGACCAGAAACTGGTGCTCGAGACAGCCCGCGTGATCCGGCTCGGATTCCTGCAGCAGAATGCATTTCACGCTGAGGACACGTATGTGCCGATGGAAAAACAGCTGAAAATGATGCAGGTCATTCTTCACCTGTATGACCGCTGCCGTGCGCTGGTTGATATGAGCCTGCCGATGGCGCTTCTGCGGGAAAATGATATCTTTGAAAAGATTATTGCGATTAAATATGATGTGGCGAATCAGGAGCTGCAGCGCTTTGATGAATATAACGGCATGATAGAAGAATTTTACCAGCATCTGATCGCTACGGAAGCATAAGGCGGCCGGATGGGATACGGAGCAGATGGATTTGTTGAAAGTGTGAGGCAGTAGAGTATGGCGATTGAATATTTAGGACTGAGTGAGATAAACGGGCCGATGATTGTGGTGGAAGGCGTGGAGGGCGCCTTTTACGATGAGATCGTGGAGTTCAGCGTCGGAAAGCAGGCGGCCCCGGGCATGCCGGGCGCCGGGAGCTGTGCGGGGGCGGAGCAGAAAAAGCTGGGCCGCATCGTGGAGATCAGCGGTGATAAGGCGGTCATTCAGGTGTTTGAGAGCACGGCGGAGATGTCGCTTCTGAATACCAGGACCAGGCTGACGGGGCATCCGATGGAGATCGGGCTCTCGGAGGACATTCTGGGAAGAACCTTAAGCGGGCTCGGCAGGCCCATCGACGGCCTTGGACCGGTGCGGGCCGAGGTATACCGGGATGTGAACGGGCAGCCGATGAACCCCTGTACCAGGGAGTATCCGCGCAATTATATCCGCACCGGGATTTCCGCGATTGACGGACTGACCACGCTGATCCGAGGGCAGAAACTGCCGATTTTTTCCGGAAACGGACTGCCGCACGATGAGCTGGCGGCGCAGATTGTGGAACAGGCGAGCCTGGGGGAGGATTCCGCTGACGGCGGCGCGGGAGAATTTGCGATCGTATTTGCCGCGATGGGTGTAAAATACGATGTCGCAGAGTATTTCAGGCGGACGTTTGAGGAGTGCGGGGCGAGTTCCCATGTCGCGATGTTTCTGAATCTGTCCAATGATCCGGTTGTGGAGCGTCTGATCACGCCAAAGGTGGCGCTGACGGCGGCGGAATATCTGGCATTTGAGAAGAATATGCATATTCTCGTGATTCTCACGGATATGACTTCGTTTGCCGAGGCGATGCGCGAGGTCAGTTCGTTAAAGGGGGAGATTCCGAGCCGGAAAGGGTATCCGGGATATCTCTACAGCGAGCTTGCCGCCCTGTACGAGCGTGCCGGCATCGTGAAGGGCGCGGAAGGCTCCGTGACCCAGATCCCGATTCTGACGATGCCCAACGACGATATCACGCATCCGATTCCGGATCTGACCGGCTATATCACGGAAGGGCAGATTGTGCTGGAGCGATCCCTGCATCAGAAGACAGTATATCCGCCCATCAATGTGCTCCCGTCCCTCTCGCGTCTGATGAAAGACGGGATCGGGGCGCAGTACACGCGGGAGGATCATCAGGACGTGGCGAACCAGCTCTTTTCCTCCTACGCCAGGGTGGGGGAGGCCAGGGATCTGGCGAGCGTCATCGGAGAGGATGAGCTGTCCCCGATCGACAAGAAATATCTGGAATTCGGGCTTGCTTTTGAGCAGCAGTTTGTCGGACAGGGAAGGAACGAAAACAGGTCGATCGAGGAGACGCTTAAGACCGGCTGGAAGCTTTTGCGCATCCTGCCAAAGGAAGAGCTGGACCGGATAGACACAAAGATTCTGGAGAAATACTGGGAGCGGGGGTAAAGCGAAGGAAAACGGGAGGGAAGAGAGATGGATCCGAATACATTTCCGACAAAAGGTAATCTGATACTGGCAAAAAATTCCCTGGCGCTCTCAAAACAGGGATTTGATCTGATGGATAAAAAGCGGAATATTCTGATACGGGAGCTGATGGATCTGATCGCGGAGGCGACGGACATTCAGGAGGAGATTGACTCGACGTTTACCAGCGCATACCGGGCACTTCAGAAGGCCAATATCCAGATGGGGATTCATGCTGTCGAGCAGATTTCACTCGGCGTTCCGGTGGAGGATTCCATCCGGATCAAACGCCGGAGCGTGATGGGGACGGAGATCCCGAAGGTCGAATATGAGAAAAAAGAGCAGCGCCCCGCGTATTCCTTTTACCACACGAAAATGTCGCTGGACGAGGCATGTCAGCAGTTCGCGAAAGTGAAGGAACTCACCATCCGTCTGGCTGAGATCGAGAATTCCGCCTACCGTCTCGCCTATAATATTAAAAAGACCCAGAAGCGCGCGAATGCGCTGCAGAATATCACGATTCCGCGGTATGAGAAGCTGGCGCGGGAGATACAGGAGTACCTGGAGGAGAAAGAGCGGGAGGAGTTTACCAGGCTTAAGGTGATTAAAAAGACGAAGAGATGAGACAAAAGCGCATGAAGGATGCAGGAAGCATCTGCCATGCGCTTTTGTCTGCCGCTATTGCACAAAAGGATGGTTTACAGGAAGAAATATCTGTAGTATATTACAGTCAGCGGACATTTCTGCGCAACGGAGGAGGAAATTATGGCGGTTGATTTTAGCATTTCAGGGTACGAAAGCCTGTTTAAAAAAGCACTGAGGGATGGGATTAATATTTTCTGCGGGGCGGGATTTTCTGTCGAGGCAGAAGATGGCAATGAAAAGAAGCTTCCGACCGGCATCGGGCTTCTGCGGGAATTACAGGAGGAGTTCCCCGCAATTGAAAAATATACGAAGCTGCCCAGGGCATGTACAAAATTGATTCAGACAGATAAAACAGCTTTTTATAGTTACCTTGAAAAGAGATTTTCGGTCAGGAAATTCTCGGAAAAGTATCTGAGCCTGCTGAATGTTAATATAAGAAATATTTATACAACCAATATCGACGACCTGTTTTTTGAGATCTATAAAAAGTCCGATAAAACTTTCTATCTGAATGACAAAAGCAGTAACGGAGAGGTTTTTGACGATGAGTACGCGATTAATTATTATCCTTTACATGGCTGCGTCAGGGGGAACAGGGAATATGTGTTTGGAGCGACAGAGATAGCCTGTGCGTTTTTAAAATCGGATTTAAGGAAGTCCTGGAGCTGTCTTGCAACAGATGCCTCGCGCCACCCCATTTTATTCTGGGGCTGGAATTTTGAAGATACAGGCCCGATCGAGGCAATGTACGGAAATAATAACCAGATTGAGGAGAACATCAATAAATGGGTGCTTTTGTATGAAAAAGATGAGGAAATGATCGATTATCTGCGGACAATGAATTTCAACATCATAATTGGCGGTACGGAGGAGCTTCTGGAATATATGTCCATGCCATATTCCGGCAGTGTAAAGGAAATGCTGGAGGACAGATTCGGCATCCGGGACGCGGAGGAAAACGCAGCGCGGAACGGTGTGGGAAACGCGGAGTTTTTCTGCGGCGACGCGGCGGACACGGCAACCATGCTGGAAGCCCAGGGTCTGCGTCCGGACGTCATTACAGTGGACCCGCCACGGAAGGGTCTGGCGCCGGAGGTAATTGCCTCGGCTGCGGCCATGGAGCCGAAACGGATTGTATACGTCTCCTGCGACCCGGGAACACTGGGACGAGACGTAAAGCGGTTCGCCGGGCTGGGCTACCGGGCTGTCAGGGCGGCGGCGGTGGATATGTTTCCAGGGACGCGGCATGTGGAGACGGTTGTTCTTTTGTCCCAACAAAAGCCGGATGACCCCATAGAGATCGACCTGGATCTGGATGAGTTGGACGCTACTGCTGCCGAGACAAAGGCCACCTATGAGGAAATCAAGGCGTATGTCTGGGAAAAGCACAATATGAAAGTGTCCAGCCTGTATATTTCCCAAGTCAAAAGAAAGTGCGGATTAGAGGTTGGTCAGAACTACAACCTGTCCAAATCCGAGAATCCGAAAGTACCAAAGTGCCCGGCGAAAAAGGAAGCAGCGATTATGGACGCACTGAAACATTTTCAAATGATCTGATAACGAAAACACGGATGACTTGCCACTGGGCGATCATCCGTGTTTTTGCATTATCCGATCTCTTATACATCCGTGAGCAGATATGCGTTCAAGCTATTTTTTCATCAATGTAGGATTGATAGATATTTTTGACTCCAGCTTCTTTGTCCATGGAAATAATAAGATTTTTATCTACTGGAGATCTTCTCAATCCAATAATGACTCCAGATGGAACCCACTCTATCATTGCGGGAAGATTCATTTTGCAATTAGCAATCAATCGCCATTCTTCATCATATTTGTGGCATTCCTTTTTAATCAAACTATTTCGCTCAACTTCCCAAGGAAGAGGTTTCAATTCTTCTTGCATGAAATCCGGCAAAGGTACCTGTAACTGCTGTATCATATCCTGTCCCATAACAAATTTTGCAAAATTGGTCGCATCATGGGGAGTGTCCGAATAGTATATTGGATAAAGCCTTGTCCCGTATTTATAGACACCACAGTTTGCACAACTATCCAGTTTTCCACAACGAAAGCTATCCAAATCATTTAGGTCATACATAAGGCAAAACCCTTTATGCATGTCGGCATATTTAAGCCATAAAGATTCATTAAATCCATTTTCGGAAAGGCAAATGGATAGAATCTCGTCTTGTATTTTTGAACGCAAAGTTAGTAAGTAGGACAAAAATTGGTTTGTTATGCCACTTGTAAACAACTGTTTTAACCCTTCGACATTCGTAACTTGCTGAATAAATTCTTGTGGGATGCCGGGTTGATTTTGAAAGGTTTCTTTCATCCCGTTCGCTAACGCTGCTAATGCCTCATGGGAGCTATAGTTATTGACAAATTTTTGACGGATCTTCTCTACATCGATATGTAAAAAGGTATCAAATGGGTCATCATAGCTGCTGGCTTTAGAGAAGAATACGCAAAGCATCAAGATTATTGTTATTTACAGCACGATACTTATATAAAAATCTTGGATAATGAATTTTCGCCATCAATTGATTGATTTCGTTCGGTATGTCTTCACCAGTAAATGAGCACAACGTTTTCCAATAATCCTGCATTTCATCGTGGCTCATAGCTGTTTTTCGTTCTTCTTCCAATACAAATCCTCCTTGTGTTGTTTATTCTTTTTGAGGCGATTTAATCAGCCATCATGTTCTCGACGCAGTTCGGACATATGTCAATTTCATTATCTTTTATAATGGCACCACATCGGCTGCAAAAAGCAATGGTGTTTTCGTCAAAATCTTCTCCACATGAAAAGCAATGGTATTTTGAAGCTTTCGCATCGTGAGCTAACTGCTCTGCACCACATTCCAAGCACTCATAAACTGGAAGCTCCACACCGTCTTTTCCACATTCATAAGCACTAATGCCAAGCTCATTCTCTACATACTCAACGGCATTGTCCTGATATTTATAATACAGATAGGCTTCATCTCTCAAATCTGTATAACTACTGGGGGGATCTATTCCCATGTTCTCCATACAGTACTCGATAAACGCACAATGAACTTTTTTAATAAATCTGTATTTACTTTTGAATTCTTCGTTTTCATTTCTAATACCGCTGATTCCTAAATGGCATAGGTATTCCAGATCGTGAAGCGATAACATATTATCTACAATGAAATCATAAACACCATCTACAACATCAGAATATTCCATCTCACAGTGACTAAATAAATACTGAACATATAGGTTTTTTGCTGGTTCTTTAAAAATTTCGTGCAACGCTTCCATGTGCTTGGTTATTGTCCGTATATTTTGAGACAAGGCATCGATAGAAATATTTCCTTGTCCTGTGGCGTGAGCATAGTCATCTCTATCGCTTATATACTTTGAGAGCGCTTTTATTTTTTCATCCTCCATCTCCAACGCACGGAAGACTTTGAATATTTCTTTTTCCGGAATTTTGCTGAAATCATAAACACTTGCATGATTTTCAATATCCGGCTTATCTGTTTTGCCGTTATAAGCATTGATTGGGTAAAACAGATCTTTCATTCGAGCCGGATTTGTCTGAAAGGCATGATCAACACAATAGTAGGTGTAACTCATAAAAATGAGATGCGCATAGAAAAAAGAAACTTGATAGTTACCTTTCTCATAGTTATCTACGACTGTTTTCTCCAAATCATAAAGGTACTGGTCATAAGTGCCACTTCCTACATCCACTTTATCAGTCGGAAAATACTCCAAGAGGCGAACCAAGAATGATGGATCATATTTTTCATCGGCAGGCTGAAAAGCACCATATAGTGCGTCTTTAAATGTTTCGTCGTACATAGTGCTATTCCCCCCAGACCTCGCTAATTTTATCTGCTATTTTTTGTTTAAAGATATCTATGAGGCGTTTGTTTTGTTCAACAATAGATATTTCTTCTTCAATCTCTTTTATAATTCTTTCTTGAATTTCCACTGCCGGGCAAGGAATATTAAAAGAGCGAATGTCTTTTAGTGAGATAAAATTTTGAGTACCACCACGTTTGGTAGCTTCAATATATTTGGCGAACAAAGAGCTATTCAGCACAAATAATACATACTTCGCCTTCACTTCTTGACTAGGGAATTTTATTAGTGCAACATTTTTTATTGCAAAGGTTGGTTCAATATCAACAATAACAGGGTTTCCTATTGTTCCAATCATCGGCATAAGGATATCGCCCTTATCTACCTTAGACCGTTGATTAATTTTATCATAGTCTTCTTTTGAAATAAAATTTACATCATCTAAAATGATTGTTCCATTTTTAATGTTTTTAGAAGTTACCAACGGGAACCCATCCTGAACAAACTTAGGACTATCATGTGTACCATCTCTTACATCACAGATTTGCCCCAAAGGTTTTAATTCCCAACTGGCATCTATCCTAATATTGGGTTTGTAGTTATCCACAACTTGCCGAGCTCCATCAATAATCTTTTGGTAGTTATCAAGTTCAGAAACAATTTGTTCTTGGATGGTCAATGGTGGCAATGGGATACTTAACGTAAGAAAATTGCTTTTTGAAATTTCCTTAAATGTTCCGCCAGATGCCAAAGATACCATTCTATCAGTGAGAGCGGTCATCATATACGCTACAAATCTGTTTGAAATATTGCTATCGTCAAGAACTATAATATTTTTAAATCCTTGATTTGTTGCTGTTTCGTATTCTGCAATAGCTACTCGGCCAATCGTTGCTCTAGTCGATACTAGCACTGTACCAGCAGGGAGTAATTTCGCACTGGATTTTTCCAGTCCCAACGGACTGATTGTTCGTTCAGTGTCTTTTAGCTCAGTAATTAGGTTTGCAGCTGGTAAATCAACTAAAGTTGCCCAACGAATGTTTCCATCCCAATATTCTGGAATATCAGAAGAAGGAGTGCCGCCAGACTCTACTTGAAACAATGACTTATCTCCCAAAGAAACCATTTTATATTTTCCTTCAGGCATGCTGTTGGATGAATAGCGTTCTCCAACTAAAATATAGTCTTGTTTTGAAATTTGTTCTTTTGAGGCAATAGTTACAAGTGGGTGTTGAAGAATTTCGTCATCCGCTGTTTGCGGCTCAAGATCAGCGTGATATTTTTTCACAATACGAATAATTTCCGGGATGTCGTTTTCTTTTATTTCACGACGCTGTGCTCCCAAATCGAATCCATCGTTGTCCAGTTTTACAAATAGAATTTTATCCTTGAATTTTGAAAAAAGCCTGTCAATGAGCAAAATACTGGTTTTGACGCCGCTATAAGGATTGAAAACACCAGCAGGCAGTGAGATTACTGCATACAACAGATCATTATTTACTAAATATTTGCGAAGCTCCTTATAGGCGTTCGAGGACTGGAATACAATGCCCTCAGGGACAATGATTGCTGCTCGTCCATTAGGATTAAGGTGCTCAGCAATGTAGTCCACAAATAGCACCTCGGAGCGCTTGGCTTTTACCCGGTAGCGGCTGTGGGGCATGATTCCGCCCTTTGGCGTCATAAAAGGCGGATTTGCAAGGATGACATCATAACAGTCATCCCACTTTTCTTCGCTGGTTAAGGTATCATATTCACTGATTTTGGGCTTTGTAAAATGGTGAAGGTACATATTTACCCGAGATAGACGTACCATATCAGGAGAAATATCGTACCCGGCAAAGTTTTCCGTCAAACGCTTGCGGTCATCGGCAGTCAATGTGCTTTTTCCATCCTCATCCTTGTTCTGTGCAAGAATGTGACGATAGGCACTGATCAGGAAACCGGCTGTGCCGCAGGCAGGGTCCAGAATAGTCTCATTTTTCTTCGGATCTACGATTTCCACCATCATGTCAATGATGTGGCGGGGCGTGCGGAACTGGCCGGCATCTCCTTGGCTGCCCATGATGGACAGCAGATATTCAAAGGCATTGCCCAAATCCTCGCTGTTGTCATACGAGAAGTCGCTAACTTCTTTCAGGAACATATTCAAGGTATCCGGGTCCCGATAAGGGATATATGCTCCACGAAAAATATCTCGGAACAGCTGGGGAAGGTTGGGGTTCGTAGTCATCTTTTCAATGCCTTCCACATAAAGTAACGCCCTTTGCTGGCCGCTGTTTTCGGGCTTCATGATTTCTGTCCAGGCATACTTCTCATATTCACCTGTAAAAAACTGCCGGGTGCCGCCAAATTCCAAACCTTCTATATCCATGTCATCCATGAATTTGTAAATGAGCGCAATGGTAATCTGTTCAACCTGTGCCTTGGGATCGGGCACCTTGCCCACCAAAATATCACGCAGCGTATTGATCTTGCGCTTTACGTCAAATGTCAACATTTTCTTTCCTCCTACATAAAGCGGGATACATTGACGTTATCGGCAACGTAATCTACCACGCTTTGCATACTATCCAGCCCCAAATGCTTCAGATCAGCCATAGTGTATGTGCTGATGTCCGTTCCAAGCAGCTGGAATTTTCGGTCTTCGATGGCTCTGCGCACATCTTTGTCTGTTACATAAGTGGCAAAAAATTCTTTTACATCGGCATACTTTTCTGACGGAATACTGCGCGTCAGGGCATATCCCTCAAATTCATCCTCTACCAATTCCTTTTTGCTCTTAAAGAAGGGCAGGACACCAAAGATTTTGTCTAGAATTTCCCGGGCCGTGATGCGGCGGTCACTACCGATAGAGCGCCGCAGCTTGTCCCATGTGTAATACTCGTTAGGTTGATTCATGATGTGGTCGTCAATATAACGGATGACAGCGGGATAGTTGCCTTGCTCATATTGTTCTCTCGCAACCGGATCTTCTTTGACAGTCTCCTCGAATTTATCAAAGTACATCCGGTCAATCTTCATGCCCTCGGCACCGATTTTGGTCTCCACCAGCGTTTTCAGCGGGTCAGGAGCAAAGTTTTCATACCCATCCGGATCAACAGGTGGAGTACTAGGCGACACACTACTACCTTGGAATCGGGGCAGCTTTAAGACTTCATCATAATCAAACTTTTCTTCAAAATATTCGCAGTTCCCAAAGAAGTCGAACAGTTTGAATGCTTCCTTGGGGTACTTATGGATGATTTCCTGACCGCCGTTTCGCTCTTTGAAGATGAAATCATGTTTTCGTGTACCACGGCCCTTAATCTGAATAAAGTCTGTGGGAGAGAAGATAGGGCGCAGTAACCCGATGTTCAGCAAATCTTCGCAGTCATACCCGGTTGTCATCATGCCCACTGTGACACAGATTCTGGTCTTGGATGATTTATACCCTTCCAGGAAACTGGTTGTTCCGCTCAGATTATTGTTCTGGAAGTTAATTGTATAGGTCTGTGCGTTCATAACGTCTGATGTGATCTGCATAGCAAAATCCGAACAGTATTTACCGTGGAACATCATATCTGCATACACGTTCAGCAGCTGTGTGATTTTCGCTGCATGTTTGCGGCTTACGCAGAAGATGATGCCTTTGCCAATTTCTCCGGTAATCGGGTCACGGAGTGCATTGTCCATAAAAGTTTTGACAAACATCTTGTTGGTTTCTTCGGAGAAAAACTTCTTTTCAAAGTCACGGGCAAAGTAGGTTTCTTCCTGTTCTTCATCCGCTTCATCCCCTTGCGAAATCACGGCATAACCTTCATCTGCTAATAATTTTGTTGTAATATCAGTTCTGGCGTCCACTACTGTGGGATTGATCAAATAGCCGTCACGAACTCCATCCAGCAGCGAATAGCGATAAGTTGGGTCACCGCTTTCACAGCCAAAGGTTTTATAGCTATCCAGCAGTTGCCGTTTTTCCCATGCCCGTGGATCAGTTGCTTTTAGCTTTTCTACATCAATATTCTTGATATAGTCTTTGGGCGTAGCCGTCAGTCCCAGCTTATAGCCGAGAAAATACTCGAATACAGCACGGCTGTTTCCATTGATGGAACGATGACTTTCATCGGCAATGATAAGTGAAAAGTCGGTAGGCTTAAAGAAACGCTTGTACTTATTGTTGAACATAAGCGTTTGTACGGTGGAAACGACAACCTCTGCTTTCCGCCAATCATCTACGTTCTCCTTAAAGATAACTGTGTGATAGTCAGGAGCAAGATAATTCTGGAAGTTTTTCTTAGCCTGATTTTCAAGCTCAATTCTGTCCACCAGGAAAAGTACTCGATTCGCATTTCCGCTGCGCAAGAAAAGACGAATTACAGCAGCAGAAGTGAGGGTCTTGCCTGTACCGGTTGCCATCTCAAACAGAAATCTCTGATTTCCACGTCGCACAGATTCCTGCAAAGCTTTCAGCGCATTGATTTGATACTGACGGAGAAAGCGCAGCCCATTATCATATAGGAATTGCTGACGAGTTTCCGGATTTATGTATTCGGGTGCCTCCATATATCGAGGATTTTTGATTACGGCAATATAATCCGCACCAATTTCCTCCGAATATAGTTTTGCTGGGTCAGCGTTCATGGCTTTGCTTTCCCGAATGCTTTCATAGCTTGGGAAAGCCGTGATAAGCTGCGGGTTTCCCTTGTAAATATTCCAGAAATAATGCTGATTTCCGTTGGAGAGAATCACATACTTGAGATAAAGAGACTTGGCATATTCTCTGGCCTGCTCCTTGCCGACCAGGGGATCTTTATCCTCTGCTTTTGCTTCCAGCACAATAAAAGGCTTACCTTTATCATCGAGGAGCAGAAAATCCACAAAGCCATTCTTCACCTTATCAAAATTTTCGCCCAGACCTGTCAAATCAGCTTTGGACATTTTGACATTGGGTTCCAGCTGTATGTTTGCACGTCCGTTTTCATCATCAAAGAAACGCCAGCCAGCTTCTTCTAACAGATGATTGATTTTAATTCTTGCACTTGCTTCTTTCTTTTTCAAAACAGTAGCCCTCCCTCTGTTTATGACTGCGATTGTAATTTATAAACTCTGTGATTGATATTTATAGGTGTTTGTAGGTTTGCTGACATTGGCAGGTATCAGCCATATTCTGTTGATCTGCACAGCGCCTTCTATGCGATTATTCTTACAAAGGATTTGGACTTGTCGGGCGCTTATGTTCCATTTCTGTGCAGCTTCTTGCGTTGTAATATAGCCATTCAGCATTGAATCCACCTCCAGTAAAAGCAAACAATTGTCATTTCTATTATATTCGTTTGAACGAATTTGTTCAATGCAAAATTCGTGATTTTTGTTATAAAGAGAATGAAATTACGATCTCTTTTAAGTTGACTAATAAGGGATGGTTTTGTATGTAGAAAATTGCTTTTTTAGAGAATACTTTACTTATCATTCGATCCCATTCTGCAAGTTTTCGGATTTCCACTGTTTGGTTCACAAAGTCAAAATATATTTCGCCCCATTCGCCATCGTAGTCTACCTGATACAGATAGATTGCGGTGGCGATTTCTTTTTTCTTTCTGGTAATGTTTTGCGTTTTAGACGCACAGCGTGTAGAATACCCTCTTCTACCAAAATAGTGGTGAGTTTGTCCAGCGCCTTGCGATATGCACGTTCCGCACCGCTGGTTCCGCTTCCCTCAAACAGAGTAGCAAGCTCCTCAAAGGAAGAACGGTTGCTCATAGGACTTACTCTGCCGCAGCGCATACAGATAGCGTTGCGTTTTTCCAGTAACGTTTGTTCTCGATAGTCAAGAGCATCGAAGGCTTTTTGAATGGCTTCGGCTTTGATACCATTCCAGAGGATTTCGGCATAGTCCCAGTAATCGTCTCGACTGACATCTTCGCCGGTTTCCTCGCTGTCTTCATCTTGCTGGGAAACATAGAATGACTGGCGGCTGCGAATTCCTTTTGCAGCATTCAGATATTCAGCAGCCGTTTCCTGCTTGCAGTTCTTTTCAGCCGCATATTCGGAGATTGTTTTCTTTGTGTTTTCTCCCGATGTGCGGTATTTCCATGCAATTCCTCGGATTTTCTTGTATTGATCCAGAGAATCCACAGACCAGCTTTCTTCCAGCATGCGACAAGAAAGAAGGGCATCTGTGATAAAAGGATACAAATAGGTTGTAAAGTCAGCTCCTGTGCTGGGATCATAATCTGAAAAACGTTCAATCATAGCCACAACACAGGCCATTTTATAGTCAAGGAAGCGCTCTGGATCATATCGCTCATTGCCGTCGCTGCGCCAAAAGCTATAAATTCGTCCATTGAGCATCTTTTCATAGTGATGAAGAAAGAAGGACAAATAACGTAAATCCTTCTGCTGTTGTGCCTGGATGATATAGTTGTTCAAATCAGATTCTTTAGGCGGTTCCGGTTCTAACTGTAAGGTGCGCTCTGCTTCCATGCGAGACAAGTTTTCACCGGTATAAAATCCATATTTAGAGGCATATCCCTTCATGTCCCATTTGTATTCCGGCATCGGCGCACCTCCTTTCAATCTGTCTGGTTAAAGCTTTATTTCCGCTTCCAGACGCAGGGATTCCTGTTCCATTTCTGACTCGTAACGCCCCTTGGCATAAGGCACGCTGCTCAATGCCCGCAGCATTTTATCTTTGGCCAGCTTTTTCATACGTTTGGCAATGTCAGCATCGAGAGTCCCACGCTTGACATACCGGTTAATGGTGTTATAGCGGCGTTCATAAATTTGCTTGATAGGATGGTCATCAGCAAGTTCACGCTGTGACCTTCCTTGCAGGTTTCCAATTTGGCGGCAAGTTCGATGGAGCTTATCCCCCGGGGCAAGATTACCGCAGTATTTGGTATGCCGGGCATTGGTGGTCAAAAACCAACGTCCGCAGATGGGGCATTTCTTCGGCGCATGGCCTACGCAAAGCCCTTCAAAAAAGTCGGATCGGAACATCCCCACAAAAGACACATAGTGCATCCGTTTGACCAGTCGCGGCGTATCGCTGCCGGGCTGTATCGCAGGTACATACTGCACGGAAGCGTTAGTCAGGGACATCCAGCTTCCATCCTCTTCCGACAAGCTGGGATTACTGGAGAAAAAGTCCCCAAAGGAAGCAATGCCATTAAGTTAACCAATAAGTTCCAAAAGAAAGAAAAAAGCCTTGACAAAGGCAAAAAAATGTGCGGCAAGGCCCTGAAAACAAGATTGATTTTCAGGGGGCGGGCACATGAAATACACAGCTGAAGGGTTGAGGGAT
>OFHM01001394.1_pt1 | contig 15873 bp, 22 predicted proteins | sample 1521311 | NCBI WGS metagenome assembly OFHM01 (sample SAMEA3504083, study PRJEB24116) | mouse gut metagenome | biome: mouse gut; feature: mouse-associated habitat; material: faeces | place: Denmark | collected 2011 | reverse complement strand
TTTAATTGGCACGGTATGTAGGGGCGGCCTGTGGCCGCCCGCAAACAAGGATTCCTTCTTGGAACCGCGCCGCTCCCCCGCCGCTTACGCCCGCACCAGCTTATTCAGCTCTCGGGCCAGAGACAGAGCGGCGCAAAACAGATGCTCACTTGTAATGTCGCCCTGAGCAGCTGCCGCATCCATCAGCGCACGCAGTTCCTGCTGCTGTTCCTCGTTCAAATACGACGCCACCCGCTTCTCCTGCCGCTCCGCTCCCAGCACGGCGTCTATATACTCCTGGTCCTCTGACAGGCTTCCCAGTTGCTTTTCGCATACAAATTCGTATAGGCATCTGGTCAGATCGTCCATGATGTCTCCTCCTTTTGGACCGTTCGGTCTATTTTGATTCTATTATAACTAGCCCGTTTGGTCCTGTCAAGGGGTGAAAAATGAAATGCTGAAATTGTCTGAAAGACTTTATAGTCTCCGCAAGGAACGGAAGCTTACACAGGACATCGTGGCGAAGGAGCTGGATATTTCTATGAAGTCCTATTGCCGCTATGAGAAAAATGAGCGGGAGCCGACTGCCTCCCTTCTGGTGGAGATGGCAAGGTTTTATCATGTCTCCCTGGACTATCTGGTTGGGCTGAAGGACGAGCGGCAATAAAAACACGATTCGAGGTAATACACATGTATCGCATCAAAACTCTGAACAAAATCTCCTCCGTGGGGCTGGCCCGGCTGGACCGGGAGCGGTTCCAGGTGGGGAGCGACGTGGAGAACGAGGACGGCGTTCTGGTCCGCTCCGCGCCCATGCACGAGTATGAATTTTCCAGCTCCCTCCGGGCCATCGCCCGGGCGGGGGCGGGCACCAACAACATCCCTGTGGACCGCTGCTCCGAGCACGGCATTGTGGTCTTCAACACCCCCGGAGCCAACGCCAACGCGGTGAAGGAGCTGGTCATCGCCGCCATGCTGGTGGCCTCCCGGGACATTCTGGGGGGCGCCGACTGGGTGCAGGAGCAGGCCCACACCCCCAAGGTGGACGTGGCCGCCGCCGTGAAGAAGGGCAAGTCCGCCTTCGCCGGGCCGGAGCTGTACAAAAAGACCCTGGGCGTCATTGGCCTGGGGGCCATCGGGGCGCTGGTGTGCAACATCGCCCTGGACCTGGGCATGGATGTCTACGGTTACGACCCCTTCCTCTCGGTGGACGCCGCCCTGCGGCTGGACCGCCATGTCCACGTGGTTCGGGACGTAAACGAGCTCTATAAAAAGGCGGACTATATCACCGCCCATATTCATTTCAACGAAAAGACCCGGGGCATGATCGGCCCGGCGGCCTTTGCCGCCATGAAGCCCGGCGTCCGGCTGGTCAACCTGGCCCGGGGCGGCGTTGTGGACGACGAGGCGCTGCTGTCCGCCCTGGACGCGGGGAAGGTGACGGCCTATGTCACCGACTTTCCCACCAACAGATTGGTGGAAAATCCCCACGTCGTCGCCATGCCCCATCTGGGGGCCTCCACCCCGGAGAGCGAGCAGAACTGCGCCGTCATGGCGGCGGAGGAGCTGCGGGACTACCTGGAAAACGGGAACATCCAAAACTCTGTGAACCTTCCCGACGTGTACCTGGACCGCAGCGGCGCCCAGCGGCTCTGCGTCCTGCACAAGAACATCCCCGCCATGCTGGCCAGCATCACCGCCCTGCTCAGCCGGGACGGCGTGAACGTGGAAAACCTGAGCAATAAGAGCAAGGGGGACTACGCCTATACCCTGGTGGACCTGGGGGCCAAGGTAGAGCCCGCCGTTTTGGAGGATCTGCGGCGCCTGTCCAATGTGATACGGGTCCGGGTCATTGACTAAAGGCCAATGATAGGAAAGGAGTCCGCTTATGTTTGACCTGAACGGGGCCTTACAGCGCTTCGCCGGGAAAATCGCCCTGGAGAACCTCCTGGCCGCCGCCCTCACCCTGGCGGTATGCATGGTGGCGGCACGGCTGCTTTTAAAGCTGGCCCGCCGTCTCCTCCGCCGGACAAGGCTGGAAGAGCGCATCCAGAGGTATGTCCTGATGTTTTTTAAGCTGCTGCTGTACACCCTTACGGTAGTCTTCACCGCCGGGTGCCTGGGAATCAACATGACCTCCCTGGTGGCGCTTTTGTCCGTGGGGTCCCTGGGGGTCACCCTGGCAGCGGAGGACGTGCTGGGCAACGTGGCGGGGGGGCTGGTGATTTTATCCTCCCACCCCTTTGCCATCGGGGACTTCATCGAGTCCGGGGGGGTCTCCGGCACGGTGGAGGAGATCAGCCTGAACCACACCAAGCTCACCACCCCCGACGGACTGACGGCCCTGCTGCCCAACAAGGAATTGGCGGCCTCCAAGGTCATCAACTACTCGGCGCTGGGGAGGCGGCGCATTGCCTGGAAGATGAGCGCCGCCTACGACGCACCCACCGAGGCGGTGAAGACCGCCTGCCGCCGGGCGGCGGAGGCCACGGAGGGCATCCTCCCCGACCCGGCGCCGGCGGTGTACCTGACGGAGTTCGGGGAAAGCGGCATCTGCTTCACCGTTTACTGCTGGGCCCTGGCGGAGGATTTCTGGGACGCCCAGTTTGCCCTGGCGGAGAACCTGCGGGAGGAGTTTTCCAAGGCGGGGGTGGAGATTCCCTATAACAAGCTGGACGTGCATATCCAAACGGGCTGAAACATCAAAGCGGGTCCCCGGCAAATGCCAGGGACCCGCTTTGTCTCTCATCCCGCCGGGCCGATGATGGTCCCGTCGTCCCGCTCCGCCTCCAGGCTGTCCGCAATGCGCAAAAGCAAAAAGCCCGTCAGCGTCAGCGCCCCTCCGGCATAGAGGAGCAGCGTGGAAAGGTACGCGCTCCCGTCCGCCAGAGAGGCGGCGCAGAGCACCAGGGAAGCGGCGGCATAGAGCCCGAAGCGCCGGGTCCGCCCCGCCTGGAAGGCAAAGGAGCTGAGCCGGTAGAAGCCCAGGGTCATGAACACCAGGGCCAGAAGTTCCACGTAATACATGGTGAGGGAGGGATTTACGGAGTCCACGCGGTAGGTCAGCACCAGCCGCACCACCAGCGCCGCCACAGGCAGCAGCGTGATGGCGGAGGGAGCCTTATGCCTGGGTCCCCCCTCCCGGCGGCGGTGTCCCCCGCCGGTTGGAGGGGGTTCACCCGCCAGCACCGGGAACAGCGAGACGGCGGCGGCCAGGGTCAGCCCGCCCATCAGCAGCTGTCCCTGGGGAGTGAAGCCCAGCCCCCCGGCTCGAAGAATCCCATAAATGGCGTGCCGGGAGGAAACCCGCCCCTCCGGCAGCAGCCGCAGTCCCTCCGCCAGGTCGCTGAGACCGCTGAGGGCCAGGAGGAACACGCCGCCCATGGGAAGGGTCAGCAGCCCGGCGTTCTCCGTGGAGAAGTCCCTGGGCAGGACGGGGCCGGGATCCTCCTCCGACGGGAGGAACCGGGCCGTCAGGGCCAGGGCGGCGGCCAGGCCCGCCAGCAGCGCCGCCAGGGCCAGGGCGGCGAAGTTGCCGGGGATGGGGAGGCCGGTATCCGCCTCATAGCCGGTATGGTTTTGCAAAAGCCGCAGCACGCAGGCGGCGGCCCCGCCCAGCGCCGCCGTCAGGGGAAGCGCGTATTCTTTCTTCATAGCAGAAGCGTCCTTTCCGGATCCGGTCAAAATTCAGCGTCCCTTAGTATAGCACAGCAGGGGCCTCCTGAAAAGGGGAAATTTCCCCCTCATTCCTCCCGCAGCGTCACCCGGGGATTTTCCTCCGCCGCCCGGCGGAGCAGGCGTACCAGCGCCCGCCCCCGGCGGCCCAGCCGCTCCTCCAAGGCCTCCCGGCGCAGGAGACGGACCGTGGCAGGTTCCCCCAGATCCGTCAGGCAGTCGAACAGGGCGTCCAGATTCCGCCCGTACCACGCCGGCAGGCCCAGGGCTTGGACGAAGCGGTCGTGAACCGCCTCCAAGGACTCGATTTCCAGGCCGTCCAATACAATCTCAGCCATCGCCCGCGTCTCCATACAGCAGTTCAAAGGACTCGTAGTGATCCTCCGTATAGTAAATCAGCCCGTCGTTGGAAAACACAATCCGCTTGGCTCCCCGGCTCTTGGCCCCCAGGGTGTCAATGTCGCACTCCGTATAGGTCCGGCCCTCCGCCTCCGGGAGAAAGCCCTCATAGTTTCCAAAGCGGTTTCCGCCGATGCACAGTCCCTGACCCGGGGCATAGGGCTCCAGGGCCCCGCCGGACCAGCCTAGGTTCTGGGCCTCTTTTTTCGTGATGAAATTGTCCGGCAGGCGGCCGTAGAGGTGCAGGTAGAGGGCCACGTCCTCCTTGGTGGTGTAGGCTCCATCCTCCGGGAGAAACGGCTCCTCAGCTTCCTGGAGGTCCGAGTTTAATTCGTTGCTGCCAACCCCGGAGAGCGTCAGGTCCCCGGTTTCCGGCGTCTCCACGATGGAAAATTCCCCCGCCCCGGGGTCTTTCTCCTCCGGCCCGGCGGGGTCCTCCCCGTCTTCCACGGCGGGGAGCTCGATTTTTGTATCCCCGTTTCCCTCCCCCGGGACCTGGGTCAGGTCCGCAACGCCGCCGCAGGCGGTGAGGGAGAACAGAGTCAAAGCGGCCAGCAGGCCGCTGAGCCAGCGTTTCATATCCATCATCCTTTCTGTTGATGGAGACAGTATACCAGCTCCGGGGCAAAGAGGCAAGGGCCTTCCATCAGGGGAACGCTCATTCCTCTTTCAGCAAATACTCCGGGCCAAACCCATGGGGAAGCAGCTCCCGCAGGGTCCGGACCAGTTCCTCCCCCCTGCCGTTGAGGCTGATAATCTCCATATCCGGGGCAAACTCGTAAAGCACCTGGCGGCACACGGCGCAGGGGACGCAGAAATCCTCGCACCGGCCCGCCACCACGATGCGGACAAAGTCCCGGTGTCCCTCGCTGACGGCCTTGCCCACCGCCACCCGCTCGGCGCAGAGGGTGGGGGAATAGGCGGCGTTCTCCACGTTGCAGCCGGTGAACACCGTGCCGTCGGAGCATTCCAGCGCCGCGCCTACAGGGAAGTGAGAATAGGGAATATACGCCCGGTCCAGCATCGCCACCGCGGCGGCTTTCAGCTCTTCTCTTGTCATAATAAAAACTCCTTTCTCACGCTTCCGCCCAGGAGATTTCCCGCTGGGGGCGAACAGTTAAGTCTATGATGTCCCTGGCGTCGTAGAATTGCAGATATCGCTCCCGGGAGTGGCGCAGAGTGGTGCCGTCCGGGTGGAGGCGGTCGCAGATGACGGCACAGATGTCCCCCTTGATGGCGCTGAAACTCTCAATGCCCACGGAGCAGAAGATCCGGAAACCCTGGCCCTGTAAGTACTGGAAGGCCGGGCCTGTCATGGTCCAATCGTTGCCGTCGGGCCGCTCGCCGTGAGGGTAGAAGAGAATCGTGGTCTCCCCCACCAGGCTGCCCACCTCGTCCAGCCAGCGCTGGGTGTCCGCCTGGATGCGGGTCATGTTCCCGTCCCCCAGGCGGATGTGCCCCCAGGTGTGGCTGCCGAAAGTCCAGCCGGTGCGGCGGAGCTCCTCCACAATGGGCTGGACGGCCTCCCGCTCTTTCTGGCGGTTGGCCTCCTTGGCGTCGTCCCACTCCTTGGTGTCCGTCTGGGTGCGGTAGCCCAGGATGCCCTCGTAGCCCGTCAGGCTCAGGCAGCCCTTGGCCCCAAAGGGGGAGAAGTCCGGATGCTCTTCCACGAACTTGTCCAGAATGGGGATGGCGTCCAGGTCCCGGCTGACCACCTCGTTCCCCTCCGGGTCCAGGCCCCAGGAGGCGATTTTCAGATCCTCTCCAATAATGAGCTTGTGGGCAAAGCCGTTTTCCAGCATGTAGGGGTAGTAATTCGTGTCGTCATAGCTGAGAATCAGGGGCTTTTTCCCCTCGGGAAGATAGAGATCATTGGCTTTCATCCGCGGGACGCCGTTGTCGCTGTATTCACTCCAGACGCTGTTGATGTCCACCAGGACATAGCCCTTTTCATAGACGCTTTGGAGGATTTTGTTGTACTCGTCCACCGTGACCATGAAATCGTCCAGGCCGTTGGCCTGGCTGTCCCCGTCAAAGGCCAGCTCCGGATAGGCGATGACAGGGTGGAAGAACAGATGCTCCACCCGGCCCCGCCAGAGAACATACCCCTCCCGCTCCTCTGTGGGGTCCTTGATTTCATAGGGTTCCTGCACCGGGGCGGGGGGCGTCTCCGGCTCCTGGAGCTCCGGCTCCGGCGGAGGCGGTTCCTCCTCCGGCGGGGCGGAGGGGGTGCAGGCGGTCAGGAGGAGAAGCAGGAAAATAAGGCTGAATATTCGGCCCATAGCGTCGGTTCCTTTCTGTCGAAAAATCAATAAATTTAGTATACCAGATTTCCGGCGGAAAGGGGTAACAATTTTGTGACAGTTTTTTTTGGCCTTTTCCGTCCCTGGGTCGGAGCGGAGCGGGACTTTACCTGTCCCCTTTTTTGATTATCAATTTATTTTTATCGAAAAACAATAAATTCTTATTGACAATCATCAGAGTCGGTGGTAGGATACCAGAAAAAGGAGGCGGTTTGCCATGGGATTGACGATAATCCTGCTGCCCGCCGCCCTGGCGCTGGCCCTCTGGGGCGGCGTGATGGCGGTGAGCGGCTTGCGAAAGAGAAACAAGCTGAAAATTTTTTCCGCCGCCGGGGTGCTTGCCCTTTTGGCAGCGGGGATGGCGGTGATGATGGAGTTCATCACGAGGCCGCTTTGAGAGGGGGGGGACGTCTATGGAGAAGATCCCGGTGCGGAAAATCGCCAGGGTGCTCTATGTCCTGGTGTTGGTTACGTTGGCCTGCAATTTGATCGCTTTGTTTTTGGTTCCCACTTTCGTGGCGTTGAAGGGAAATCTGTTTGAGCTCCTGGACATATGGCATGACCCGCAGGACCCGGCCAATCCTCTGGTTGTCATGCTCCTCATGTGGCCCAACATGATTTTGAGGGAAAATATTGCTTATGAGCAGGTTCTGACCCTGTTCCTCCTCTTCTCCGGCTGCTGCACCGCCGTTATCCTCTGGCAGGCCCGGCGTGTGCTGCAAACCATCCTCCGGGGGGAACCCTTCGCGGCGTCGAACGCCGTCAGCCTTCGGCGGGCGGCGTGGGCGTGCTTCCTCATTGCCGGGGCGGCCTTGGCACGGGTGATTTTCAGCGTGTGTTACTATCGCTCGCCGCTTCCCCTGGCCAGCTACAACGCCCTCTTCGTGCCGATGTTCGCCATGGGAGGGCTGTTGTGCCTGGTTATGTCCGCCCTCTTCCGCCAGGCGGCGGAGCTGAAGGCGGAAAACGACCTGACCATTTGAGGTGCCGCCATGATTGTTGTAAATCTGGACGTGATGATGGCGAGACGGAAAATGAGCCTCTCCCAGCTTTCGGAAAAGGTGGACATCACCTTGGCGAATCTCTCGGTATTGAAGAACAACAAGGCCAAGGCCGTCCGCTTCTCCACCCTGGAGGCGGTCTGCGCCGCCCTGGAGTGCCAGCCGGGGGACATTTTGGAGTACGTCCCGGATGAAACCGGCGGCGCGGAATAAAGGAAAACTGTCCGCTTGAGGCGGACAGGCGGATAGGAGAATTTCATATGGATGAGCTGAAAAACGCCCTTCCGTCGGAAGGGTCCCTTGCGTGCGCCCAAAAACGGAAATTGCCGGAGGAATCCATGGCCCGGTACCGGCGGAATCTTCTGCTGACCCTGGGATTCTGTCTTCTCCTGGCGGACGCGCTGAACTGGTCCTGGGGCATGGGGAATACCGTGACGGTCTTCGCCTGGTATCTCCTGCTGGCGCTGGCCGTGGGGCGGGAGGAGCTGTTCCGCCGCCGGGAAAGCCGGGTGCTGCTGGGGGTGAATCTGGCCCTGGCGTCCACGTTTGCCCTGACCTCAAACCCTCTTTTCCGCTGGTGGAATTTCCTGGCGCTGGCGGCCCTGGTCCCCCTTCACGCCGTGTCCGGCCTGGGGAGCCGCCCCTGGTGGGACCCCAGGATGCCGCCGGAGCGGTGCGGGCTGTTTTTCCAGGGCCTGTTCGGGAATTTGTGGGCCTGTTTCGCGGCGGCGGTTCCCGCGGAACGGAAGACGGAAAAGCGGGACGGCCGGACGCTGGCCATCGTCCTGGGGCTCTGCGGGGCGGTGGTCCTGGTGTCCTTCCTGATCCCGGTGCTGGTCTCGGCGGACGCCCTGTTTGCCGCGTCGCTGGAGCGGCTGAACTGGAATTTTCAATTTCGGATGCTCCATTTCGGGGACCTGTTCCAGCGGCTGTTCTGGGCTCTGGCGTTCACGCCTTTTGTCTTCAGCCTGCTCTACGCCATGGCCCATCCCAAACGGCTGTGCCCGGCGGAGGAGAAGAAGGGCCTCCGGGTGGACGCTTTGGGCTTCGTGCTGGCCCTGGCGGCGGTGGATGGATTGTACCTGGCCTTCCTGGCGGTGCAGTCCGCCGGGCTGTTCGGCGGGCCGGAGTACGTGGAGAGCCTGGGGGTCAGCTACGCCGAATGGGCCCGGAGCGGTTTTTTCCAGATGGTGGGCGTGACGGTGCTGAACCTGAGCCTGACGCTGGCGTCCCTGTGCCTCTCCCGGCGGGAGGGGCGGGCCTGGAGGGCCCTGCGGCAGCTGTGCGGGCTGCTGGCGGGGGAGAGCTTGATCCTGCTGGCCTCGGCGGCCTGGAAGATGACGCTGTACGTCTCCGCTTACGGCCTGAGCTTCAAGCGCTGTATGACCTATTGGGGCATGATTATGATGGCCCTGTTTCTTCTGGCGGGGCTGTGGAAGGCCCTGAGGCCGGACTTTCGGTTTTGCAAGTGGGCCTTTCCCGTGGCCCTGGCGGGGTGGCTGGTTATCAACTGCGTGCCGGTGGACTATCTGGTGGCGAAAAACCAAGTGGACCGCTATTTGAAGGGGGAAAGTCCCACAGTGAGCGTAAATTATTTGGCATGGCTTTCCTTTGACACGCTGTCCCAGCTGGAGCGGCTGGACGGAAGCCGTCTTGTTTCCGACTATGACGGGAATTGGGATTATCACAAGACCACCTTGTCGGAGGAACTAAACAGCCGTCGGGTTTCCGCATGGGCCCAATGCCGCGATTGGCGCACCTGGTCCCTGTCGGCCTGCCTGGCGGCGGGACGGGAATAGCCGGCGCTGAACAATTGACAAGGGGAGAGGCGGTTGGCCTCTCCCCTTGCATTCCAGCGGGAAGTTACAGGGACTTCTCGTAGGACTCGATCATCTTCTTGAACGTGTGACCCGTACGACGCCTGAGATTTGTAAGGTATTTGTCCGCGGTATCGCCGGTAAAGATTTTGATTTGCAGCTTTAAGCGCCCATCCTCAGGAGTGACAAAAACCTTGTCAATGTAGCGGTCCACAAATTCCTTGTTGATGATACCCTGGGCTGCGTCCCGTTTGGCCTCCCGGAGCACCCGGCGGATGGTATCGATGTGCTTCTTAAACTCCGCCTTGGAAAGCTGCTGCTGCTCCAACTCGTATATCTGCCGCTCGGCTTCGTCCGTCTCCCTGTCACACTCTTTGTTCATAGAGAGAAAATCCCGGTCGGCGAGCTGGCCCGCGGCGTTGTAGCCCAGGAGCTTGCCTTTTTTCTTCTGGGCCAGCTCGATTTGTTGACGCAGGGCAGCGATTTTCTTCGCTGTGTCCTCGCCGTCTCCCAAAGACTTATACATTTCAATATATTCCTCAATGAGAGCGTCGGCGTCCGCTTCTGTCTCCCGGAACACTTCAAAAAGCAGCGGTTTTAATTCTTCCTCATAGATCGGGAAGGAAGCGCAGGAATCCGCCCCATTTTTGATTTTCCCGGAACAGACCCATTTACTATTTTTCTTGCCAGTCTTGTCCACCGAATCCCGGCGATAGTAGGCCGCCCCGCAGTCGGTACAAAACAGTTTGCCCGTCAGGAGGTTGGCATGGTTACAGATACCTTGACGGCCTTTCACATCCTCGCTACGCTTCTGTAAAACCTTGTTGGCCTGTTCCCAAAGGTCCTCGTCCACTATGGCGGGAACAATCTCGCCGGTTTCGTCCTTAAACATAACCCATTCTTCCGGGGGTAAAAATTTCTGCTTTTTGGTAAAGAGGTCAATCACTTTGACCTTGTTCCCTACATAATAGCCCTTGTATTTGGGATTGGAAATCATCCCCGACATGGTAGTATGCGCTACTTTTTTCCCGTTGTGGTTGCGGTAGCCCTTTTCCCAAAACAGGGTTTCTATCTGCTTCATGCTGTATTCTCCGGTGGCGTACAGCTCGAACAGCTCCCGTACCATAGGGGCCTCGTCCTCGTCAATCACAAGCCGCCCCCCGTCCTTGACATATCCAAACATGCGGCTGTTGCCTAATACCACGTTTTTCTTGATAGCTTGGGCGTGACCGAATTTAACACGGCTGGAGAGCTTGCGCAATTCGTCCTGAGCGATACCGGACATAATTGTTAGGCGGAGCTCGCTGTCCTCGTCCAAGGTGTTAATATTGTCGTTCTGGAAAAACACGCCGACCCCAGCGTTGAGCAAATCACGGGTAAAGCTGATAGAATCCAAGGTGTTACGGGCAAAACGGGAAATTTCCTTTGTGATGATGAAGTCAAAGACCCCGGCCTTGCCATCGTCCACCATGCGGTGGAAGTTCTCCCGCTTCTTGGTGGTGGCGGCGGATAGGCCCTCGTCAATGTAGCCCTCCACATACTCCCAGGCGGGATTTTTACGAATTAAGTCCTGATAGTAGGTGATTTGGTTATCCAGGGAATTGAGTTGTTCGTCCTTTTCACTGGAAACACGGGCGTAGAAAGTGACACGCATGGGAAGATCATAGATTGATTTTGTTTTCAACTGCTGGCGGGTGGTATGTATATCCATGGTCGCCCTCCCTTTAAAGTTTGTTTTATCATCATCTATACATAGTATATCACATTTTGCGAAAAAGCAACAGAAAAGTGCTTGAAATTTTCATTCAAGCACTTTTTCTTTCAGCTTCCCTCAATCAAACGGCGCATTTTACGCCATTCTTCCTCTGTAATTATCTGCTTTTTTCGCAAATAATCATTGTAGTAATGAAGCCATGTCTGCCGGATCAGATTGTAGGGAATCGGTGAAAATGCGGATTGCAAAGGCGGCCCCTCCTTTGCGTTAGCATTTCCCAATGGAGGGAAAATATACCTTTTGACCTGCTGCCGCTGTAATTCGGGCGGCAGCAAAAAAATTTTTCACTCTGAAGCGAGGATCATCTCCGTTTTTCTCCGATACCCCATTGCATGGGTTCTCCGGCGTTCCGTTTCTATTCCAACCGGCAGGCCCAATTTCTCTACGATTTCTGAAAGCGTAATATCCGGCTGACGGCCTATCGCCTTCGCAATTCTTTCGGCATCTTCCTTCCTCAGCACTCGCTTACGTCCCCGTTCACTTACGCGCAGATCGACACTTCCGGTTTTCGCTTTTTGTTCTGCCAGCCGGTATACCGTCGGCACAGATACCCCATAGGCCAGCGCAACGGCTTTTGCCTCGTGCGTTTTCTCATATGTTTCTACCAGCAAATTCCTCGCTTCTTTATGCAGCATCCTCCTCACCCCGCTGCTATCTTACCATATCTCTTCTCTTTTTGCTATTTCAGAGAATTGCTCTAGGCTTGGCATTTTTCCAGGGAAAAACTTCAAAACACGCACAGCGCCGTAAAGCAGGACCCGCGGGGACCCAGCTGGCCAACACTCTGGCGGACGTACTGCTGTCCACTATCAGCTCGAAGGTCGTCATCCTTCTGCTAATCAACTTAATGCTGTTGATCCTGGGCTGCTTCCTGGAACAGATCGCCGCCATCCTGGCGGTTACCCCCATCATCCTGCCGATCATGACGGCGCTGGGCCTCTCCAATATTCAGTCTGGCCTAATGCCTTGTTTAAAAGCTGACAAAACATCCAAACAGCGGGCCTTTTTCTGCCATACATCGTTAATTTTTCTTGCCATCCGTCAGGATGCCTGCGAAAATTTGCCTTGTCTTGCAAAAAAATTCCTCGCTCTTGGGCATATCGCCAATTATCAAACAAGCCCTAATTTTTATCCGATATTTTGCGTACGAAGGAGGGATCGCTATGCAGGCCGAGGAACGGCGGCGGGCTATCCTGGAGCATCTGCGGCAGTCCAGCAGCCCTGTCACCGCGGGGGCTTTGGCAGATCGTTTTTCCGTCAGCCGCCAGGCGGTGGTGGGGGATGTGGCCCTGCTTCGGGCTGCCGGGGCGGACATCTCCGCCACCCCCAGGGGCTACGTCATTTTGCGGGCCGGCCGGGGCCTCACCCGCCGGGTGGCCTGCCGCCACGACGGGCTGGGCATGGAGGCGGAGCTCTGCGCCATGGTGGACCAGGGCTGCGCCGTGCTGGACGTCATTGTGGAGCATCCCGTCTACGGCCAGCTTACCGGCCCTCTCCAGCTCTCCAGCCGGTACGACGTGGGCCAGTTTATCACCCGCTGCACAGAATCCGACGCCCGGCCCCTGTCGGACCTCACCGGGGGCATTCACCTTCACACCCTCTCCTGCCCGGACGAGGATGCCTTCCGCCGGGTGCGGGAGGTCCTGGGGACCCTGGGCGTCTTATGGGAGGGGGAAGAATGAACCGGAACAGCGGCACGCGGGACATGACGGCGGGAAGTCCCGCTGGGCACATTTTCTATTTCGCTTTGCCCCTGCTGGCGGGGAGCCTTCTCCAGCAGCTGTACAACATGGTGGACAGCTGGGTGGTGGGCCGCTATGTGGGCGATGGGGCTTTGGCTGCCGTGGGGGTGGGCTTTCCGGTTTTGACCATGTTCTCCTCCCTGTTCATCGGCCTCTCCGGCGGCAGCACGGTGGTCATCGCCCAGTTTTTCGGCGCGGGGAAGCCGGACCGGGTCCGGGACGCGGTGGACACCGTCTATTCCGCCTTCCTCACCTCCATCCTGCCCCTGACGGCCCTGGCCCTGCTGGCGGTGGGTCCCATTCTCCGCCTGCTTCAGGTGGAGGAGGCGGCCTACGGCGAGGCGTATCTCTATCTCATGGTGGTCTGCGCCGGCCTTACCGGCAGCGTGGGCTACAACCTCAACGCGGGCATTCTGGGGGGCCTGGGCAACAGCCGGAGCACCCTTCTCTTCCTGGCGGCGGCCTCGGTCATGAACATTTTCCTGGATTTGCTGCTGGTGCTGGGCGCTGGTCTGGGGGTGCTGGGGGTGGCCCTGGGGACCATCATCGCCCAGGCGTTTTCCTGGCTCTTCGGCGTCTTTTATATCAACCGGCATTACCCGGAGATTTCCCTGCGCCTCTTGCCCCGGCAGTTTGACCGGGCCCTCTTCGGGCAGATTATGGGCATCGGCCTTCCGGCGGGCGTTCAGATGTCCCTGGTGGCTCTGGGGGCCATGGTGGTGATGGGAAAAATCAATTCCTTCGGCAAGGAGTTCACCGCCGGGTACAACGTGGGCTTCCGGCTGGACCAGCTGGCCTTCCTGCCCATTCAGAGCTTGTCCAGCGCCGTCATCTCCTTCGTAGGGCAGAACATCGGCGCAAAGCGGCTGGACCGGGCCCGGCAGGGCATCCGGGTAACGGTAACCCTCTCCGCCGCCTGGTCCCTTTTGATGACGGCGGCGCTCCTGCCCTTCCGGGAATCCCTGGTGGCCTTTTTCTCCTCCACTCCGGCGGTGATTCACGCTGGAGCGGTATACCTCCAATGCATCATGCCCTTTTACTTCCTCTTCGCCATCATGTTCTGCCTGAACAACGCCATGCGGGGAGCGGGGGACAGCATGTTCCCCATGGTGGACGTGATCTTGTCCCTGATTCTGGTGCGGGTTCCGGCAGTGTACTGCCTGGCGGACCGCTACGGGCCAGACTATATGTATTACGGCTGCGCCGTGGGCTGGGCCGTGGGACTGGCCCTGTCCCTGGGGTGGTACTTCTCCGGCCGGTGGAAGCGGCACGGGAGCCTGGCGGACGAGGGTGGGGAGCGCGGCTGAGAAGCCCGCGCGGCGCTGTCAGCAGGGCGGCATTTAAATTTCATTCAAAGGAGGATTATACGATGAGTATGGATTTGAACTTTTGGAGATACAAGGAAAATGCTACACATAATCATGCGGCCGTATATCAGGCGGCATGTTGTGACGGAGAGACAATGGAAGGGCTGGAGATTCTTCCCGTCGGTGATATTTTAAAGAACGTGGCCGCCGTCTTTTCCGACTGGACCGTTCAAGATGGCGGAAAGAATTTTGAAAAAGAGGGACATGGCGCGTTTCAGATTTCCACAACCCCGCAAATGGTACGATTTGACTGCTATGGTATGCAGGGGGCTGATCTGAACGCTCTTATGGATATTTTAACAGGCTTTGGCTGTCCTCTGTACGACCCGCAAATTTCAACGAGATTTGATTCCTGGACGGACCGGTAATCCTTCCCTTTATCAGATCAGGCGTCCGACCGAGGCCCCCCGATTCCAGGATTATGAGGAAAGTTTTGCCGCGGGGGGGCAGCACGGAGGCGCTTTAAAAACCCGCTTGTAATTTTCAAGCATTTTCGGTATAATAAACCAGTTATATCCCCGTCAATCCCGGCGTTCCTTCCATTCGGGGCCGCCGTTTTAAAGGAGAAACACCATGGATCAGAAAAAATTCTATATCACCACTCCGATTTACTACCCCTCGGACAAGCTCCACATCGGCCACACCTACTGCACCGTGGCCACGGACACCCTGGCCCGCTACCCCTTCCCCTTCCTGCTGCGGGTGCGGCACGCCCTGCTGGAGGACGGCTTCTCCACCTCCTTTGAGGTCTCCAACCCCGGCGGCGCGCCCCTGCCCTTCTGCATCGGGGCCCACACCGCCTTCCACTGCCCCCTGTACCCCGGTGAGCGGTTCGAGGACTACCAGCTGGTGTTCGATGAGGCGGAGGATTCCGACGCCCTCCCCCTGACGCCGGAGGGCCTGCTCGCCCCCGGCCCCGGCACGCCCATGCTCAGGGGCACGGACACCATCCCCCTGAGCCACGAGCCCTTTGACAGGCTGGACACCCTGATCTTCCAAGGGCTGCGCTCCAAGGGGGTGCGGCTGGTTCACAGGGACACGGGCCGCGGCGTGCGCATGGAGTTCGGGGACTTCCCCATGATCGCCTTCTGGACCATGGCCCACGCCCAGGCCCCCTACCTCTGCCTGGAGCCCTGGTACGGCTGTGCCGCCTGGGACGATGAGAGCGGGCGGTTCCAGGACAAGCCCCACTGCATCACCCTCCAGCCCGGGGAGAAGCGCGTCCTCTCCTTTACCGTCAAACCTTTAAGATCTCCTTCAGCTCTTTAAGATTTTCTGAAAAAACAGCCCGGACTGTGGACAGAGCCTGCCGAATTGTGGTATGCTCTCACCAACGAAAGGAGTGGTTGTCATGTTTACACAGCGCAGCGTCCCTATGTGCGTCATCCTGTCCATTGTCACCTGCGGAATCTATGGCCTGTACTGGTACGTCTGCCTCACCAACGAGGTGGACGCCGTCACCCAGGAGCCGGGGCCCGGCGGCGGAATGTCCCTGCTGCTCAGCATCGTCACCTGCGGCATTTACAACATCTACTGGGGCTGGAAGATGGGCGACAAGCTGGACGCCTCCCGCGCCCGGAACGGCGTGGTGCCCGGTTCCTTCCCCATCCTGTTCCTGCTGCTGAACCTGTTCGGCCTCACCATCGTCACCCTGGCCATCATGCAGAGCGAGGTCAACCACTACACCCCCAACGCCTGATGGAGCGGTCCCGCCGCCTGCGCCGGGTGCTGGCAGGCGGCGGCGTCCTGCTGGCGGCGGGGCTGGGATACGCCCTGTGGGTGGGGTGCACCGGGCTGGCCCTCCCCTGCCCCTTCC
>OFHM01001393.1_pt1 | contig 15884 bp, 10 predicted proteins | sample 1521311 | NCBI WGS metagenome assembly OFHM01 (sample SAMEA3504083, study PRJEB24116) | mouse gut metagenome | biome: mouse gut; feature: mouse-associated habitat; material: faeces | place: Denmark | collected 2011 | reverse complement strand
CGCTTCCGTCCGGTATGACGAAGATTGGGGAATATGCGTTTGCAGGCTGCAGCGGACTGACAGAGCTGACGGTTCCATCCGGAATCACGGAGATTAAAGATTATACATTCGCATGGTGTACCAAGCTTACCCGTCTAAATGTACCCGATACCTTTATTGCTTATGGAAAAAATGTGTTTTGCGGCTGCAATGACGCGCTTGGTGTTTACCGTTCCGGTCATTCGGAGGCAATCGCGCCAGGCGGTCTGTCAGATCTGGCGGGGGCGGAAAGCAGCAATAAGGGGACGCAGAATTATAATACGTATGGAAGAGTGGTCACGTCTTACCTGGAAGAGAATGGGGATGGGACGATGAACCGTGTAGAATATGTAGGAAAGAGACATGACGATGGACTCGCTGCGGGAAGACATAACAAAATAGGAAACTATGTCACTGCGGAACGCTGCAGCAGGGACGGGAGGGTTCTGGATAGAAAGAAGATTCCTGTGGAATTACCTTTGTTCGGCGGATTTTATGCGGGCGAGGACTACAATTTTCTTGTATTTGGGCAGCCAAATCCTGATGAAGATGACAGTGTGGAGGTTATGCGTGTAGTTAAGTACACGAAGGACTGGCAGAGGCTGGATTCAGTGGGGCTGTATGGGGCGAATACGACGACGCCGTTTAAGTTCGGAAGTCTCAGAATGGCGCAGAGCGGAGATCTTCTGTTTGTGCGTACATGCCATGAAATGTACGCGCTCAGCAATGGGGAAATCCATCAGGCGAATGTGACGTTTTCCGTGCAAGTTTCTACGATGGAAGTTGTTCAGCAGAGCACGGGGGTGTCGGTCATTTTCTTTGGATATGTCACCCATTCCTTTAACCAGTTTGTGCTTGTAGACGGGCAGAAGCTGGTCGCGGCTGATCATGGGGACGCGCATCCGAGAGCGATTGTGCTGAGCCGTGATGAGAAAGACATTGATAAGCGGCCTCTGAATACCTCCTGTGATACGGTAGATGTTTTTCCGCTTTCCGGTTTCACGGGAGATAATAATACGGGGGCTTCGGTAGGAGGGCTGGAGGCTTCGGAAACGTCGTATCTGGTGGCGGGAAATTCTCTTTATAAGGATCTGATTCCTGAGACACGAAAGGTAAGAAATATTTTTGTAACCTGTACGCAAAAGGATAACTTTACGAGCGAAGGAACTGCTTTACGCTGGATTACCAGTTATAAGGGGAATGAGAAGGTATCTACGCCGCATCTGGTAAAGATTAGCGATGCAAGGTTCCTCCTGATGTGGGACGTGGATGGTATTCTGAATTATATCTTTCTGGATGGGGAAGGAAATCCGGAAGGCGAGATTTATACGTCTGAGACAGGCGCTCTTTCCAACTGTAAGCCAATTGTGTGCAACGGTATGGTGACATGGTACTGCACGGAAGGGGGAGTGCCGCTGTATTACGCGCTGGATCCGGAGAATCCGGAAAAGGTGAGGATTCTGAATGAAGTGCATCGGGTGAAATTCTATCCTTTGGGAGGGGAGATGGACAGCGATTTCATGGACGTCAGGCTGGGGGAGGCTTATGGGAAACTGCCGGAACCCGTCAGAGCAGGTTATATTTTCAAAGGGTGGCGTCCTGCAGTTCAGGGAGGAGACCGGGTGACGGCCGATACCATAGTCACCGCATATGGAGATGAAAAGCTGTACGCGGACTGGCATAAAATAGAGCCATGCGGGGAGAATCTGACTTGGGAGATCCAAGATAGAACGCTGCTTATCCACGGGACAGGGGAGATGTATGATTGGCGCGATCTGAAAGCAGTGCCGTGAGAGACGTGCGCGCATCTTTTTGACAAAGTGGTAATTGACGAGGGGGTAAGCAGCATCGGGGATTATGCTTTCAGTAAATGCGGGGAACTTGTGGATATTAAAGTGCCGGAGGGTGTGACAAGGATAGGATATCGTGCGTTTGAAAGCTGCGTCAGCTTGGAGGGCATTGAGATACCGAGGAGTGTGACGTCGATAGGTTCTTATGTATTTAATGAATGCGTCAGCCTGAGGAGGATTGAGATACCAGAAGGTGTAACGGCGATAGGTGTTTATGCGTTTGGCGGATGCAGCAGCCTGCAGATAGTTGAGATACCGGAGAGCGTGGCAGAGATAGGCTCTTATGCGTTTGTCAGATGCGGCAGTATGGAGGGTATTTTGCTGCCAGATGGTTTGAGGGCGCTTGGAGATTGGGCATTTGGCAGGTGCAGTAATTTAAAAAGCATAGACCTTCCGGAAGGATTGACCAGTATCGGAGGATATACTTTTTATGAATGCAGCAGTCTGGAAAATCTTGTGCTTCCGGGAGAAATTACAAGGATAGGGGAAAAGGCTTTTGGAAATTGTACGGGGTTGCTGGAGGTTACGGTTCCGTATTCGGTAGATGAAATCGATGATACAGCTTTTAGCGGAGTCAATGAAAATCTGAGAATCTTCGGATATAAATATAGCGAAGCCGATATCTATGCGAAAGAGCATGATATAGCTTTTGAAAAAATTCCCTGTGATGTTTTTGAGGGCGCTTGCGGTGAGAATCTGGCATGGACACTGCAGGAAGGGATTCTGACCATCAGCGGGAAGGGGAAAATGGAAAATTGGGCAGGAAAGTCTGAGACTCCCTGGTATGCATACAGAAGGCTGTTTCATACGGCAGCGGTGGGCGAGGGCGTTGAAAATATTGGCGCTTATGCTTTCTATGGATGCGGGAGCCTGGAAAATGTTGTTTTGCCGCAAAGCGTAGCGAGCATAGGGCAGTATGCATTCCGGGACTGCAAAAGATTAAAAGATATCCGGCTGCCGGAGGGAGTGGCGAGTCTTGAAAGAGGCGCCTTTTATGAGTGTGTAAGTCTGTCTCGCATAGAGTTGCCAGAAACGATAAGGAGTCTGGGCACAGAGGTGTTTTGTAAATGTGCGAAACTTGCAGAAATCAGAATACCATATGGGATAAAGAGCATAGGACAAATGGCATTTTACAAGACAGATGAAAACTTTGTGATGTATGGGTATGAAGGGAGCTTTGCGGAAAGCTTTGCAAAAGACTGGAGGATCACGTTTGTTGCAGTGCCGCTGCCGCCTGAATATGAACAAAGAGGCAGTTGTGGGGAGAACCTGAACTGGATATTGAAAAATGGAGTATTGACGATACGCGGCGCAGGAGAAATGCAAGACTGGGGTTGGGCGTCAGCGCCGTGGCATACATACAGAAAACTTATAAATAGGGTAGTAATCAGCGAGGGCGTTACAGAGATTGGAAATTATGCGTTTAGCGGATGCGAAAGTCTGGTGGAAGCAGAGATTGCAGAAGGGGTTGCGTCTGTTGGGACAAATGCGTTTTTATATTGCAGGAATCTTGAGGATATGAGAATACCGGAAAGTGTAACGTCTCTTGGGTCATACGCATTTGAGGGATGCTCCAGTCTTATAAACGTAACCATACCGGAAAACGTAACTCATCTTGGAACATCTGTATTTGAGGGATGTTCCGGGCTTATAAGCGTAACCATACCGGAAAGCGTAACGTCTCTTGGAGAATCCGTATTTGAGGGATGCAGCAGCCTTGTAAACGCTAAAATACTAGGGCATATAAAATATATTTATGCCAACAGTTTTAAAAATTGCCCGGCTTTAATAGAGGTCACGATGCCATATACAGTAACATCTATAAGCAATACGGCGTTTGAAGGACATAATGAGAATTTGGTGATGCGCGGATACAGGAAAAGCGCTGCGGAAGCATATGCGCAAAAAAACAGTATCACGTTTGAACCGATTCACTATGAGTATACAGGCTCATGCGGTTCCGATCTGACATGGACGCTGTCCGATGGAATCCTGGTGATCCGCGGGGCAGGCGAGATGACGGACTGGCGGAGCTACGACGGCGCTCCGTGGTATTCCTATAAGAATATCATGGAGGAAGTGGTGGTTGGGAAAGAGGTTACGAGCATTGGCGGAAACGCGTTTCATGGATACACCGGATTGAAAGAAGTCACTTTCCAGGGAAATATGCCGGATGTTAAGAGTTATGGTTTTTTTAATATAACTGTAAATGGGCATTATCCGGAGGGAAATCGTTCATGGGAAAATGTGAAAGAAAGATTTGGAGATGGTACATTTGCCTGGAGTGAGTTTCATACCGTCAATGTGCCTTGTGGGGAAGCGCTGACATGGACGCTGAACAGCGAGGGGATTTTGAGTATTTCCGGGGATGGTGAGATGACGCCCAGTGAATCATGGGATCAGATTCCGTGGCATGCTTGTGCAGATATGATTTCCGGAATTGCGATAGAAGACGGTGTGACGACCATAAGCCCGTACGCTTTCTATGGCTGTGTAAACCTGAAAAATATACAGATTCCTGCAAGTATGGCGTCTATAGGGGCATTTGCTTTTGGATGCTGCAATGATTTGACAGAAGGAAGATTTGAGGGGAACCGCCCTTCCTTTGGGGAAAACGTGTTTCATAACGTGGCGGCGGATATGTATTATCCGCCAGGCGATGCGTCCTGGAATGGGATAGAGGAAGTGGATACCGGGGGCAGGTTATCCTGGAGCGACCATCTTCATGTCGCCGTAGAGGATATGGCGATAGAAGCAACGTGTACGGAGACTGGCAAGACGGCAGGAAGCCATTGCGGGATATGTAACAGGATACTGGAAGCGCAGCAGGAGACGGAAGCGCTGGGACATCGTGCAGCGGAGGATGCGCCCGAGGAGGCAACGTGTACAAAAGCCGGAAAGACAGCGGGAAGCCACTGTTCGGTATGCGGAGAAATATTGGAGGAGCAGCGGGAAATCGCCGCCCTGGGGCACACGCAAGGCGAGGAAACGTTTAGAAAAGAACCTGCGTGTACCGAAACTGGTTTCCGAAAATACATATGCGCCGTATGTGGGGAGGAGCAGGAAGAGATTTTGGAAATGTCTGCGCATCTTCTAAAGTATTATGAGGCGCAGAGGGCATCCTGTACGGAGCCGGGGGTGGTAGAACACTGGAGCTGCGATACGTGTGGAAAAGCCTTTCTGGATGCGGAGGGAGCCGCGGAAGCCGGCGTTTTAGCTGAAAGTCCATTAGGGCATGAGTATGTCGGTGGAGGCTGTATACGATGCGGTGAAAGGAATCCGGACGGAGAGTCGGAAACGGAGACAGAAACAGAGCCGGATAGTGAACAGAACAGGAATCCTGCGATAAACGGATGTATGCATGAATGGAACGCGTGGAAGACGACGGAGGATGCAACGGTATTTGCAGAGGAGCGGCAGGAGCGGGTATGCTCTGTATGCGGAAGTTCTGAAAAGCGCAGCTATGGCAAGCGGCTGTCTCCGTATATAAAGCTGACGGCAAAAAGCCTGAAGATGCAGCTAAAACAAGCGACAAAGAAATTCAAAGTGACAGGCATGGCCAAAGGCGATTCGGTTGTCTCCGTAAGCTCAAGCAATCAGAAGATTTTAAAAGTATCGCAGGTGAGTCCTGACGGCGCTTTTAAACTGAAAGCCCAGAAGAAAAAAGGCAGGGTGAAGCTGACAATCACATTGGCGAGCGGATTGAAAAAGACGGTCAGCGTAAAAGTGCAGAAAGAAAAGGTAAAAACAACAAAGATTACCGTGAAATCTAAGAATGTGTCGCTTACAAGAGGAAAGAAAATATCATTAGAACCTGTTATTGCCCCGGTGACGTCACAGGAGAAGATAACATGTAAAAGTTCAAATAAAAAGATTGCGGCGGTCAATGCGAAAGGCGTTGTCACTGCGAGAAAAGCAGGAACGGCAAAGATTATGGTTTGTTCCGGGAGAAAGAAAGTGACTGTAACGGTGAAAGTAGGGAAATAAGGTAACAGTTCAGCCCAGGACTTTGCACTTGCTGCAAAGTCCGTGAAATATCGTCATGGCGGTCGCTTCACTGTAACTTTTTGCAAAGCCGTTGACGTTTTGAGGATTTATAGATATAATGCAGTTAGTGAACAAAAACCGTTGGAGGTTTTTAGCGGGATTAGTGCGTGCACGAATGCTGAATTTGAGCTGTTGAAAAATGACTCACGAAAGCGGGTTTCGGCGTTTTCGTGAGTCATTTTTTATAGAACTTTCAAAGGGATTTAGAATATTTTCTATAAATATATTTTTGATTAGGAGCATAGGCATATGGAAACTGAAACATACCAACTCCTGGAACAAGGGTTTGCAGCTGCATTTATAAATCGTAATATTTCCTCAAACTTGGCTTATAAGCCGCAGTTTGTCTCGAATGATTACAGACAGGGCAAAAAGGTTCTCTCATCCATTGAGGATGAGCTTTTTTCGTGTGATGAATTTGCGATCAGTGTTGCGTTTATTACGAGGGGAGGGATTACACCTCTGCTTCAGACGTTAAAGGAGCTTGAAAAGAGGGGGATTCCCGGAAGGATTTTGACGACAGATTATTTAAATTTCAGTGAGCCGAAGGCGATGGAAACGCTTGCTGGCTTAAAGAATATTACGCTGAAAATGTATGTAACGGAGGAAGCACGGGAAGGATTTCATACCAAAGGATACATTTTTAAGAAGGAAGAATTATATCGTATTATAATTGGCAGTTCGAATATGACGCAGAGTGCGCTTACAACAAACCGGGAGTGGAATACGAAAATCGTGTCGGCCGAACAGGGAGAATACACACAGGATGTGCTGGCGGAGTTTGAGCAGTTATGGGATTCCTCGCATGCGTTACCGTATGAAAAGTTTATTGATCAGTATTCGGAAAGCTATGTTCGAAATAAAGTAATCAGGAAGCAAAAGGAAATTGCAAGGAAGCAGGAGGTTGTTCGGTTGGAGGAGTTTACGCTTCAGCCGAATTCTATGCAGGTGGGATTTATTGCGAATTTGCAGAAGCTTCGGGAGTATGGTGAGGAAAAAGCTCTCTTAATTTCGGCGACAGGTACTGGGAAAACATATGCCTCTGCGTTTGCCCTGCGTGAAGAAAATCCAGAAAAGGTTTTGTTTTTAGTACATAGAGAGCAGATTGCAAAACAGGCAATCCGTAGCTATAAAAAGGTCTTTGGGAATACGAAGAGTTTCGGGCTTTTATCCGGAAATTCTAAGGAGTACGACGCCGAGTATTTATTTTCTACCATGAATATGATGGCAAGACCGGAAGTGCATGAACGATTTTCGCCGGACGAATTTCAGGTGATTGTTATAGATGAGGCTCACAGAACAGGAGCAGGCAGCTATCAGGAGATTATGAAATATTTCAAGCCGAAATTCTGGCTGGGAATGACAGCCTCACCGGAGCGAACGGATGATTTTGATGTATTTGAGGCGTTTGACCATAATATTGCGTATGAAATACGTTTGCAGCAGGCAATGGAAGAAAATCTGCTGTGTCCATTTCATTATTTTGGTATCACAGATTTGAGGATTGATGGGGAAGCGGTGGAGGATAAGGCAGACTTTAACTGTCTTATATCGGATACGCGTGTGGATTATGTAATTGAGCAGGCGGCGTTTTATGGTTTCAGCGGCAGCCGTGTAAAGGGACTGATTTTTTGCAGTTCGAAAAGAGAAGCGGCAGTTCTCAGTGAGAAGTTCAATGACAGGGGATTTCGGACGCTCGCCTTAACTGGTGAAGATAAACAGGAAAAGAGAGAGGAAGCGGTAGAACGACTGGTATCTGATGGGCGGGAGGATATTCTGGATTATATATTTACAGTGGATATTTTTAATGAGGGTGTTGACATTCCAGAGATTAACCAGGTCATTATGCTTCGGCCAACGGAGTCGCCAATTGTATTCGTCCAACAGTTAGGGCGAGGGCTGCGAAAGGCAGAAGATAAGGAATACGTGGTGATATTGGATTTTATAGGGAATTACGAGAATAATTTTATGATACCGATTGCGTTGTCCGGTGAGCGAAACTACAATAAGGATAACATGCGTCGCTATGTGATGGAAGGATGCCGGGTGATTCCAGGGGCGTCCACCATTCATTTTGATGAGATTGCTAAAAACAAAATTTTTCGTTCTATCGACCAGATGAAGGGAATCAAGTCGATAATAAAAAAGAGTTACCGCGATTTAAAATATCGGCTGGGCCGGGTTCCGCTACTGATGGACTTTTATGAAAATGCAGAAGTAGATCCTTTGCTTATTTTGGAGCATTATAAAACTTATTATTATTTTTTACAGAGTGTTGATCGAGAGCAGTGTACAGAGACTTTAACAGAGAAAGAAGTCCTGACCCTAGAATATGTTTCGAAAGTTGTTGCGAGAGGGAAACGTCCTCATGAGGCTGAGATTTTGTCGGAGATTATGAAAAGGGGACAAGTTGACAAATTGTTTGTCATTGAGGAAATTGAGAGAAAGTATGGGAGTAGGGTATCTGAACGCGAGATAGATTCTGCTGTTTCGAATCTGGAGGGTTCTTTTGTTAGTAAAAGCGATGAACAAAAGAAATACGCGCAGATTGAAATGGTACAGAGCACACAGTCGGGGATGATCTGGAGAATGAGGAGTTTATATGAAAGGCTGAATCATCCGGCATTTTATTCCTTTATGAAGGATTTAGTAGAACTTTCTCGGGCAAGAATGCAGGATTTGTATGCAGGGAAATTGCGGGAAGATGCGTTTGTGCTCTATGAAAAATACTCTCGCAGGGATGTATGTCAGTTATTGAATTGCACAAGGGATATGTCCTCTACGATGTATGGAATGAGACGGATTGACGGTGATGCCTGTATTTTTGTGACGTATCATAAGCAAGAGAGTGCTTCGGGGCAGGAATATTTAGAGGGAAAGCCGGATTATGCAGATGAATTTGTGGATAATCAGACTTTTATGTGGGATTCTCAGATTGGAAGAGGTCCGGACAGCAGTTATATGAAAGAGGTATTGACGGCAGAGCGCAGACGGCTTTTTATAAAGAAGAGTGATTCTGAAGGCGCGGAGTTTTACTATATGGGGCTTTTTGATGTAATAGAAGCGAAAGCAGGGCAGAAAAAAGATAACCGTGGAAAGATGCGGGAGATTACGAAGGTTAAGGCACATATGCACCAGGAAGTCAGGGAAGATTTGCTGAATTATTTAAAGAGCACAGTTGAAACATAAAAATTTGTATATTACGGCGGAGGTTCTATGAAAACAATTAAAGTAACAGCAGCAATCATCATCCATAACAATATGGTATTCGCAACCCAACGCGGTTACGGAGAATTTAAAGACGGTTGGGAATTTCCGGGCGGTAAGGTGGAAGGTGGGGAAACATCCCGGACTGCTCTGGTACGTGAAATTCGTGAGGAGCTGGACACCGAAATTGAAGTTGGAGAACTTTTTGATACAGTGGAGTATGATTATCCGGCGTTTCATTTGTCGATGGACTGTTATATCTGCAAGGTGATTTCGGGAAAGCTGGTGCTGAAAGAGCATGAGGACGCCAGATGGCTGAAATGGGATCAGTTGGACAGTGTGGACTGGCTCCCGGCGGATATCGGGTTGATTCGAAAGCTTGCAGAATATCTACAAAATGGGAGCAAAGGGTAAGTATATGCTGGGGAGAAGTTACAGTCCATTTTGGACGAATTAACAGAGTGTAGAAAACATGATAAAATATGGAAAAGAAGATAGAAGATATTCACAAAAATCGGAGCAAGAGGTAAGCATGTACAAAGAAAAGCAACTGGTAGGAATAGCGAAACGGGAAAATAATACAAAGAGAAAATACCTGGTAGTGAACCGCCTGCAGGGAAAGCATATCCCAGTAAGCGCGAAGGAGGCGTTTAGGATGTTTTCGGAGCTTGCCGCCCAGGTTCGGGAGGCATATGCTGGGGAACGTCTGCTTCTTGTAGGGTTTGCGGAGACGGCTACGGCGATTGGAGCGGCGCTTGCCACGGAGTTAGATACTTTATATATACAGACTACCCGGGAGGATGTTTCAGGTGCGGAGTATCTGTATTTTTCGGAATCCCATAGCCATGCTACAGAGCAGAAGCTGGTTAGGAATGAGCTTGACGGAAGGATAGAAGCGATAGACAGGATTGTATTTGTGGAGGATGAAGTAACTACCGGGAATACGATTTTGAAGATTGTAAATCTTCTGGCGGCGGAGTATCCGGGGAAGACAGCATTTGCGGTGGCGTCGCTGCTGAATGGGATGCAGGAGGAAGCCCTGGAGGTTTACAGGAAGCGGAAAATCCCGGTACACTATCTGGTAAAGACAGACCATAGCAGTTATACGCAGGCAGCGGAGGGATATCGTGGGGATGGAAAATATTTTGCGAAGGATGAGCGGCCGGCATTAGTGACGGAGCTTCGGGTAAACGGGAAAATGGATGCCCGCAGGTGCGTTCAGGCACGGGAATACCGAAAAGCCTGCGGGGAATTGTGGACAACAATTGAAAAAACAGACTTCTTTGTGGATAAGAAGCGGGTTTTGGTACTGGGAACAGAAGAGTTTATGTATCCGGCGCTGTATGTGGCGGAGAGAATGGAAGAACAGGGGATTTTTGTGAGATGCCATTCCACTACCCGCAGCCCGATCGCGGTCAGCAGTGAGGAGGAGTACCCTCTTCACGGGCGGTATGAATTGGAGAGTCTGTATGAGACAGGGCGGAGGACGTTTATTTATGAGCTGGACAAGTATGACGCTGTGTTGATTCTTACGGATGCGCGAGATGGAGGAAGGGGCGTAGATACGCTCGTGAATGCTTTGAAATCCTGCGGGAATCAGGAAATTTTTCTGGTAAGATGGTGCAGTCACCAAACGCATGCAAGCAGTCATATTGTTTGCTGCCCGCGGGAATAAAAATTTGGAGAAAGAGGAAAATGTGGCTCAGAAAGAAAGACAGGAAAGTCATATAAGGAGGACGCAGGGGATGCAGAGTTCTTACCGTGCAGAAGATGTAACGCTGCTGCTGAAAGATATTACGGGGCTGGTGAAGCCCAGCCCTACGGAGGAGAGGGAAAAGCTGATACAGGCGGGAAAGCATTACTGTGAGATGCTTCCTATTGAATATGTTCCGACGGAGAAATATATGGAAGTCTATCAAGAGGCGCTTGCGAGGTTTGCAGGTCCTACGGCGGCAGCGGTGGGAAACCTGTCGGATAAAATTATGGAAAGGCGGGGGAAACGTGTAGTTCTCGTTTCATTGGCGAGGGCGGGAATCCCGATTGGGGTTCTGGTGAAGCATTTTATCAGGAAAAAGTATGGGATAGAAGTCCCGCATTATGCGATTTCGATTATCCGGGGCAGAGGAATTGACGGCAATGCGATGCGGTATCTTTTGGAAAGATACGAACCGGCGCAGCTTTTATTTGTGGACGGATGGATTGGAAAAGGGGCGATTCTCGGGGAACTGCAGAAAGCGCTGGCGGAATATAAGGGCGTATCTGCGGAGCTGGCAGCGGCGGCTGACCCGGCAGGCATTACAGAGCTGTGCGGAACTCATGAGGATATCCTGATTCCCAGCTCGTGCCTGAACTGTACAGTGTCCGGTTTGATTAGCCGGACATTTCTTCGGGAGGATATTATAGGGAAAGATGATTTTCATGGGGCGGTATATTACGGTGAGCTTCGGAATGCAGATTTATCATATGAATTTATTGACGCCATTGAAGCACATTTTACATATGGAACATATTCAGAGCGGCAGGAAAAGCAGATAGAAGAAGGGAGCGGCGCCGAAGAAGTCAGGGAGTTGTCGAATATTTTCGGGATAAATGACGTGAACCTCATAAAGCCTGGAATCGGCGAGACGACCAGGGTGCTTCTGCGCCGGGTTCCATGGAAGATTCTGATGGATGAACAGTACAGGGAGGATGCGCAGCTGGCGCACATCAGAAGGCTTGCTGCTGAGAAGCAGGTGCCGATAGAGTATTATCCTCTAAAGCACTATAAATGCTGCGGGCTGATTAAGAAAATGGCAGATACATAAGGGAGAAGACAGATGAAAAATGCAGTAAAGTATTATAGCGTGGGCGCGCTTTTGTATTGCCCTGCAAACCGTGCAGGTATCGCGGAATCTATCATTAATCAGAAATTTGGAGATAAATTTTCTCTGGCGCTGTGTCTGGAGGACACGATAGGGGATGACTGCGTAGAAGAGGCAGAGGAGATGATGCGGGGAAGCCTGGAAAAGATTTATCGCTCATCCCAAAAGAAAGTATTTTACCTGCCCCAGATTTTTATCAGGGTGAGGGAGGCAGAACAGATTGTCCGCCTGATGAAAATGCTTGGGAAGGTGTCGGAGATTATCAATGGATTTATTCTCCCTAAGTTTTCCCTGGACAATGCAGACGCATATATACAGGCGGTGCGCCGTGTGAATGAAAATGTGAAAAGTCCGGTTTATATGATGCCGATTTTTGAAAGTCCTTCACTGGTTAATCCGAGGGACAGGTACGATATTTTGTATAAATTAAAGGAAAAGCTTGACCAAGCGGAGGAGCTGGTGCTCAATATCCGGGTAGGCGGGAATGACTTGTGCAATGTATTTGGATTTCGGCGGCACAGCAATGAGTCTATCCATAAAATCCATCCGATCGCGGGCATTCTTTCCGATATCATTACCGTGTATGGAAGGGATTATGTAGTGTCAGGCCCTGTATGGGAATATTACGACGGCCCGGGCTGGGAAAGCGGGCTTCGGCAGGAGCTGGAGGACGACAGGCTGTGTGGATTTGTGGGAAAGACGGTCATACATCCGAAACAGATAGAGCTTGTAAACGAGGCTTATCAGGTATCACGGGAAGATTTTGACGACGCCAGGCAAATCCTGGGGTGGGATGCGGACTCCCGATTTCTGGTGGCGGGAAGCTCCGCCAGTGAAAGGATGAATGAATATAAGGTTCATGCGAATTGGGCGGCGCGGACGATGATGATGGCGGAGGCTTTTGGGGAAAAGGAGTAATATGCGATAGCGCAGAAAATCGGTAATCGGGCGGGAAGGAGGAGCACTGGAATCATAAAAGCAACTACCACAAGGGTCAAATATCCCGTTGCTTGCAGAGGCGTACTTGATTTTCAAACTGTCTGGCACTAATGCAAAGTCTTTTTACATTTTCCCAGTTATCACATACCTGTTTTACAAACTGCCTGTAAATACGCAGCCCTTTTTTATGTCCCGGTATCCGAACCCCATGATAAGCCTTTCCTTTTGAAATTATTGACATCCACGGATCTTCAATCATCTCAACGTCCGGCAGCTTATCGTAAGCTGCCGCCACCCATGTATCGGTACTATCGCATGGAATTACAATACATATTCCATCTTCATGTTTCAGCCATGAAGATATCAACTGGGTTAGATGGTCTATATGCCCCTGAATATTTTCCTCATGTGTTTCGCAAGGTAGCTTTACCGGACAATCATCTCTTTTAACATACTCACACATCAGAGGATTTATTTTGTCTTTCCACTCGCAAGCCGTCTTATCACATAAACAATGAACTTCTTTTTCTTTTCTGGAAACATCACCGTCCATTTGAACAATAATCATGTCTAATCTGGGAGAAATGTCTTTCATAAAGCTTTCTAATATTTCTGAATGGTCTGTACACCATTTCCAGACGCCCTTCCAGCCATTCCCATATTCCCCAGCCAGGTTATCTTCTGGTTGTAATGCCAAATAATGGTTATCTTCTCCGGTAATCACATCTACAATCCCTTTTAATAATACGAAATCCGTTGGTCCTTCACAGACAATTCCTATATTCTTCATATCAATTCCGGTACACCTCCAAGTCTGCCGTTTATCCAGAGTCTTGATAAAGGTTGTCCTTCTCTAATTAGTTCTTCCGAAACTTGAATTCTTTTAATTTGTGCATAACCATTTTTGTTTCTGTCCACTGCAAATAGACGGATCTCATTGTTTTTTATATCGAGCCCATCTAATACAAGCGGGTTATGGGTTGTCAAAAAAACATGTTTATTATTCTTTATAGCTTCTTCACAGAAGACCTGTGTGATTTTTTTTGCCAGCCGTGGGTTTAAAGCATGATCAAAGCTGTCTATGGCAAATATGGATGGAGCCTGTGGGTGCATGGCAAGGCAGAGCATGAAGAGCACATATAAAGCCCCCTCACTTGCGTCGTAACCTGTGAATTTAGCGGTGTTCTTCATAAAGCGGTCACTAAACTCTATGATTTGTCTTGTGGTTGGAATGTTGGAGTTAATGCTTGTCTTTTTCGGTATATCAATGGTAATATCGGAAGCCCAGTCTATCATCTCTAACACATCATCCATATACATAGAACCAAAACGAATATCTCCATCCTGTTCTTTAATAATATCCTGCAGAGCTTCCGCCAGTCTGCCGCCATTTAGTCCAATCGGCGTTACCTGGTTCGGATCTGGAACTGTGCCTCGCAAGGTCAGTGTATTGGGCTGGAAAATACCATAGTTAGAAAAGTACTTTGCAATTTCTCTGCCTTTTACCAGCTCTGGGTTTTCATCTATCAGGAAAAAACCAATATAATTATTTCGCTGATTTTGAGAAGCATTGCTTCTCCCCCATTTTTTTTCCCCATTTTGTGAAAATGCTTCTGAATGATATTTCCAATAGTCAGTATCTGTTGGAGTTGTCAAATGTACATCATATCTGAATGTATCATCCCGCTCATCATCTTCCCATTCCAGCGATAAGTCAATGGTCGGTTTCGCTCTCATCCCCTTAAAGCTCGACTTATACAAGGAAGAGGCGCTCAATCTCACTCCTTTTCGTTGCAGGCTGCTGGCGTCCACCCGATCAGTCATGGCAGCACTTAACAAACCGATCGCTTCCAAAATTGTTGACTTACCGGAACCATTTGCGCCTACAAATACATTTACTTTTCCAGGTTCAAAAGAAGTATTATATAATGATTTGAAGTTCCCAAAGCTAATTTCTTTTATGTTCATCTTATCGCCCCTTTCTTCAGAAAGTATATCATATATTGCAAATTAAATATAGCCATTTTTTGCTTTTTTATTCATACCTAATTTGACAAACAGACGCAGCAGATTTTTGGATTAAAATAAACAGATACGCCATTTTGGATTTGTCCACGGGCAGTTATGCAGTATCGGTGTTCTTGATTGTACAGTTTGGAAAAAATTATGCATTGGATGCAGATAAAAGATTAAATACATCTATATAATCAGCGTGACTGTCTGACATCGCTATAATATCTTATGGAAACATTAGACTGGTGCAGCAGGGTGTCTTAGATATTCGTTATTCAGCGTATATATGAAACAACAAAACTCCCCACCCAGAATTTTAACCGCGAATTTTAGCAATTTTTAAACTTGAACAAATATATAGAAAGAGTTATAATCAGAACGGTTTTGAGATAGGAAAAAATAGCTGGTTATGGAGGGGAAAGGGTATGTATTTCTTATACTTTTTACTATGGGTTATTTTTAATGGAAATTTCACGCTGGAAATCTGCCTGTTTGGGATTGTGATTGCGGCGGCGGTGTTTGCGTTTACGTGTAAGTTTATGGATTACAGTGTGGCGCTGGAAATAAGTAATTTAAAGAAGCTTGGGAAGTTTCTGCGCTATGTATGCGTACTTATTATTGAAATTGTGAAGGCGAATTTTACGGTGATTCCGATGATTCTGTCGGAACGGGAGGAAATAGAGCCAGCGTTGATAAGGTTTCAGTCGAATCTTAAAACTCCGGCAGCTCGGGCGTTTCTGGCGAATGCGATTACGCTGACGCCGGGGACGATTACGGTTCATCTGCAGGGGGCGGAATATGTGGTCCACTGCCTGGATGAAAGCCTGGCGGATGGAATTGATGATTCTGTGTTTGTGAAACTGCTTTCTGAGTTAGAGGAGGATTGAGAAGATGGGAAAAGGAATACCGGGGCTTGAGGGGGCATATCATATATTTTTTACAGCGGTTC
>OFHM01001391.1_pt1 | contig 15890 bp, 20 predicted proteins | sample 1521311 | NCBI WGS metagenome assembly OFHM01 (sample SAMEA3504083, study PRJEB24116) | mouse gut metagenome | biome: mouse gut; feature: mouse-associated habitat; material: faeces | place: Denmark | collected 2011 | reverse complement strand
CGGCTACAGAATTAAAACAGAATTTAGGTAAATACTTGTTGCTTTCTGCACAAGAGGATATTTATATTACAAAAAATGGAAAGGTTGTTGCAAAATTAACGAATCCACATCAAAACAGGGCAGAAACGGCAAAGGCATTGTTTGGCATACTTCCAAAAGATGCTGATATAGATGCTGCAAGAGATGAAAGGCTGGATAATAAATAATGAAAGCATTGGTTGATACGAATGTAATAATAGATGCATTAACAGGCAGGGAGCCATTCAGAGAGGCAGCGGAAGAAATATTCATGTTAGCCGCTAACCAGATAGAGGATTTATATATTACCGCAGGTTCCGCTACAGATATTTACTATCTGATAAGGAAACATCTGCATGATTCTGGGCAGGCAAAAAGTGCTATTGCAAAGCTGTTTGAATTGTTTTATATTCTGGATTCCACTGCTGAAGACTGCCGGGAAGCATTATTACTGGATATGAAAGATTATGAAGATGCGGTAATTTCTTGCTGTGCAAGCCGAAATCAGATGGAGTATATTGTGACCAGGAATATAAAGGACTATAAGCAATCGAAAGTCCAAGCTGTTTTGCCTGATGAATTCATTAAATTAGTTTCTGGTGAAGAAAATCTTGGAGTCTGAAAGATTAAATAATCACCAGCTCATAAACTACCAACGTGCAGTAAATTGTACAGAGGTAGTTTTTTTATTTTTATAACCAAAGTAATTAACTGGAATAAAATAACAAACATTAGTTCGAAAAACTATTGACAAATAAGAACATATATTCTATAATAACCATCAGTGAAACACAAAAGACCCATCCAGTCATACAAACGGTGTTAGCCGCACCTCTGAATGGACAGGCCTTCCATCACACACAAATCCAATGCCAAAAAGGACTAGGATTTGAACGAGCAGAAACGCTCACTTGCATTATTACACATTATTAGTGGCATTTCAAGCGTTTCCGCAAATTTTCCAGTTAGAAATATTTACAAATTAGAAAAGTATTACCAGATTCTTATAGTTTAAATCTATGAGGGATTATTAAATGCACCTTAAAAAGTTGGTTCTGATAAACAAATAGGAAAAAAGAATTAAAGAACTTGAGCAAATCTATGGAATTTCAAAAGGAAATAACCAATATGAGGAGTCACGAAATAATTTCGTAACTCCAAAAACCGAATCAGATTTAGCAAAAGAAATAGGTATTTCTGTGGATACTCTTCAGAATTATAAAAAACTCACAGAAATGATTCCAGAATTAGATGAACTTGTGACAACTGGAATCATTACAAAAGATACAGCTCTTACGATAATAAAAAAGCATAAACTTATTATTTCTGCATTTGAAAAATAAAAATGCGTTTTTTCATGGGACAGAAAAAGGATAAATGCAGAAGTATATATTACACGGCGAAAATTCGTTGCGTGTAGAAGCAAATAAAATAAATTAAAAATGGAGGAATTAGTTATGGGAACATTAATCGGGCTGTCAATGAAAGAATTCGGATTAGAACTTGAGGAATTAGCGTCAAAAGGAGTGAAATTTGATGTAAGAAGCCAAGGGTACGGGAATATCTATTTATCGCTGTCTGGATGCAATGTATCCGTTTACCATGAAAATGAAGATATTTGTGGGGAAATCATAATAGAAAAACCAGAAGCGGATGTGAAAATATCATTTGATTATACGGATGCAGTGGATTTTGCGTATCGAGAGCAGGAAGAAGAAATCCTGGCAATAGAAGACGTGAAATATTTTTTGCAGATGGATGAAAGCATGTGTATGTCAGATATTGAAATTACCATATCGCAGTAAGCGCAAAAGCGGCTTTGCAGGAAGCATATGGGATATTGGGCGAAATACAGTTAAGATGCAAAAAACCATCAGAATACCAGAACTGATAACTGTAAGTGTCTACTGGCAGGTTTCAATTAATAGGATCTGCCAGTAAAAACCAAAAATCAAAAAAGGAGATTAAATAAACAATGCAAAGAAGGTCATCAACGTTGCAAATTAAAAACGCAATAAAAAACAATCAGCTAATTCTTGAAAAAGCAGAAGTTTACAACAAAACCACAAGAAAAACAGAAGAAATTACAAATGAAAAATTCCTGGAATCGTTTTATTATTTCTGTGAATCTGGTATTTTTACTGATTCTATTGGCTGGTATTTTCAGAAAAATTGCAAAACTGGAATTTATGAAGTTGAAGCAGGCCGCCTGGATGGAGGAGTTGATATTGTTATTACGGCTTATTTCCGCAAGGGTGATGATGTAACGGATGAAATGGTAAAGGATGCGTTGTTGAAAATTGAGGAGGAATGAAGTAATGAAAAAGAGTGATATTAAGGAGTACATGATAGTGGAAATAGGTTATGAAGATGGCAGGTATCTTGTTATGGGTAATTCGATTGTTGATGACGAATTGATGGAATTTTCGCTTGATGATTTTGATGAAGACCTTATACATAAGAAAGAAAAACCGTACAGTATTTCAAAAGTGTATGAGCCAGTAAAACTTCCTTTGCCACTTGAATTGAATATTGAGAAAATTTTTAAGGAACAGAACCCAAAGCTTTTATGGAAAAGAAAACCGACACTGTTAAGTAAAGCAGTTTTAAGCAGGATGAAGAAATCAGAAGTACAGAAATATGTTACAAATTTGGTATATCCATGTGTAATCGTAGAGTGATTTGAAGGAAGAATGAGTTATACGAATAAAGCAGACAAGAAAATTGTTGATTTAATGAGATTTAAATGTAGAAACAGATATTGCAACTATAAACAATAAGGCGGTGTTATTATTTAAATATCGTCTTCACGCCCTTTAAAGGAGAAGATTTATTATGAGTGATTCTATAAGTTATGGATTGTTCTGTTTTGGAAAAAATAGCATTCCATATTAAGTAAATGATTCTACATACCAGATTAAATGTTTACAGAGAATATACCCTACAACTGAAGATTTCAGATGTGCATATTTTCAGTTTACATTAAATGGTAAATTGACGTTAGAAATGCTGAATGAATTTAAGACGGAATATATGAAAGTGTCTAATGTTTCTTATCTGACAACTTGTGGGAATGTATGTATTGTAAAGAAATTTGAAGAACCGAAAATGGTAAAACAGAATAAATATGATGCAACATTGATGAACAGAGTTTTTTATAGGCTGAATCATTTAAAGGCACAAACAAAAGCGTATAAGTAAAAATTACAAAAAGAAACGGAGGAATGCATTATTAGCAAAATTACAGTAATTGATAATCCTATGGGGACAGGTAAAACCAGTTGGAGCATGCAACATGTTAATGAAAATGAATTTGAGAATGTATTATATATTACACCATTTTTAAGTGAAGTGACAAGAATAATGAATAATACTAACAGAGAATTTAAGCAGCCAATATATAAAGGTGGAAGTAAATTAGAAAATTTGAATGAATTATTGGATTGCCAGTACGATATTGCGTCTACACATGCCTTGTTTAAAAAATTTGATGATGAAAGTAGGGAAAATATAAAAAAAGGACATTATACATTGATATTAGACGAGGTGCTGAATGTAATAGAACCATATAACGTACAGAAGGATGATGTATCATTATTAAAAGATAGCGATTGTATTACTATTGATGAAGATGGATTTGTTATTTGGAACAAAGATAAGATTAATTATGATACAAAATACAATGATATAAAGATGTTGGCAGAGAGCAGAAGCCTTGTTTGCATAAAACAGTCACTTTTATTATGGCATTATCCACCTGATATTTTTACATTATTTGATAATATATACATACTGACGTATTTATTTGAGGCCAGTATATTAAAAAGATATTTTGATTTATATAAAATAAAATATGACAAAAAAAGCATATATAGTGAGAACGGAAAGTATCGCATATCAGATTTTTGCTTGCCAGATACAAAAGCCTATTTAAAACTGTTAAATATCTATGATGGTAACTTGAACTCCAATATAAAGCAAAAGCAAACAGGATTATCTTCTACATGGTTTGATAAGAAAGTAAATATTCCTATAATACAGCAAATGAAAAAGAATTTAAATAATTATTTTAGAAATATATTAAATGCTAAAAGTGAAACAATCATGTGGACAACATTTAAAAGTTCAAAAGTTAAATTAAGGGGTAAAGGATATTCAAAAGAATTTACTACTGAACAATTAGAAAATGTTGAAAATGCATATGGTTTTTTAGCTTGTAATGCAAGATCAACTAATAAATACGGAAACTGTTATAATTTAGCCTATTGTTTAAACGTATATTTGCATCCATCAGTGTCACAGTTCTTTAGGCAAAAAGGAATCGTTATTGATGAAGAATTGTATGCATTGTCTGAAATGATTCAATGGATATGGAGAAGTAGGGTAAGGAATGGTGAAAGCATTAATATATACATACCATCAATTAGGATGAGATCATTATTACAATCTTGGCTGAATATGACTTTAGACTATCAGAATGTAGAAGTGGCATAATTGTGATTTTAGCACTTTTAAGGTGCTAAATGTTCTCTGGAATGCCCATTTTACAAGGGTTTCAGAGAAAAAGTGTTAAAGAAAATAGAAGTAAAAATCATCCATCCAATTACGAAAAAACATATCATTATTGGACAGACTGGCATATTGTAAGCCGCGCTTTTTGCGGCGAAACAATGTGACAAGATGCTCCAATAATAATCACGGACTAAGTGCAACAAAGGACAGCTCTGCTGGGCTTTGGTGTGCTTAGGCTGTGCCTACTGTCAGGGACAACACAAGGAGAATAATTATTATGACAAAACAGGATAAAGAGAATTTGCAGAATAAAAAATTGACAGATTCATTATTGATATCATGTTTAGCTGCATGTGAACCAGTAATAAGTAAAAATGCATATCTTGAAAAGAAATGGGCAAATTGTGGGCAATCATATAATGGATGCTATGAATATGAACGTTTAGAATGGATGAAACATAGGGAGAAGTTACGTTCATTATTGTTACCTGTATATTCTATGAAAATGATTATCCAAATAACTAAAGGGTGTAAAGATAAAGCAACGCAGAAAGAAGTCTTAGAAGTGATTAATCTGATAGAGAATAATGATTATGAATTAGTGTAGTCTCTGACAGTTGGCAGCCACCGCAAAAAGCGGCGGTGACTGATTGGTTCGCAATCTAACGATTGCTCACCGCTTGTATTTTTGGATAAGAAGGAGAAAGATATGGCAAGAATGGTTAAATGTCACGCTACTAATATTCATGGAAAATCAGAAGAGTTTTATAAAATTGGACGTAATTGGTTCAAAGATAAAGATGCATACATAAACTACTTAAAATCTGGAGACGTAACATATCAGGATATATTAGAGCTGCTTACAGAAGATAAGAACATGATTATTTCCTCATCCACAAAGGATAAAATTATTGAACTAATTATGTCAGATCATAAAGTAGTATAAATGCTGAATAAAGAAGGATATAAGCAAGAGATTAAATGGGCAATGAATAAGATGCTTGAAGTTTATGGTGTTAAAGAGTTCTGCCCTATGAAGAGTGGAAATTACAGGTTTATGAATTGAGAAGGAGAAATATTAGATGGGAATTGTAGTTACTTCTTATATTTGCAAAGTAACTACACAGAAAGGATTTTTTATGCATTGTTATATACAGGAATTACAAATGAAAAGCTCTAACTCTATTGGTTGTGGCAAAGAATTATGTGTCACTACAACAAATTGGTCAATGAATGGAATCCAATATACGAGTTATGGATATACATATTCGGAAGATAGGTTTGAGCGACCAATTAAAACAGCTTACAAGATAACGCTCCATGGCAAAAGTTACCGTAATAACAAAGGACAGGTAACAAAAAAGCAGTACCATGTAACAACGATAAAATATTATGACTTGGTAGATTTCAGTTGGTATGACTGTGTTGTAAATAGCAAAATAGATGATATAGCAGAAGAAATGGGCATAGATTATGACTTGGTCTGGGAAGAAATTGCAAAGAAGCTGGATGCTTTACAGGATAAAATCAATGCAGAATTTGAGCAGACGGAAGAGTATAAGGTAAAAGAAAAGCATGATGCAATTTTACGTGAGTATAGGATAAAGAGACATGAATTTGCTGAAATGTATGAGGTACGGGAAAATGAGTATGATCATTGCTATGATATTTTCGGTAAATTAAGGAATAAAGAATATTTTGAAAAGATAAAGCGTGACTACAAAGCCAGAAAAGAGTATGAAGAACAAAGTCGTAGTTACCAGAAGAATTACCAAAGTAACTACAGTTATTATTCTGGCAGTTATGGGACAGGCTCTTTGGACAGTGGGCTTAGCACTGAAAAAGAGAAGGAATATTATAAGAAATTCTATAGGACGCTTGCGACAAAATACCATCCCGATGTAAGTGGCGATGGTGAAGCAATGAAGTTCCTGAACAAGTTAAAGGAATCTTGGGGAATTTAGGAGCGGCTTGTTTAAACAAAGTGGTGAAAGAAGGAGATTATATATGGCATACATAGACATAAAAGATTTAGTAATTGATGAAGAGTTTGAAAAACTATTGCCTGTTTTAACACTGGAAGAATCAGAAAAACTTGAAAATAATATTTTGCAGTATGGGATGCTAGATCCTATAAAGATATGGCAGGATCCAGATACAGGTGAATGGATTATCATAGATGGACATAACCGTTACAATATATTGAAAAAGCATAATATTGATTGGCATTACTGGCAGGATTATAAAATTATGGCTGAGTTAGAGACAAGAGAAGATGTTAAACAGTGGATGCTTGAACAGCAGCTTGGACGTAGAAATTTATCGGATGCAGAAAAGTATGAGATAGTGCAGAAATTTAAAAGCGTGTTCCAGAAAAAGGCTAAAGAAAATCAATCGTTAGGTGGCAAAGGTTTGGCAAATTTGCCGAAAGTTGATACAAGAAAAGAAATGGCAAAAGCTATTGGAGTATCGGAAGGAACATACCGTAAACTGGATACAGTTATGCAGTCTGGCAATGAAGAACTGAAACAACAATTACGGGAGAAAAAAGTATCTACTGATAAAGCATATCAAGAAATAAAGAATCCGAAAAAGGAAGAATCGGTAACACCAGAACAGAAGATTATAGAGTTTGATAACCGCATGAATGATATAGACAAAGAAATTTCTTCATTGAGAACCGAAAGAGAAACATTGATGCGTAGGCGCAGTTCCTTATTTGAATCGTTGGATATTCCATGTGAATTGAAGTACGGGTTTGTGGAGAAAGACAAAATAGGATTAAGTAGGGATTGTATATTTTATGTAGAAATTGATGGACATAAGCAAGTATTTGTAACTGCAAGTGTTTATAGTGATGAATCACCCTTAGATTCATGGAGCTTCATAATGAGTAGAGTGCCAGAAAGATATAAGAATGATTTTATTATGTTATGGAAGAAAGCACATTATGAAGAAGTTGAAGAATTTAACAGACGGTTAGATGAATTAAATAAAAGACAAAAAGCATCTGAGGAAGACGGTAAAGATTTTTACAAGCAATGCTATAAGACATTGGCAAAGAGTGTACATCCAGATGAAGGTGGAAATATTGAAGCCATGCAATATTTGAACCAGTTGAAAGTTATGTGGGGGATTTAATGTCCCCTACGGTAGATTGTTTGTTAATAGAAAATGCGTACAAGGAGGAACCAGGCAATTAACAATACAAAAATTAAATATATATCAGTTTTGGACAAGGTTTATGAAGTAATAAGCATTCAATGGCTGCACTCATATTTAGAGGCAAGAGAAACGGATTTATCCATTGATGATGTGCCAGAGAGTGAATTGTGGGACATTTCATATTTTGAGGATTTTAGGGTTAGGCTGGTAAATCGGAAAGGGGAAGCAAAGATTATTGATATGGCAGAGTGGTTGGATCAGCATAGTTTGTGATGATACTTAATGGTTGGATGAATAATCTGGTAAAAAGTGAAAGCAGGATGCTTGATAGTATCCTGTATCTACCATTGATATATGTCAATGGGAAATATATAAAAAATGGCATGGAGGTGGTTTTGTATGCGCAAAGGATTCTATAAGCAGTTATCATATGAGGATAAGTTTGCCAGAAAATATGCCTGTTGGGCTTCTAATCACAAAGGATGGAAAAAGCATAGAAGAGCCAATAGGAGAACAGTCAGGCGGAGACTGAAGGGAATGGATATAGAATGTCAATGAAATTACTCTTTTATTCTACGAAACACACAATATATAGAATGAATAGAATGGAAATGCACAATATATAGAATGGAAAAGGAGAAGGGAAAAATTATGTTTGGATTAATGAGAAAATCGCGACATGAAAAAATATGTAGCAACTTACATTCGCATATAAAGCATTATGGGGAAATCAATAGAAAACATGGCAGTGAAATTGAAGAAATGAAAAAACAGTTAGTATTAGAAAACAGGCGTGCTACATACTGGAAGTTGAAATTTTTAGAGCCAGATAAGGAGCCTGTGATATTAGGTTCAGAGGAAGAAATTAAATATATAAAAGCATAGTGAAATGATATTGGCTTGCTGCTATATATTCCTTTTGTGGCTGTGTTTTGACCATATAAGGGTTTTTGTGCTTGGAATGATAATTTGTTGCTTAATGTATTTAGCAGTTTATTTGGACGGATATGAGTGTTATGAGATGGATGCTTGATATTCAGCTAGGAAGACGTAATCTCTCCCTATCCAGAGAATTAAAGTTACAGAAAAATATAGGCCTATTTATGAAAAACAGGCAGCTATAAATAAATCCCTGAACGGAGGTGATAAAAAATCGGAGTCGCAGAATTCTTCAACACCGATTTCCCAAGAAGATAAAATTGATGTCCGTGCCAAATTAGCAGAAACGGCAGGTGTATCTACTGATACATATTCTAAAGGGAAAAAAATTCTTGATTCTGATAATGAAACTTTAAAGCAAGAAGTATTGTCTGGAGAAAAAAGTATAAATGCTGGCTATAGGGAACTTATACAAAGTAAAAAAGAGAAATACTTCTTATGAATTGGCATATATAGTGGCTTATAGAGCCGTTATTTCGTCTATATTCGAGTTTTTGTGTGCAGGTTAGGAGTTGTTGGGATGATGGATTTTGAGGGGAATTTGGCAGGATAATTCCGTTTTGGTAAGTTTTGGGACATTGGCAATTGAATATTGGTGGTTGGTGTGGTATGATTCAGTCATATTAAACAGTAACGGGGGCAGAGTAATGTCTTTAATACATAAAAAGAGTTTTGATATTTTGAATGATTGTGAGGAAGGGAAGGGGGATGACTATTTTGAGGTAGATGAAAATATTGCATTGATAATATCATTGTTAAATAAAAAAGGGTATAAAACAACTTTTAGTTGCAGTGGACATGCTTTTGCTAACATTAATGAATTCCGCGCGGAAAATAAGGAGGATTTTGAATGTCTTCTGTTTTTTGACTTGCAAGACATAAGATATGAAAATGGCAGATATAAAGCATTTGATAGGGATAATGCAAAATATTGTTATATCAAATTTAAAGAATATTACTCTTTTCCAGCACTTCCAGAAGGATTTGCTTATGACAAGGAAAATAAGTGTATTGAGAAAGAATATGCCAGTGAATCGGATACATATGGTTTGATTCAGGAAATTGTAGATTCCATGAAAGCCTTGTATGAGTGGGTAATGGGGTTGGAAGCATTAGTGTAACATTGGCTAATGAATAGCTCTGTTGGTGGAGTTTAGCATTATTTTAATAGGGGTGGAATTGTGGATCAGGAAGTAATTATTTTATTAAATGTAATGATAAAACGCTATGGATTCGATGCTTTTATAGCTGATTTTTGTGATGGAATAGAGGTCATAGAAAACAATGAATTTTATGAATGCTTTGTGTATTTAATAGAGACAGAATATCAGAGAGAAAAGATAAGACAATGTAGAGATCAATTTGATAATATTGATGCTACGATTATAATGCCACAAAATATAAATAGGAAAGCATATATATTATTGAAAAAGGAATTATCTTTAGAATCATCAATAAGGAAAGCGATACATGAATTTGTACATTTAGTCCATAGGTGTATAATAACCAAGAAAATGAATTTGACTAATTTATATGAAATAGAAGAAAATCAAGAGTACAAATTGTTTTATTACTTGGATGAGTTTTTAACTAAGAAAAAAGAGCTTGTCATATACTATGATCTTCTTCATAAAAATCGGAAGATTGTTGATGATAATATTTATATAGTGACTATGGCTGAAAATTTCAAATTTGCACAAGAATCCTCACCAGGCATTTTGGAGTTTATGCGTAATGAATTATTTGCAATAGCAGAAACCATGGCATATATTAGTATTTTCCCAGATATTTTTCCTAATAATTTTATTGAGGATCAAGCTAATATAAAAGATATCGGTGAAATTATAAACATATTGGCTAAATTTGATTCTATTGATGCTTATGTAAAGAATAAAATTGAATTAGAAGAAGTGATAACAATGTTAGAAAGAAGCTACTTTACCAGCCATCAAAAATAAAAACGGTGGCTGGTATTTTTGCCTAAATGCCATTACTTTTCTGCCAGTATCCTATTGACATCCTTGGGCAATAGGTATAATATAGAACATATGATTGGAACATACATTCAGAACTTACATTCTGGTTTGATGGATATAGAAAGCATAGGTAGGTAAAAATTCATTTAGAAACAGGGAAGTAAATATTGAAATTTTTTGTGATATTGAAGCAGTTTCAAATTTGGGATTGGTTTGGTGTTATTTTTTTACGCAAAATTAGGAAATAAGTGCTTTTTAGATGGTGATAAGAAATGTTATTTTGCGATATACACATGATTTAAAAAGAGAAGTATGCTATGTAAGTTTTATTATTGAATATTATTGATGAATTTTAATATGAATACTATGGAAATGAAAGTTGCGGGTTTAAAGCCGCACCCAAAGAATGAAGAAATATACGGAGCCAATGAAGATGTTTCTGATTTGGTGGAGAAAATTAAAAAGAGTGGGCGCGTACATACAATGACAGTTAATTCAAAAGGCGTTGTATTGGCAGGGCATAGGCGCTTAAAGGCTTGCATCAAGCTGGGAATTGAAACAGTCAATGCCAAAATTGTTGATTTCGATACGCCAGAGGAAGAAATAGAATTTATTGTGCTGGACAACTACCAAAGGGAAAAGACAGTGGAACAGAAGGCGAAGGAAGCGAGGACTTTAAAGGAAGTCGAAACCAAACTTGCTGAAAAAAGGATGAAATCTGGAGTTAATCAGTATACAAAAAGTAGCCCTGTGCCGAATTCGGCACACCCCTCTGAAAAAGGAAAAGCAAGGGATTTTGTTGCAAAAAAGGTAGGCTTGCGTTCTGGGCATGAAGTAGACCGCGCAATTACGGCTGTCAATAAAATTGACGAACTGAGGAAATCCGGCCGTGGGAAAGATGCAGAGCTTATCCGTGGGGTGCTGAATAATAGGAGCGTATCAGCAGCGGAGGAATTTGCGAGGAATATTGACATTGTTGAAATCCCGGAAGAAGAAAAACCGCTCATACAATCTGGCAAGAAAAGCTCTTATTCTTATGTGGAGCAGGCGAAACAGAAACAGAAGCCAAAAGAAGGGACAAAAACATGTAAAACCTACAGAAAAGAGCTCACAGCCAAGATGTTCCATAAGGGGGAAGATATAATGTGGACGGGCAGGCGAGGGTGTCAAGTGTAAGGACGCTGTATAAAAATGGGGAGATATCCACACCCATGATTCCATGTTTAATCCTTACAAATACAACACTGGAAGATGAAGCGATGCTGTTCGGAACTCAGGATGACGGTAAGACGCCATTGAGGGAGTTTCAGAAGGTTAAGAGCAAATTTATAGGAAAAGATAAAAAGATTTGCGGACTGGCAGATGCGCTAATGGATTGTGGCATCAGGCTGTTTACAGATGTCCAGGCATATAAAACTATCCGTGAAATTTATGACAATACTGATTTAGAGGTGTTTAAGCGGTTCTGCAATGTCATCAGCAAGTCATGGCTGGATGGGACAAAAGCGCAGAGGAAGAATGCCACATGTGGGGATATCCTGACAGGGCTGTCCACATTCTATTCAAAATATGCGGATGAGATTGACGACAGGAACCTGATTAAGAAGCTGTCTGAGAAAACCCCGAATTCAGTCAGGGAGCTGTTTGAAAATTATAAAAATGAGTTAGAGCCGGACAGGAAATACTTAAAGACATTTACAGTGCTTTATAACAAAGGCAGGCGTAAAGGCAGGATTGATTATGTATAAAGGATCCTTTTACATTAGAAAATATGCAGAATAATTAATATGTAGGGCAAGCCCAAATGGGACAAGCCGTCGGAGCCATAAACTACCGAAACTTTTAAAATTTATGGTTCTGGCTGGCTGATCCTGGTTATATGGATTATGCGTTAAGATGTGGGATTTTTGGTTGGAGAAAAAGAGAATATATAAGTGTAAGCGTTGTTGTTGAGGATGATTTTTTGGATTGTGGAGGGAATTGATTATGAATAAGAACAGGAAACAGATTGAGGATAAAAAACCAAAGAAAGCGCCATTGGTATATATCAATAGGGTAGAAATGAAAGAACTGGATGAAAATAATGAGTACGAATTTCTTCCAGACATTATTGATAAAGACGGAAATGTTATCAACAGGGATGATTTAAGTGAAGATGATAAGAAAAAATATGATAAAGCAGTGACACGCAAAATAAGTCATGATAAAAGAAAGCATATGATACTCACAGCAGAATCAGAACTGATCCGTATCATCCGTTTCCTGTCAAAAGAAGATGAAGTATCAAAAAGAAAGACAAAAGGAAGCAGGATAAACAGGGATTATGTCGGAAATATGCTGTCCCTGAAAGTTGGGAGATCGTATACAAAATATAGGGACAAGATGAAAGCATCTAAAGGCATCATTACATATAATGGAAAAAAGTATAAACGGATTATTGTGTCATCCAGCCATAGCAGGACACAGAAAGCAATGTTAGTGGCCGAAAACATATGGGATAAAGCAATGGATATTTTGCTATGTGGTATTGATCCCAACATAGAATATAAATTCATGTCAAAATGGAATTCCTATATTGGGCTTGCCGCTACAGACAGTATCCCAGTGTCAATGCCTAATATTGTTGTTGTGGATGATAAGGAAATATTGATGAAAGCGAAAGTCGATGTTGTCAGGGAGGTTGACACATGGGATAAAAAAGGCAATATTCAGCGTAAGTTCAGTGTGTTATATGACAAAGTAAAAAGGATTCCTACAAACTTATTTGATGGTGCGGGCATTGTTACAGTAAAAAAAGCAGAAGAATGGAGCAAAGAACTAAATTTAGATTATATCCCGGCATCATTCCAATTCCGATGTATCCCATGTTTAAAAGGGAAACTGTATACAATGCCGATAGAGGAGTTTGCAAAAACTTATAATGTCAGTAAGATCATTGATATTAATGGTAAAGAATGGGATTTGTTTACAGATAAGATTGACTGTATTTTAACAAAAAGCCAGTTTAAATTCCATGACATTTATGAGTCTGTGGAAGCGTGGCGCAAAGAATTTGACAGGGAAGTGCATGGATATAAACGGACATTCAATATATCGGAGTATGATGTGGCTTTTTCAGAATTGGAAGACGCTACCGTGATGGCATACCAGCCGTTGCAGACATTAACTTTTTCAGAGGATGGCATAAAAAGGTTATGTAATCCAACAGTAAAAAATTATGTTGCTGCATGTAAAAGTGTGGAAGGATTTTTAAAATTCAGAGGGGTATGCAGTGAGGATGACAAAGAAGACGATATTGAGTGGTTAGAATATCCGCCTTATTACTATGCAATGTATTATAACCATTCACTTTTTAATGATGGATTTATTAAAAAGAAGATGAAACAGGACTTGAAATCTGCAAAAGAGAGGGCTTACGTAGGTAAAATTACAGTGAAAGGGAACTACCAGACATTAACGCCGGATCTGTTTGCGCTGATGCAGCATATATTCGGGCTTCCGGTTACAGGGTTATTGAAATATAACCAGATTTATTCTAATTACTGGAACCATCATTTAGAAGGTACGCCTTGGGTTGATATCATAAGATCACCGCATATTGCGCAGGAACATTCACCAGTACAAGTTGTGACGAGTGGGGCAATGGAAAAATGGTTTGTATACCAGAAAACGGGTATTGTCATTGGTGTGTTTGGGAATACGGTTGCATTAAAGGCTAACAGCGCAGATTTTGATGGGGATCATGTACTTACAGTGGACAGTCCGGTTATCTGCGAAGCGGCAATAAAACAGTTTTCCAATACAATCTACCATGAAAAGACGGAATATCCATATGTAAAGGGAAAGAAGAAAAATAATATTGTTGTAAGTAACATGGATGAAACCATAGAGTGCGATTATAAGGGCTATAAAAACAATATCGGCAATGTAATTAACCCGATCTCGGTTTTATGGTCGGTGGGAGGTTCCGGGGAAGTGCAGGATTTTATAAAGGTTATGAGCATCGTAGGATCAATTACGATTGACTACGCAAAACATGGGGAAGAAGCGGATATCCCGAAATGCATCCTTATGCTGTTAAAGAAACACCAAAAACCGTATTTTATGAAATACCTGCGTTCCGGCAAGAAGAAAAGAAGCCAGGAAAAGGAACTGAAAGCAGTTGGGGAGTTGGTAGGCAGTGATATTGAAACGGAGTTGTTTGACAATACGGACTGTACAATGAACCGGATATGCCATCATATGGAAGGGCAGATTGGCAGTATTGATATGGATATTAATATTGAAGAAGAATTCCATTGGGAGAGATTAATAGCATCCCTTCCAGATATTACAAGCTACAGATATAAGAAAGTCAGGGATAAACTAATAGAAATGCAGGAATGGCTCTATGAGATTAATAACGCAAAATATTGTAATACAGAAGACACAAATGACAGTGTACAAGAATATAACAAAAATTATGATTTATTGTATGAATATGCAAAAGCTGAACTGCTCGCCATAGTCCGTGACGAAGCTGAATTGCTTGATATGCTCATCACAATTTATTATTCGGATAAGAAATTCATGGAGAAATACAATGATAAGACTGTTTTGTGGGGCTGTTTTGGTGAACAACTTATTGAGCGTTCTAAATGTAATTTTTCATATCTTAGTAATTCAGATATGGACAGGCTGCTTAAAAGAGGCGGGAAGGCGAAAAAACATTTGGAAGATTTGAAAGAATATAGGGAGAAGAATTTCCAGATATGGGAATTTGAGAATGAAAAGAATGTGGACAGAGAAGTAACTTTATATAAGGAAGACATTCAATGGATCAAAAAGTCAATCCCTACAAAAACAGAACGGTGTACGGATTGCAGGAGATTAATGCTGGTGTTGGCTTATATATGCCGGAAATGTGACATAGATGCCATTAGTATTATTCATAATAAAAATAACCGTATTACAAAATCGGCATTATGTAAACTTGCTGACATAGACAGAAGATATTTTGACGAAGATATAAAAATATTGGCGGAGTTATGTTTGCTTGATATATCAGTTGATAAATACAACCATCTGACATTAAAAAACGTACAGATGAACATGGACTGTAATGAAATACTTTTCACTGATATTCATTATAGGAAATTAGCAGGCGTTATGAGGGATAAAATAAGAAAAAGTGAAAAATCCGTCAAAAAAGACTGTGCTTAAATGCCTGAAAGTACTGAAAAATAGAGGGCACTGAAAAACTCCCACTTTTTTGTTGGGAGTTTTCTTATCTCTATATAA
>OFHM01001388.1_pt1 | contig 15930 bp, 14 predicted proteins | sample 1521311 | NCBI WGS metagenome assembly OFHM01 (sample SAMEA3504083, study PRJEB24116) | mouse gut metagenome | biome: mouse gut; feature: mouse-associated habitat; material: faeces | place: Denmark | collected 2011 | reverse complement strand
TGGGCATGTGCAGCGCCGCGGGATCGAGACCGCCGGAGAGCGTCCTCCCGCTGGGGGGCACCACCAGGTTGTAGGCCCTGGACAGACGGGTGATGCTGTCCAGCAGAATGACTACGTCCTTCTTATGTTCCACCAGGCGCTTCGCCCGCTCGATGACCATCTCTGACACCCGCTTGTGATGCTCAGGCAATTCGTCAAAGGTGGAATAGATGACCTCCACGTTCGCGCCTATGATGGCTTCCCTGATGTCCGTCACTTCCTCGGGACGCTCATCGATGAGCAGTATCAGCATATGCATATGCGGGCTGGACCGCAGAATGGACTTGGCCACTTCCTTCAACAGGGTCGTCTTACCGGCCTTGGGCGGCGATACGATCATACCGCGCTGCCCCTTTCCCACCGGGCTGACCAGATCCATGACGCGCATGGCCACGCTGCAGCCTGCCGTCTCCAGACGAATCCGCTCATTGGGAAAGATGGGGGTCATATCTTCAAATGCCTTGCGCTTCGACGCTTCTTCTATGGTATATCCGTTGATGGTCCTGATGAACAACAGCGCGCTGAACTTCTCCTGCTGGGTCTTGATCCTCTTGTTGCCCCGCAGAATGTCGCCGGTCTTCAGGCCGAAGCGGCGAATCTGGCTGGGAGCCACGTACACATCGTTCTCCCCGGGCAGATAGTTCTCGCAGCGGATAAAGCCATAGCCGTCCGGCATGACTTCCAATATGCCGCTGGCCTCCTCACCGCTGTCAAGCTCCTTGGGATAAGTCTTCTCATCATAAACTTCGTTCGAACGCACCGGTCTCGGCGCTGCCGCGGGAGGCACGGTCCCTGCTGCGCCTGCCTGGGGCGCCGATGCAGGAGCCGGCTGGGAAGCCGGTGCGGGAGCTGCGGGCGCCTGCACAGCCGGTGCTGCGGCGGCTTCTGCCTTTTCCTCCACTTTCTGAACACTCTCGCTCTGCGGCGTAGCTTCCGCCCTGTAAGGGGTTTCGTTCATAACGGCACTTGAGGAACGTTCCGCTCTCTGGGAAGCGCCTGATTTTGTATTGGTAACGATGTTTCGTCTGCGTACAGGTTTCGATACGGGAGCACTGTCGCGAGTCTGCTGCACCTCCTCAGTCTTCGCAGCGCTTTCTTCTTCCTGCTTTTTCACCCTCTCATCTTCAGCTAACATGGCTTCCACCAGTTCCGCCTTCTTCATGGAAGATGTACCTTTCAGCCCGCGCGCTTTCGCAAGCTCCTTCAACTGTACAAGTGCCAGTGATTCATACTTTTCTTTCATAAATTCCTCCTGATTTCTACAGTATTTTACTAAAATAAACGGGGAGCACAGCCAGATTCGTCATTGACATGCTGCCTTGATGCATGACTGAATATCATGCGTTATAGGTATTATAATACACTTTTCCCAAAATAGGAAGCCCTAATTTCATTTATGACAAATTTGTCTTCATTTTCTAAAAATTGACATAGACTCTTGCGAACTACCGCAAACTATTATATGATACAGATATGGCGGCTAACCAAAACCGCGACTATACCGAATCGGAAAGGATTGCTTATCATGCTGCAGGATCCGTTGACTTTATACAAATTAATCGTGCTCTATATGTTGGACCGGGTTACTTTCCCGCTGACCAATGCACAGGTCAGCGATTTTATTCTGGAACGGGAATATACCACTTATCTGACGCTCCAGCAGGTTCTCAACGAACTGACTGATGCCAAAATGGTCACTTCCCAGACCATCTTAAACCGCACCCATCTGTCCATTACGCCGGAGGGCCGGGAAACCCTGCAGTTCTTCCAGAACCGTATCAACCACGGCATCAAGAAAGACATCGACACCTATTTTCGGAAAAACGAATATGTACTGCGCAATGAGGCTTCCGTGCTCAGTGATTACTACTACATGGCAGCCACCGGAGAATATGAAGTCCATCTGGTAGCAAAAGACCGGGGGCTGAATCTTGTGGATCTGAAAATGGCAATCCCCACGGAAGACCTCTCCAGGAAAATCTGTGATAATTGGCAGAAAAAAACCCAGGAAATATATCAGTATCTTACGAAACAGCTATTCTGATTCCTGCATAGATTGTCCGGCCTCCTTTTTCAATCTCCGCATATGATCCCGGATCTTCGCCTCGTAACCGTTTCCGGTAGGCTTATAGAACTCTCTCCCGGTGAGCTCATAGGGCAGATATTGCTGTTCTACATAATGATTGGGAAATTCATGGGCATACAGATATCCCGTACCGCGGCCCAGTTTCGCCGCCCCCTTATAATGTGCATCCTGTAAATGCGGCGGAATCGGCAGGTTTCCGCTCTTTGCCACTTCCTCCATGGCTGCGAAGACCGCACTGCAGGCGGCATTGCTCTTGGGCGCACAGGCCACATAGGAAGCCGCCTGAGACAGGATAATCTGCGCCTCAGGCATCCCGATGCGCTCCACCGCCATGGAGGCATTGGTGGCCACAACCAATGCCTGAGGATCCGCATTCCCCACATCCTCCGCCGCACAGATCATAATCCGCCTGGCAATAAATGCGGCATTTTCCCCCGCATACAGCATCCTGGCCAGATAATACACTGCCGCATCCGGGTCGGAGCCGCGCATACTCTTGATAAAAGCCGAGATCGTATCGTAATGATTGTCTCCGCTTTTATCGTAACGCACGGCTTTTTTCTGAATGCATTCCTGCGCCGCCTCCAGGGTAATATGAATCTTCCCGTCCCGGCTGCGCTCCGTACTCATTATCCCCAGCTCAATGGCATTCAGGGCATGTCTGGCATCGCCTCCGGAGACGTCCGCCAGAAAATCCAGTGCATCTTCGTCGATCACCGCATCGTAGGCCCCCATTCCTCTGTCTTTGTCATAGACAGCCTTTCTGAGCAAATCCCGCACAGCTTCCATGGGAATGGGCTTCAATTCAAATATGACAGAACGGGAAAGAAGCGCCCCATTGACTTCAAAATAGGGGTTTTCCGTGGTGGCTCCGATCAAAATCACCGTGCCGTCCTCCACAAAGGGCAGCAGATAATCCTGCTGGGCTTTGTTAAAACGATGAATCTCGTCAATGAAGAGAATGGTCCGCTTTCCATACATCCCCTGTATTTCTTTTGCCTTCGATACCACCTCTTCCATATCCTTCTTCCCGGCTACAGTGGCATTAATCTGGGTAAATTCGGCACTGGTGGTATTGGCAATCACCTTGGCCAGAGTCGTCTTCCCCGTACCGGGAGGCCCGTAGAAAATCACCGAACTGATCTTGTCCGCCTTGATGGCACGGTAAAGCAGCTTGTCCTTTCCAATGATATGCTCCTGTCCCGCCACCTCTTCCAGGCTCCTGGGGCGCATTCTGGCAGCCAGCGGCGCTTCTTTCTCCATATCGTTGTTCCGCATATAATCAAATATATTCAAATCCATTTTCTTATCATCCGTCCCCTTGTTTCTTCTCCGATCCCATCCACTTCACATACATCGTCAAGGCTTTTACGCCGGCCGCAGACAAATCGGGGCGAAATCACCGCTTTCCTGCGGCTGCCAACAGCAGGATCCCAAATCCAGCCAGGCACCCCAGTGCCGCCGTCCCCAGAAACAGCAATGCCAGCTGCTGCAGATAACTTCCGCGCAGATTGGACGCCGCCTCGCAGCAGCCATATACTGCCGCCGAAATTCCCGCTCCAACTGCCAGTTTCTTATTGTTTTTCAGGCCAAATCCCAGAATCAGCGCACACGCCAGGCCAATCGCCAACAAAATAACAGTATCCGACTCAAATAATTCTTGCAAGATCGGCAGATATTTCATAATCCTGTTCCCCCCAACCTGATTCCCGTCCCTTCCTGTACCGCAGGCATATTGCTTTCGGCGAGGCTATTTATCCCGCCGTTTCAAAAACACCTCATTCTCATGAACTGTCACGGAACCCAGGCTGCGCAGGAAACTGGAAATCCGGTTATACCCAAACTGCTTGAAATCCAGCTGCTTATATTTCTTGTGCAGCTCGTCATTCAGGCTTGCCAGATTTTCCACCATGCCACCGTTTTTCTCTATCATGCGGCAGATTTCCTGCTCCAGTTCCGCCTTGGTCAGATTGGAACGGCGCTCCACATAATATTGATTGCTGATCTTCTTCACATGCAGATCTTGCAGCTCCTGGTCAATCATGGTGCTCAGCTTATAATATCCGTAATTTCGCACATCAAAATCCGTAAACTTGTCATTCAGCCGATTGCCCACCCTGGCGAGATCTACCTGTTTTCCTCCGTTTTCATTAATCAAAGTAAGGATCACCTGCCGTACCTCGGATATGGATGTCACATTTTGCTCCTCCGCAGAGACCGGCTCCTGCCCGCCGTTATCGTCATTTGCCCTGACATGCTTCTCTCCCAGAACGGCTCTGGCTTCCAGAGAAATCCCTTCTTCCATATTCTGCTCCGCCACCAGGTTCAGATGAATAAATTTATTACAGGCTCTGGTCAATGCCAGGGGGGTCTTGGATTCTCCCATGCCCAGCACAAACATGTTCTCTTCCCGCAGCCGCATGGCCAGTCTCGTAAAGTCGCTGTCGCTGGTAACAAGACAGAAGCCCTGCACTTTATTTTTGTAGAGGATATCCATGGCGTCGATCACCATGGCCATATCTGTCGCATTTTTCCCGGTAGTATAGGAAAACTGCTGGACCGGCATAATGGAATGTTCCAGCAGAAGTCCCTCGGACCAGCCGTTTCCCTTAGACCAGTTGCCGTAAATACGGCGGTAGCTGGTCACTCCGTATTTTTCCAGTTCTTCGAATATGGTCACCGCATATTTAGAGCTGATATTATCCGCGTCAATCAATACTGCAAACTGCATTTTCTCATTGGAAATCGATTCCATGATTTCTTCCATGTCCACTCCCATCTGCCTGTCCTGTGAAATCCCCGATAAAACCGCTTCTCCGGACCGGCGCTCGTCAACCACCCTGTAGTAAAAAATATGGCACTATCCCATGCGCTTTGCACATATGGAATCAAAAGTTGACTCAATTTTCCTCGCAACTTTCCATATTATAACACACTCTCCATATTTTTCCTATCATTTTCTTTGCTGTGATCTCCTTCCGGCCTCATTTCTACAAAAATACCGTATCTTGTCCCATTTGCTCCGGCACGGCCAGAAAATTTCCTCTGTCCTTTCCCGGCGTATGTCCCAATGTTTTCACATAGGCACGGTAAAAAGAAGAATAGTCCCCAAAACCGCTTTCCAAGGCTGCATCCTTGGCATGGCATCCCCTGTTCAGCAAAAGCTGCGCATGTGCCACTCTCTTCCTTAACAGATAATCCATCACCGTCGTACCGGTAGCTCTGCGAAACACCTTATTCAGGTGGTGCTTGCTAATGAAAAAATGGTCCGAAATCTCATCCAGCGTAATCGGTTCGCGCAGATGCTTATTCATGTAAAAAAGAATCTCCGTCACCGTGTCCTCCGTCCTGTTTTCCGCATAGGGAGCCGTAGCCATGCTCATGGCGGCAATCTCCCCCAGAAGCGCCTCCACCCGGATAGGCAGCATCTGTTCTCTGACATTCTCCGGCATCCAGGCGCATTCCTCCAGACTTTCCAGACATGCCGGCATCCTGAACTTCTCCGCATGTTCAAAATAGATGGTTTTCTCCTCTCCGCGCCCTGACTGCGGAAAGGCATACAGCAGAAAGGACCGGCGCTCCTGGCTCAACAGATCCGGATGAAAATGCAGGGAATATCTTTTGTAGGGAAGATCACTGTTGACTCTCACACCGTGAAACGCATGAGGAGACAGCAGCAGCACGCTCTCCGCAGTAGGCCTGTAGTGCTGCCCTTCCACCAGATAATCCACATCCCCTTCCAGAAAATAATACACCTCATAAAAATTATGGCAGTGCAGTGCATATTGCTTCGTCACTTCCTGCGACACGGAGTAACCAAAAGAAAGCAGATCCGTCTGAATATGTGCCTCCGTATTCATAACTCCTCCTGTTCCAGGCTCTTCTTCCATGGAAGACCATTCTTCCATTGGAAGGCCTTTCTTCCATTGGAAGGCCTTTCTTCCATTGGAAGGCCTTTCTTCCATTATACGCCAGCACCGCTATATTTGCAATGTTTTGATTGCTTTGTGCAATGGCTTTTCCGGTGCTGATAGTTTATTATAATAGTAAGACATTCCACTGGATAAAAAAAGGAGTGATTTATATGAAAACAGGCGCACAACTGTACACCGTAAGAGCTTATACCCAATCTGAAACGGATTTTGCCCTGACAATTTCCAAAATTGCAAAAATAGGCTACAAAACCGTTCAAATCTCCGCTATCGGCAATATCCGTCCGGAGAGAGTCAGGGAAATCTGTGACCGGGAAGGCGTGGAAATCGTCCTCACCCACAGCGATGTCAACCGAATTCTCCTTGACACCAAGGCCCTGATCCGAGAGCATGACATTTTAGGCTGCAAATACATAGGTCTTGGCTGCATGCCGGAAAGGTATCGCACAAAAGAATGGCTTCACCGCTTTATGGCTGACTTCCGGGAACCTGCAAAAGAAATCGCCGCCTCCGGCAAGCTACTCATGTACCACAATCACAATCTGGAATTCGAGGCTTTTGAAGCTGAAAATCTTCCCAATGCCGCTCCCCGGAAACGAATTCTGGAATATTTGTTAGAAGGTTTTGATCCTTCCGAACTGGGGATCACTCTGGATACCTACTGGGTTGCCGCTGCCGGCGCCGATGTATGTCAGTGGATCGAGCTGTTGAAAGACCGAATCCCCTGTGTTCATCTGAAAGATATGCAGGTGAATGGTTTTAATCAGCTCATGGCTCCCGTTATGGAGGGCAATCTCAATTTCCCCGCCATTTTAAAGGCCCTGGAGAAAACCAATTGCGAATATTTATTAGTAGAGCAGGATGTCTGCCAGGGAAGCCCCTTCGATTGCCTGCAGACCAGTTATGAGAACCTGAAGGCGGCCGGTTATTGTTAATTAATTGCGAATGGCGTTTGCGGAACTGGAAATCAGCATACAGCGTCCAGAATGCCCGGAGAACTTGCAGACAGCTCTTTACGGCTGGAAGTTCTCCGCCCGTATTGGCATTCTGGATGCTGTTTGCGGAACTGGAATAGGAGAATCCAATGAAACAGGTAAAATTAGGTATTATCGGTATCGGAAATATGGGGAGTGCCCATTGCGGCAATATCCTGGATGGCAAAACTCCCGAAATTATCTTAACTGCAGTGGCAGATCTGCGCGAAAACAGGCGTGCATGGGCCTTAGGCAACCTTCCTGACAGCGTAGTCGTTTTCGAGGACGGAGACAGCCTGATTACTTCCGGTCTGTGCGACGCAGTCCTGATTGCCACTCCCCATTATGAACACCCCAGACTGGCTATGCTGGCTATGGAGCACGGTCTGCATGTGATGTGCGAAAAGCCTGCCGGCGTATATACGAAGCAGGTTCGGGAAATGAATGAGGCCGCCGTCAAATCAGGCCGTGTCTTCGGCATGATGTTCAATCAGCGCACCAACTGCATCTACCGCAAGATGCATGAAATCGTCCAAAGCGGACAGTACGGCACACTGAAGCGCATGAGCTGGCTGATTACAGACTGGTATCGCAGCCAGGCTTACTACAATTCCGGCGGATGGCGCGCCACCTGGGACGGAGAAGGGGGCGGCGTATTGCTGAACCAGTGTCCCCACAATCTGGATCTGCTGCAGTGGATCTGCGGAATGCCCTCCCGCGTGCGCGCATTCTGCCACAACGGAAAATGGCATCATATCGAGGTGGAAGACGATGTGACCGCCTATCTGGAATTTCCTAACGGCGCCACGGGTGTATTTGTAACCACCACAGCCGATGCACCGGGCACCAACCGTCTGGAGCTCACGCTGGAAAGGGCAAAGCTGGTAGCGGAAAATAACGAACTGACACTATACGAACTGGAAATCAGTGAGCGGGAATACTGTTTCCAGACAACGGAGGGTTTCGAAAAACCTCCCTGTCATAAAACAGAGGTAGCTTTGGACGGTCAAAACCCGCAGCATATAGGTGTCCTGAATTCCTTCGCCGGCGCTATTCTCCGAGGCGAGCCCCTTGTTGCGGACGGCACCGAAGGGATCCACGGCCTGGAACTTTCTAATGCCATGCATCTGTCCTCCTGGTTGGGAGAGACGGTTTCTCTTCCCATCGACGAGGATCTCTTCCTGGAAAAATTAAATGCGCTGCGTGCCACTTCCGTAAAAAAAGAAACGGTTCAGGAAGTCACTTTCGATACAAAGGGAAGCTACGGCAGCCAGAATACCATGAAAGGAAGTAATGGAAAATGAAATCCGCAATCGTAGGCTGCGGCAGCATCGCCCAGGTTCACGGCCGTGTACTGACCAATTGGATCGATACAAAACTGGTCGGTGCAGCTGACACAAATACCCGAAAAGCCGACGAATATGCCGCCGCCTGGCACACCAGAAGCTACACCTCCCTGGAGGAGATGCTTGAATCGGAGAAGCCGGATGTCCTCCATATCTGTACGCCACATTACCTCCATGTCCCCATGGCGGAATATGCGCTGGAACGCGGTATCCATGTCTTTATGGAAAAACCGCCTGCCATATCCTGGGGTCAGCTTGCCAGGCTGGAGCATGCCGTCCGGGATTCGCAGGCCAGCCTTGGTCTGTGTTATCAGAACCGTTTCAATCCCAGCGTCCAGGAAGCCAGACGCATTCTTTATTCCAAAGAGGCCGGACGCATTCTGGGTGCAAGAGGTCTGGTAACTTGGCACAGGGACGATGCTTATTATGCAGACAGCACCTGGCGGGGCGCTCTGACCACAGAGGGCGGCGGTGTATTGATCAATCAGGCAATCCACACCATGGATCTGCTTCACTATTTATTGGGAAAACCGATTTCCGTGGAGGCGTCCATGACCAATCATCATCTGAAACAGGTGATAGAAGTGGAGGACACCCTGGAAGCATATATTCGGTTTGAAGGAAATATCCATGCATCTTTCTATGCCACTACAGCCTATTGTGCCGATGTACCGCCGCTGATTGAAATCGCCTGTGAAAACTTGACTATCCGGATCGAAGACGTGGAACTGACCATCTTCTATCCGGACGGACGGCGGGAAAAGCCCGCGCTGAAGCATGAAGAGGCGCTGGGAAAAAGCTACTGGGGTACGGGGCATAAGGATTGTATCTGTGAATTTTACCGCTCACTGTGCAGAAAAGAGCCCTTTGAACTGAATCTGTCCGCCATGGACGAGAGCATCCGACTGATGTTGGGAACCTATGAATCAGCCAGAAATCATAGAATCGTATTATTAAAAACATGTAGGGAGGAATCATATTATGAGTGAAAACAGATCGAAACTGATGCGGTCTCAAATCAGCTGTTTTGCAGATGAAATAGCCGTGTCTCTGGATCGGCAGATCGCAGTATTACAGGATCTTGACATCCGTTGGATCGAACTGCGCAGCAGCGACGGAATCAGTGTAGCGGATTTTACTCCGGAATACGCCCGCCAGGTAAAAGAAAAGCTGGACAAGGCAGGTATCCGGGTATCCGCCATCGGTTCCCCCCTGGGAAAAATCGGCATCGATGAGGACTTCGTCTCCCATATGAAAACCTTCGACAAAATCACCCATCTGGCCAATGTATTTGAGACGCCTTACATCAGAATCTTCAGCTTCTATCTTCCCGAAGGCAGAAAACCTGAAAGTTGCCGGGAACAGGTGATGCGCCGAATAGAACAGATGGTAAAAGAGGCTACACGCTGCAGAGTCATTCTCCTTCATGAAAATGAGAAACAGATCTATGGAGACAATGCTGCACGCTGCCAGGATCTGATGAACCATTTTGCAGGCGAGAATTTCCGCTGTACTTTTGATTTTGCGAATTTTATCGAATGTGACCAGGACACCATGGAAGCTTACAGCCTGCTGAAGCCCTACATTGAATATGTCCATATCAAAGACGCACTGCATGAGACAAAGGAAATCGTACCAGCCGGCAAAGGGGACGGACAGCTCTCCGCAATCCTGCCGTTGTTGGAAGAATCCGGCTATACGGGCTTTTTCAGCTTGGAGCCTCACCTCGCCAACTTCAGCGGGTTAAGCAAACTGGAGCAGAATGCAGCCCTGAGAGCAGAAAATGATACGGAAAAAGCGTTTCGGCTGGCTTATCATTCCTTTATGGAGCTTCTCGGCTGACTTTCGGACATTTCTAATCCCATACAAAAGGCGCGTCCTCATCCAAAGAAAGCAACTATGCATCATGTTTCGGAAGGTACGCGCCTGTTCTGATTATGTAATAAAACTTCAGCCGTCCCTGCTTCCGCAGAGACAGTGTCATATCGTTTTACCTGACGGGTATGGACGGATCTGCCTTTGAGCCGGCAAATCTCCTGCCGGTTTCCGCAATCGTGTAAAAATTATGTATGATATCCCCCATCCACAATTTCCCTGATAATCCCTATTGATTGATCCGCGTCTTCCGGCGCTATTCCGATCACAAGCCTGTCTTCACATGTCAGATAACGCTGCATCACAATATCAATCCCCTGTATCGACAGACTGGAAATAATCATACCGATTCTGCGGGATGTCATTTTCCCATTCTCCAGATACAGCAGCACAATATCCCCCTCTATGGAAATATCGATCTGGCTTAGTCTCTCTTCTAGCAATTCAATAAACCGGCTTGCTTTTCCGCGCTCCGACTTTCTAATGACAATCGCAAGCCAGTCAATGTTAATTGCCATACATTCACATGGGATCTTACATTCCTCCAGCACCTCGAAGATTATTTGAATACTCTTCTTATCCCTTGCCAGTTTTCTTCGTTCAATTGTAATTCGGAACGCGGTTATCTTCTGAATCCTGTTTTTCATTCATTGTCCCAGCTTTTCTCAACAGGCACGGCTGGCGCCTGCGCCAAAGCACCAATCGGCTTTATATTTTATACCGCAAGTACCGGTATGCTATTGATACCTGCCTGCCAAACTTGTGCTAGTATATCATAAATTGCCGGAAAAATCAATAAAGGTATAAATTTCTGTATCAAAATCGAAAAAAATACCCCATCATAAACACACGCTTACTTTCTTGCTAAAATTTGTGTGCTACGTGGCAAAATTTAAGGCTATCGCCGACACCCCCTGCCAACGATAGCCCTTGATTTTACTGTTTTTCTTAGAATTTTCCTTCGCCGCTTCCTCAATGGAAACAGCCTTCAATTTTCGTGCCTTTTACAGTGATTTGTGTGCTATGCGTGTGTTACGGAATCACATTATCAGCTATTTACAGCCACCTTTTACAAAGGCTTTCTTCCATGTATATTTTCAATAGCTTCGTTTTCCGGGTCAGAATCGCCTTGTATCGTATCCGAAAGCGTCAAGCTTCCGTCCTCTGCCAATGGAGTGTCCAGACTGCTCCCCTTGCGCATAAGTCTTCAATTTCCGTACTTCCGTATCAGGTATGCCAGTAAAGGCCACAATCTCCGCTATGCTTGGCTCTCTTCCCTGTTCTCTCCTTATTTTGTCGGCAGCTCTGCTGTAGTTTGTCAGTTTCTCCCTGATATTGAATAGAAGTCGGACAGTAGAACCGCATTTCACAATGTAATTCCGCACTGTTGTATAAATCCAGAAATGCGCATATGTCATAAAGCGCACTTGCTTTGATGATTCATAACGCTGTACTGCTTCCCATAACCCGAAATAGGCCTCCTGCAATAAATTCTCCATAGGCTCATAGGCTGCAAATGGCTTTATGAATTTCTTAATCAATAACAGATTGCTTTCATACAGCAACTGCATATACTCCGTTACAGAATAACCGTTCCTAATTTCAGAAACAATTTGCTCATTCGTCATTGCAATACACCTACCCCTTTGCTATAATTAATGCAGAAGCAGGAATAAAGAGAAGTCAGCCCACGAAAGCTACGGCTTCTCTTTTATTTTCATAATTCCCTTTTTGCATATTTTAAAAATATTTGAGAATGGCAGCAGGATTAAGGCTTTTTGTGCTAGCCAGGAATTCAGCCTATTTAGAAGACCAGAACGCGCGTTCCGTATAAACCACCACCGGCCTTTTATTGTAAGCGTCAAATAAGATAGAGGATAGAAAAATAACCACCAACCCTCTAGAATAAAAGGGCAGTGGTCATCGGCAGCGTTCCTGTATCATGGGATCCCATGGCAGATAGTCATCCAGATATTCCGGATTTTCAAGAAATGTACTCCCTGGCATATCTGACAGGATATATTTGATGTATTTCATTGCATCCAGGCCATTGGCTTTCGCTGTTTCGACCAGGGTATAGATCCCTGCACTTGCAGCAGCACCCTTCGGGCTTCCCGCAAACAGCCAGTTCTTCCGGTTATGTTCTTAAGCACATAACCGGAATTATGTGCTGTACCAGGTTATGTGCTGCAGTGAATCATGTTTTAGAGTAAAGCATAATCCACTGCTTTGCATGAGCACATAACTTCTGTCTGATTTACAGCGAGTTCAAAAAGTTGAGTATATCAGCTGACGGTTTATAATGGTATGAATCGTTTCCTGCAGAACCTGCTTTTTCCATAGCTGTACGCTTAAGTTCCATGTCAGCAACCATGTATTTATGAGTAGTTTCGATACTGGAATGCCCAAGCCAGATAGCGATGGTGGAAATATCTACTCCTGATGACAGAAGGTTCATGGCTACCGAGTGGCGGAATGTATGGGGCGTTATGTTCTTTTCTGACAGGCTTGGTGCCGCCATGGACGCCTGTGATACAATGGCATTGATCCGTGTCCGTACACCCGAACGGGTAAGCATATCGCCATTTTTATTTAGAAATAAGGCATTATCCATTCCCAGTGGATAGTTTTCAGTATATTTACTGATATAGGATACTGTTGCCTTCCAAAGCGGGACAACCCGCTGTTTTCGGCCTTTTCCGTATATTTTTAAATTTGCATGTTTACCGCTGTCGGTTCTTTGGATATCAGATTGTTTGATGGCAAGCAACTCGGACACCCGTACCCCGGAATTATAAAAATCATTAGCATAAGCTTGTCCCTGGCCCCAATAAATGTTGTGGTGTCACATATAGTGATCATTGCATCAAACTCTTCTTTGGTTATAAAATCCATGGCGGGCAGCTCCTGTTTCTGCGCAGGCAGCATGAGAGAACGTTTGGCAATGGCACTATACTCTGGCTCCATCTCAGACACATAGTGCATAAATGATTTTATTGCGGCGATCCTATTGTTAATGGTAACCGGCTTATTGCCCCGTATGTCCTCTAGATATTTGCAGAAACCCTGGACATACTCTAAATCGAAATGCTCAACACCAACTTCGGTTGGGGATAGCTGGTGTACTTGCCGCATATAAGATAAATATATGCGGAAGGTATCCCTGTAAGAGTGCGTTGTTTCAGGAGATACTTTGCGTTGCTGGAGAAGCCGTTGCAGAAAATAATTCTGTAACAGTGTCTGTATGGGCGGGATATCAGATTTCATCTGGGCCACCTCCAAACTGCGCTTCATACTTCCGCCATGACAGCTCCAACATTTCAGGGGTGGCTGATAAATACCAGTAAGTATCCTCTGGCTTCACATGCCCCATATATGTAGAAAGCACATGCAGTCTGGTATTGACATCAATTCCCTGTTCAGCCCATTTCCGGATAGTATTACATGCCATTGTATGGCGAAAATCATACAGCCTTACATGGGGGTAGCCTATCGGCTCTGCCCCGATACATGGCCGGATCAGTTTAAATGCATAAGCCAACCCATTTTCTTTTAAAGGGACACCCCCTGTCGTATAGAAAAAAGGTTCCGTTGGATGTTTAGGCCCAAGTTTGCTGATGATCCATGATTTATAGTCCAATAGTTTGGATGCCACACCTGCATGTATCGGAACAAGCCGGTCCTTTGAAAACTTTGTCTTCCTGATGTTCAGGAGGCCATGTCCCAGATCGACATCAGCCATAGTCAGCCTTACTGGTTCAGAAGGACGTAACCCTGTAGACCATAAAAGCCCAATGACGGCTTCTATTGTATATGCCCTGATGCCATCGGGGGAATGCAGTTTTTTGCATTCCTCCATTAACCGGAGGACTTCTTGTTCAGAATAAATATAAGGAATTGGCCGGTCATGTACATTTTTATAAATAAGTGTGGAGATCACTTCTGCTTCAGGGTCAAACGAATATACATACTTGGAAAACGGCCGGAGAACCTCAAGCTTTCTTCCCATTGTCTTATCCGACTGTCTGCCAGATGCAGCCCAGCTGAGTGCGATATTGGTATTTAACGGGCCATCATATCCCATGGCAGCTGTATACTCGGCAAACCGGTTCAGCACTGTAGCTTCATGGGTTAATTTAAACCCAAGGCTCCGTTTATAAGCAAGGTAATCTGCCAGCTGCCGGGAAATCCTGTTATTGTCCATCAGAGCCACCTCCCGGCCATGGGGACGCCACCTCGCTTAACAGCCCGAAATCGACCTTAATGTATTGCTTTGTCGAATCCAATGATTCATGCCCAAGCAGGTCGGCAGTCATTTTAAGGCCATTGCCTGTATTATATATTTTGGATGCAGCTGTCCTTCTGAGGGCATGTGTGCCTTTCCACCAACCCTGGATGCTTTCCTTTTCAAAGGCCCTGCGGACTACGCTGCGTACATTCTCCCGCGACATGGCTGTGTAATGGTTATTGATTGTCCTGCGTAAAAACAAATGCCCATCTGCAGCATGGAGCCTGTGGTTTATTACATAATCTTCAAGCAATGCCCCGAGCCGGCATGATATAGGAAGCAGCCGGCTGTGCTGGTTTTTTGTTTTGCCAAGAGAAAGTATTCCTTTATTCCAATGAATGTCATCCACATGCAGATTTGAGACTTCTGCACAGCGGAGCCCCAAATCAAGCATAAGAAGAATGATTATGTTATTGCGCCTGCTTATTCCATCAGTACCATCATAATGGTTCCGCAGACGTATTTCTTCTTCGGGCGACAGGATAGCGGGGACATTTGCTTTCCCCCAGTCGGCGGGTGTTACAGGAAGATTCAATACAGAAGGATTTACCGGCGTTCCTTTATACTCAAGAAAACGGAAAAAATTTCTAAGGGAGGTCACATATCTCCCGATGCTGGAAGGCCTCAAATGGGAAAACCTGGAACATACATAATCCCTTACATATCCGGCTGTTATTTCCGTCCATTTATCCGGGAAGCTGCCTATGCTGTCAAGAAATTCTGAAACATGATGTGTCTCTGCTTCAGCGGCCATGATGGTCATATGCTTGAATTCGGTGGAGTAAACATAAAATTCTTTCAAAATATCCGCATATGCCGATTTGTTTTGGATTTCCTGCTTTGCATAGGCCTTAAAAGAGACTCCTGTGACAAACATAAAAAATAAACTGGATGCAGGCTTAATGTTGTGTCTGGCGGCAGGAAGGAAATATTCCTGCTTCTGATGCAGCGCGTTATTTATGTGCTCATACAATTCGCCGGGGACATTTGTGTTCCACGTATCAGGTGCCTGCTCCAAAGCCTTGGAATATACATGGATGGTTTTTGCTGAATATCCCATCTTTCTAAGATATTCAACATAGCTGCTAATCAATGATTGGTTCATAGTACTCCTCCTTAAAGTGTTTTTTAGAATACTATGATATCATTGATTTTGCTTATCAGCACATAACCTGGTACAGCACATAATTCCGGTTATGTTCTTAAGCACATAACCGGAAGAACTGGCTGTTTGCGGGAAGTCCGAAGGGTGCTGCTGCAAGTGTAGGGATCTACACGCTGGTCGAAACAGCGAAAGCCAATGGCCTGAATGCAATGAAATACATCAAATATATACTGTCAGATATGCCAGGGAGTACATTTCTTGAAAATCCGGAATATCTGGATGACT
>OFHM01001385.1_pt1 | contig 15942 bp, 12 predicted proteins | sample 1521311 | NCBI WGS metagenome assembly OFHM01 (sample SAMEA3504083, study PRJEB24116) | mouse gut metagenome | biome: mouse gut; feature: mouse-associated habitat; material: faeces | place: Denmark | collected 2011 | reverse complement strand
CCAGGGATTCGCTGTAAAGAGAGTAGGGGGAAGTGGTTCCGGCTTTGATGATATTTCCTTTGTAAAGCCTGAATTTTACTTCACCTGTTACATATTTCTGGGTAGAGGTTACAAAAGCCTGTACTGCTTCCCTGAGCGGGGTGAACCATTTTCCTTCATATACAATCTGAGCCATCCGGTTGCCCATGTCTTTCTTTACTTCCATGGTGGCACGATCCAGTACCAGTTCCTCTAACTGCTGCTGCGCTTCCATCAGAATGGTTCCGCCGGGGGTTTCATAAACGCCGCGGGATTTCATGCCCACCACGCGGTTTTCCACAATGTCAATAATACCAATACCATGTTTTCCGCCCAGACGGTTTAATTCACGGATAATGTCAGCCACTTTCATTTCTTTTCCGTTGATGGTTTTGGGAATACCGGACTCAAAAGTCATGGTAACATACTCCCCTTCGTCAGGAGCCTGTTCCGGAGATACGCCAAGAACCAGAAGATGGTCATAATTCGGCTCGCAGGCAGGATCTTCCAGTTCCAGTCCTTCATGGCTGATATGCCACAGGTTCCGGTCCCTGCTGTAACTGCTGTCTGCAGAGAAAGGCAGGTCGATGCCGTGGGCCTTGCAGTATGCAATCTCTTCTTCACGAGACTGCATATCCCATTTGTCGCTTCTCCATGCGGCAATGATTTTCAAATCGGGAGCCAGTGCTTTGATACCCAGCTCAAAACGAATCTGGTCGTTTCCTTTTCCGGTAGCTCCGTGGCAGATTGCGGTAGCGCCTTCTTTTCTGGCAATTTCCACCAGACGCTTTGCGATACCTGGACGCGCCATGGAAGTTCCCAGCAGATATTTGTTCTCATAAACTGCGCCTGCCTGTACACAGGGAATAATGTATTCTTCTGCAAATTCGTCTGTGATGTCTTCAATATATAATCTGGAAGCGCCGGACAATTTTGCCCGTTCTTCCAGCCCGTCCAGCTCTTCTTCCTGTCCGCAGTCGATACAGCAGCAGATTACCTCATAATCATAATTTTCCTTTAACCATGGAATGATGGCGGTGGTGTCAAGTCCACCGGAATAGGCTAAAATTACTTTTTCTTTCATTACCTGTCCTCCATTGTATTAAATTGCTTATTGCTTTCCCGGACATTATATACTAACAGGGACAAAATAGCAAGTGAAAAAATATGCATAATTAAATTATAAAAATGCAATAATGTTACGGAAAATGATCTGAGGATACGTTGATAAGGGAAAGATATTCATTATTATAAAAAAGTATTGCATAAAACATGAAATATATGTATAATTATGCAATATCAGAAAAAAGGGCTTTACGAATCGGAAAAGATATATTATTATGAAAGCTGACGTCTCCATCTGTCAGAATGGAGTTTACAGGGAAAGAGAGGAACAAATCAATGATAAAAGCAGGAATTATCGGAGCCACAGGGTATGCCGGGGCAGAACTGGTACGAATTCTCCTTGGACATAAAGAAGTGGAAATCAAATGGTATGGCTCCAGAAGCTACATAGATGAAAAATATGCCAGAGTGTACGGAAATATGTTTCAGCTGGTGGAAGACACCTGCCTGGATGACAATATAGAGACGCTGGCGAAGGAGGTTGACGTGATTTTTACTGCCACTCCCCAGGGATTTCTGGCAGGGGTTCTGACAGAAGAAATTCTGCAGAACACAAAAGTGGTGGATTTAAGTGCAGATTACCGCCTGAAGGATGTGTCAGTATACGAAAAATGGTATAAAATACAGCATAAAAGTCCTGAATTTCTGGAGGAAGCGGTGTACGGCCTGTGTGAAATCAACCGGGAAAAGGTAAAACAGGCAAGACTGGTGGCAAATCCCGGCTGTTATACCACCTGCTCCATTCTGACAGCATGGCCGCTGGTAAAAGAAGGGCTGATAGATCCGAATACCCTGATTGTGGACGCCAAATCGGGAACTTCCGGAGCCGGGCGCGGTGCGAAGCTGCCAAATCTGTTCTGCGAGGTAAATGAAAATATCAAAGCATACGGAGTGTCCACCCACCGCCATACGCCGGAAATCGAAGAGCAGCTTGGCTATGGGGCAGGCAGTCAGGTCACCATCAATTTTACTCCCCATCTGATTCCCATGAACCGGGGAATCCTGGCAACGGAGTATGCATCTCTGAAAAAAGTCAGACAGAAAGACGGAAGCATGGGGCTGCCCGATTATGAACAGATAAAAGAAGTATATGACAGATATTATAAGCATGAATATTTTGTCCGGGTACTGGAAAAAGGGGTGTATCCGGAAACCAGATGGGTGGAAGGAAGCAACTTTGTGGATATCAGCTTTCAGATTGATGAGCGAACCGGAAGGATTATTATGATGGGAGCCATTGACAATCTGGTGAAAGGCGCGGCGGGACAGGCAGTGCAGAATATGAACCTGATGTTTGGATTTCCGGAACAGGAAGGACTTGAACTGGTACCCATGTTCCCGTAAAGAAAAGCGCGTTGCATGGAGTGAAAATCAGTGCAGCGGACAGCATAATTTTGCAGTTTACAGTCAGAACGGGGAAAAACAGGAAGAAAAATGGAAAAAAATAATCAGAAAATCGTTATCCGGCCCATGACGGAGGATGACTATACAAAGGTATACGAGCTGTGGAAAACCATCAGAGGATTCGGTATCCGCAGTATGGACGACTCCAGAGAAGGGGTAGGACGGTTTATCCGCCGGAATCCCTCTACCAGCATGGTGGCAGAAGCAGAGGGGGAAATTGTGGGAGCCATTCTCTGCGGCCACGACGGCAGACGGGGCTGTTTCTATCATGTATGCGTCCGGGAAGACTGCCGGAAGCGGGGCATAGGAAAATCCATGGCTGTGCAGGCCATGAAGGCATTGCAGGAAGAACAGATTAACAAAGTCTGTCTGATTGCATTTAAGAAAAATGAGGTGGGAAATTCTTTCTGGAAAAGTGTGGGCTGGACTTTCCGGGAAGATTTGAATTACTATGATTTTGTACTGAACGACGAAAATATTACCACATTTCAATAAGGACTCAGACCGGCAGGCTGCCGGGAGTCCGGGGCAGGGAGGAAAGCGTATGGAAATAATCACAGGCGGAGTAACCGCACCAAAAGGATTTCAGGCGGCGGCCGCAGCGGCGGGAATCAGGTACCAGGACAGAATGGATATGGCCATGATTGTCAGTGAAACGGACGCAGTGGCTGCAGGAACTTTTACCACAAATGTGGTACAGGCGGCTCCGGTAAAATGGGACAGAAAAATCGTTGCGGAGAAAGCATGTGCCAGAGCAGTGGTAATCAATGCGGGGATTGCCAATGCATGTACCGGGGCAGAAGGTATGGAATACTGCCGGAAGACAGCAGAAGCTGTGGAACAGGTTCTTAATATTCCCGCCAGCCAGGTTCTGGTGGCTTCCACCGGAGTGATCGGAATGCAGCTTCCCATGGATAAGCTGTCAGCCGGAGTGGAGGCAATGGCGACGAAATTAAATGGTTCCGCGGAAAACGGCCATCAGGCGTCCTGTGCCATTATGACCACCGATACCAGAGCCAAGGAAGCGGCGGTGACCTTTGAAGTGAATGGAAAAACAGTAACCATGGGAGGCATGTGTAAAGGCTCCGGAATGATTCATCCCAATATGTGCACCATGCTGAGTTTTGTGACCACAGACCTGGCTATTTCCAGAGAACTGCTGCAGGAAGCACTGAAGGAAGATGTGCAGGATACCTATAACATGGTTTCTGTAGACGGAGACACCTCTACCAACGACACGGTACTCCTTCTTGCCAACGGTATGGCCGGAAATTCTGAAATCACCGAAAAAGATGAAAATTACCGGAAATTTAAAGAGGCGCTGAATTATATCAATACCACCCTTGCAAAAAAAATGGCAGGAGACGGGGAGGGTGCAACTGCCTTATTTGAAACCAGGGTCATACATGCAGATACAAAGGAACATGCAAAAATCCTTGCAAAGTCCGTTATCTGTTCTTCTCTGACAAAAGCGGCTATTTATGGCCATGACGCCAACTGGGGCAGAATTCTGTGTGCTCTGGGCTATTCCGGAGTGAAATTTGACCCGGAAACCATAGAGCTGTTTTTTGAGAGTAAATCCGGCCGCATTCAGATTTACAAAAATGGCGTGGCGACGGATTACAGTGAGGAAGAAGCTACAAAAATTCTGTCTGAGGAAGAAGTGACGGTTCTGGCAGATATGAAGATGGGAGAAGCAGAAGCCTGCGCCTGGGGCTGCGATCTGACTTATGATTATGTAAAGATCAATGCGGATTACCGTTCCTGACAGGAAATCATTATGAGAGTATTAAGAGGAATCCTTCGCGTACTGGCAGCAGTTTTATGCATTCTGCTCATCTTTTTTGTGGTACTGCCTGTGGTAGAGGCAGGATATCAGTGGTATTACGGTGCAGACAGCATTTATCTGCTTACCGGAACCGGGCTTCCTGTTGCATTATCGTTGATTCTGTTTGCAGTGTTTCTCTGGCTGTTTAGCCAGGCAGGGCTGAAAGGATATTTTGAAGAAGAAAACGGAGAAGGAATCAAAGCTGATTTTTCCGGAAAGAAGAAATGCGCGGCCGGACTGCTGGCGGTCTTTCTCACCATAGCCGGAATTATTGGAAGTATGTGCTGGTTTCAGCGTTTTACACTGGAAGGCGTAGAATACCATTGTTTTTTCCATCAGAAAGAATATACCTGGCAGGATGTGAAATCTTTTATCCTGAAATCAGATTCCCACGGTGTTTTGATGTTTGAGTTTCAAATGGAGGATGGTGCAAAACATTCATTCAATGGGGGAATGTTGTGGTGTATGGAGTATTTCAGCAGTGGGTTTGAACAACAGTTTCCGGAGGAGGTGTATGATTATGCCCGATGGCTTGGACGGGAACTGGGCAGCCGGAGGATACCCATGGAAGTAAAAGGCGGCTGGGATGATCTGATGGAAGAACTGGAATACGATTCCTGGAAAGTGTTGGCAGAGGACGTTTGGCAATGTTATGAGAATGCCAGGTGAAAGAGAATGATAAAATAACAGTCTCGTAAAAGGGATAAGAGAACAAAGCGGCAGAAAAGATTTGGAAACTGTCGTAGGAGGAAGAAAGAATGGAAGATAAAAATATGCAGGAAATCCTGCAGAAAGCAGAGGTACTGATTGAGGCTCTGCCCTATATCCAGCGGTTTAACCGCAAAATTATTGTGGTAAAATACGGCGGCAGCGCCATGGTGGATGAGGAGTTGAAAAAGAGCGTAATTCAGGATGTAACACTGTTAAAGCTGGTGGGATTTAAACCCATCATTGTCCATGGGGGCGGAAAGGAAATCAGCAAATGGGTGGAAAAATCCGGTATGGAGCCGGAATTTGTAAATGGCCTGCGCAAAACCGACGCAGCCACCATGGAAATTGCGGAAATGGTTCTGGGAAGGGTCAATAAATCACTGGTGCAGATGGTACAGGAGCTGGGCGTCAACGCCATTGGCATCAGCGGAAAGGACGGAGGGCTCCTGAAAGTGGATAAAAAATATTCCCAGGGCCAGGATATCGGTTTTGTGGGCGACGTGAAAGAGGTAAATCCCAAAGTGCTGTCTGATCTGCTGGAAAAAGATTTTCTCCCTATTGTGTGCCCCATTGGCCTGGGAGACGCCTTTGACACCTATAATATCAATGCGGACGATGCAGCCTGCGCCATTGCAAGAGCGGTAAATGCGGAAAAACTGGCATTTCTGACGGATATTGAAGGGGTATATAGAGATCCCGAAGACAAATCTACCCTGATTTCCGAGTTATCTGTTTCCGAGGCCCGGGAACTGATTGGCGACGGATTTATTGGAGGCGGAATGCTGCCCAAACTGAATAACTGTATTGACGCTATTGAAAACGGAGTGTCAAGAGTGCATATTCTGGATGGACGGATTCCCCATTGCCTGCTGCTGGAAATCTTTACAAACCGTGGAATCGGAACTGCCATTCTGGGAGACAGTGAGGAACGGTTTTACTGTAAAGGCTGAGAAGCAGTCGGGAATCTGTGACAGGGCAGGCAAAATATGCTGCCAGTGTATGGAAATGGAAAAGGAGAAAATAAGATGGAAGCAAATGCATGGATAGACCAGGCGGAACATGCAATTTTACATACCTATAACCGTTATCAGATTATACTGGAGCGGGGAGAAGGACTTTATCTCTATGACACAGAAGGAAAAAAATATCTGGACTTTGCGGCAGGAATCGGAGTGCAGGCCCTGGGATATGGGAACAGTGAATACAATGCTGCCCTGAAAAAGCAGATAGACAGGCTGCTCCACACTTCAAACCTGTATTATAACCAGCCCATCATAGAAGCGGCAGAAAAACTCTGTGAGGTTTCCGGCATGGAGCGGGTATTTTTTACCAACAGCGGAACTGAGGCAATAGAAGGAGCCATAAAAGCGGCCAAAAAATATGCTTACGAAAAAGACGGTACTACAGACCATGAGATTATTGCCATGGAGCATTCGTTCCATGGAAGGAGCCTCGGGGCGTTGGCTGTAACAGGAAATGCTCATTACCGGGAGCCTTTTGAGCCTCTGCCCGGCATTGTAAAATTTGCAGAATATAATAATCCGGACAGCGTGGCTGCGCTGATAAATGAGAAAACCTGTGCTGTGATTATGGAAACGGTACAGGGGGAGGGCGGTATTTATCCTGCGGCAAAGGAATTTTTAGCGGGAGTAAAAGAGATTTGTGAAGCCCGTGATATTCTGCTGATTCTGGATGAAATTCAGTGCGGTATGGGAAGAAGCGGCCAGATGTTTGCGTGGCAGAATTACGGCGTTAAGCCGGACATTATGACATGTGCAAAGGCACTGGGCTGCGGCGTTCCGGTGGGAGCTTTTCTGGTGACGGAAAAAGTGGCCTGTGCTTCCCTGAAACCGGGAGACCACGGCACCACCTATGGAGGCAACCCCTTTGCAGGCGCGGCTGTCAGTAAAGTGCTGGATATTTTTAAGGAGCAGAATATTACCGGCCATGTGCAGAAAATTTCCGGTTATCTGGAAGAACAGCTGGAACAGGTGAAAAAAGATTACGGATTTGTGAAGGCAAGACGGGGGCTGGGCCTGCTGCAGGGCCTGGAGCTGGAGCCCCGGGTGCCGGCGGCAGAAGTCAGCAAAAAAGCTCTGGAACAGGGCCTGATTCTCATTACCGCAGGAAATAATGTTCTGCGGTTTGTGCCGCCGCTTGTGATTGAAAGAAAACATGTGGATGAGATGACAGAGATTCTGAGAGGGATTTTTGATTCATATGCGGACTGAATGTAAACGTGCTGTTACTGTTTTTCCATAGTTTAACCTCCTGTTTCTGGTTCTGACAGTTTTGGACAGCCAGGCCGGGCAGTTCACGTATAAAATAACCGTATGCCTCAGATGTCTCAGTGGAATGTTTTTTTTCAGTATAATGTATATCAGATGATTTTTCAATCAGATTTGAATCTGGTCTGTGAAAAAAAGGGGAAAAAATTTCCCGAAAAATCAGGAAAAGGTAGTGACATATATGGAAACATTTTGTATAATACAAACATATGGTTTTGCTAACAGTAAAAACTGAAAGATAACATGATACAAAAGGAGGATAGTAATGGGGAATCAGTTAGAATGGCAGGATCGGTTTAATATAGGAGTGGAAGTTATTGACAGGGAACACAGGAAGCTGTTCAGTATTTTGCGAAAACTCCTTGCTAACAGAAATAAAGATGAGAGAAGTAAGTGGGTCTGTCAGGAGGGAATCAAATATTTTAAGGAACATGCCATGAAGCATTTTGCAGAGGAAGAGGTTTATATGGCATCCATCAGCTACGCGGGGTTCGATACACACAGACGGGTGCACGATAATTTTCGGAAAAAAACGCTTCCGGCTTTGGAGAAAGAGCTGAATCAGTCGGATTATTCTCCGGAGGCAATGAATCATTTTCTTGGCGTCTGCGCCGGCTGGCTGATTGGCCACACACTGACGGAGGATCGGGCCATTACAGGAAAAGTTGTGAGCAGGTGGGGCAGTCTTTTGCCGGAAGAAGAACAGGCAGCCATGCGGCAGATGATTCTTCAGCTTCTGGATGATATGTTCCAGCTGAAAGCACGGGTGGTCAGCGAATGTTACGGTGGAGAAAAGTTTGGAAAAGGGATTTATTACCGAATGGTTTATGGTGCCAGCCAGCAGGAAAAATGGGAAATCATTCTGGTGTTTGAAGAAAAACTTCTTGTTAATACCATCGGACGCATGTTGGGAGACCAGTCGGAAGAACTGAACGTTATGATGGTGAACGCTGCCAGATTTACAGCTCAGCGGTTTGCCAGCCGTATCGGAGAGATGTTTATATCTCCGGACGGATATGAGATGAGAGAAGAAAATCTGCTAAGTTTTGAACAGTTTCAGAAAAGGTTTGAAGGTCAGAAACCTCAGTTCAGCCTGCTGTTTGATACAGGGGAAGGATATTTTGCGTTCTGTGCCATTGCACCTCATCTGGTTCCGGAACAGAATAAGGGTTCCGAAAAAAATGAAACTGCCATTAAAGCAGAGAATGCAATGACAGAGGTGAAAAAGTATCTGGATAAGAGCCACGAGAATCAGAAACAGGCCAGCAGTAAGAAGAAAATTCTGGTGGTGGATGATTCAGATTTTATGCGGCAGACCCTGAAAGAACTTCTGGGGAATGATTATGAGCTTACAGAGAGCAATTCCGGGCTGGGAGCAATCAGAGGCATTACATTAAGCCGGCCGGATCTGGTTATTCTGGATTATGAGATGCCTGTCTGTGATGGCAGCCAGGTGCTGGAAATGATTCGTTCTGAGAAGGAATTTGCAGACATCCCGGTTATGTTTTTAACCAGCAGAGTGGATAAAGAAAGCGTTCAGAAGGTAATCCCTCTGAAACCATCGGGCTATCTTTTAAAAACGCTGCCCCCTGAGAAGATAAAAAAAGAAATTGATGATTATTTCAGAAAGAAAAGCAGGTAACAGAGTGTCGGATATCTGGAAATCAGAAGTCGGGCCGGAATGTTTTACCTGTGATTCGGTATAAAAATTCCAGTTATGGTATATCCTACATAAAAACAGAGGTGTCAGGAGGAAAAACCATGATTGGAATTTTTATTGCCCTGTTGTCAGGAGCATTGATGAGTGTTCAGGGAGTATTTAATACAGGAGTAACGAAAGGAACCAGCATGTGGGTCAGCAACAGCTGGGTACAGTTTTCAGCCCTGATGATCTGCCTGGTGGGCTGGTTCTTTACAGACAGGAGCAGCTTCGGGGGGATTTTGCAGATACAGCCGAAATATATGCTTCTGGGAGGAGTTATCGGTGCATTCATTACCTATACGGTAATTAAAAGTATGGATACTCTGGGACCGGCTCAGGCAGTGATGTTAATTGTGGTAGCACAGCTGGCTGTGGCATATCTGATTGAACTGTTCGGGCTGTTTGGTGTGGATAAACAGCCTTTTGCATGGCGCAGAGTGATAGGCATGGCAGTCTGCATTGGAGGAATTATTCTGTTTAAGTGGGAATCCTGAGAAAGGTTCATTCATATAGACACGATTTTTCAGTTCCGGGCAATGGTGAGCTGTTGAAAAAAATTCAATATTTTTGAAATACTCTTGTAATAAATCCCAAATACCGTTACAATAGAAAAGATTCGTGGATAAGGCTTTCCCATTCTTGCCATTCTGGATCCTATGCCTATAGAATTGGGGCAGGTGTGCAGCATAATGCAAAGAATGGAGGAAAGCATGGAAAAGAAAACCATATATTTTATAATAGCGCTGGCGGTATTTGCCATGGCAGGCGGGTGCAAAGGCAGGGAGCCGGAAGGCTTTTTCCTGACAGATCATGCGGAAGTGGCAGGCAGTGGTTCCGGGGATGCGTCCCAGCCCAAGGGCGGTTCTGAGGATACTGCCCAGACGGGCGGCGGTCCCGGGGATGATGCCCAGGCGCAGGTGATCTATGTGCAGGTAAGCGGCGCAGTGGCAAAGCCGGGGGTCTATGAGCTGAACGAGGGCAGCCGTATTTTCCAGGCCGTGGAGCTTGCCGGGGGCCTGACGGAGGAAGCTGACGGCAGCGCCGTGAACCAAGCGGCAGCCTTAAGCGACGGGCAGATGGTGTATATCCCAAGGCAGGGGGAAGAACCAAGCCAGGGGGCAGCCAGCCCAAGCGCAGGCCAGGCGGACGGCAAGGTCAGCCTGAATACTGCCACAGAAGCAGAATTAATGGCGCTGCCGGGAATTGGCGAAGCCAAGGCAAGGAGCATCCTTGCGTGGCGGGAGCAGCACGGCGGATTTAGCCAAATTGAGGATTTGATGAAAATAGAAGGAATCAAAGATGGTGTTTTTTCCAAAATAAAAGACAGCATCAAAGTTGACTGAGGTGTAAATTATGGCGAAGAAAGTTCTTGTAGTGGATGATGAAAAGTTAATCGTAAAGGGAATCCGGTTTAGCTTGGAACAGGACGGTATGGAGGTGGACTGCGCCTATGACGGCGAAGAAGCCCTGCGGCTTGCCACAGCGCAGAATTACGACATGATACTGCTGGACCTGATGCTGCCCAAGATGGACGGGTTTGAAGTATGTCAGCACATACGGGAATTTTCTTCCGTTCCGGTCGTCATGCTGACAGCCAAAGGGGACGACATGGACAAAATACTTGGGCTGGAATACGGGGCGGACGATTACATAACGAAGCCATTTAACATCCTTGAGGTAAAGGCGAGGATTAAGGCGATTATGCGCAGGACTTCCCCCAACCAGCACGGGAAAGAAAACCCCAAGCTGGTGGAGGACGGCGACTTGAAGCTGGACAGCGAGAGCAGGCGCCTGTTTATCCTTGGGAGGGAAATCAATGTGACAGCCCGGGAGTTTGATTTATTGGAGCTTCTGGTCCTAAATCCCAACAAGGTCTACAGCCGGGAAAAGCTTTTGAACCTTGTATGGGGCAGCGACTACCCGGGGGACGTGCGTACGGTGGACGTCCATGTGCGCCGCCTGCGGGAAAAAATTGAAGCGAACCCCAGCGAGCCGAAATATGTGCATACAAAATGGGGCGTAGGGTATTATTATCACGGTTGACGGTAAGGGAAGACGATGAAAAAGCTGAAATTTATACACAGCCTGAAATTCCGGCTGTTCCTTTTGGTGGCATTGGCGGGGATTCTTGTGCTCAGGGTGGGGATTCTGCTCAGCTATGAGAGCCGTGCAGTGTCCAACCGGAGCATTGACGTGCTGGGGCAGGCTAAAATTCTGGGCAACCAGGTAGTTACATACGACTATATGAAGGACACTTCCTTGGAAGTCATCAATGCCCAGCTTGAAATGCTTTCCACGATTTACGACGGCCGGGTCCTGATTGTCAACAGCAGTTTCCAGATTGTCAAGGACACTTATGAGCTGGACACCGGGAAAACCATTATTTCCGAGGAAGTGGTAAAAAGCTTCCAAGGGGAGGAAATTAACAAATATGATTCCAGGAACCGTTATATTGAATTGGCTATCCCCCTGAAAAAAGAAGGCATGGAGCAAAGCCTTGGGGTGCTTCTGGTAAGCGTTTCCACAGACAGCATTATGCTCAATTATGACTACTTAAAGGACAATGCGCTGATCCTTGAACTGGCAAGCCTGGTGATTATCCTTGGGTTTGCGCTGTTTTGGTCAGGGCGTTTGGTGCGCCCCTTTGGGAAACTGACGAAATATTTGGAGGGGGTGCAGGCAGGGGACGAGGAAGCCTTGATGATTTCCGATTATACGGAAACACAGGCCATTTCCGACGCCTTCAACGAACTGTGGGGCAAGATGCGGGTAATTGACGACTCAAGGCAGGAATTTGTATCTAATGTGTCCCATGAGCTGAAAACCCCGCTGACGTCCATGAAGGTGCTTGCCGATTCCCTGCTGGCCCAGGGGGATGCCCCGGTGGAGCTGTACAAGGAATTTATGGGGGATATTGCAGAAGAAATTGAACGGGAAAATAAAATCATCAACGACCTGCTTTCCCTTGTGAAAATGGATAAGGCGGCAGGGACCTTAAATGTTTCCGTGGTGAATATCAATGAGCTGCTGGAACTGATTTTAAAGCGTCTGCGTCCCATTGCAGAAAAGCAGAATATTGAGCTGGTGCTGGAGAGCTTCCGGCCAGTCAGCGCAGAGGTGGACGAGGTCAAGCTTTCCCTTGCCCTGAATAACCTGGTAGAAAATGCCATTAAGTACAACAAGCCGGAAGGGTGGGTGCATGTGTCCTTAAATGCGGACCACAAATATTTCTTTGTCCGGGTAGAAGATTCTGGGATTGGCATACCGGAAGAAGCATTGGAGCATATTTACGAGCGGTTTTTCCGCGTAGACAAATCGCATTCCAGGGAGATTAAGGGAACGGGCCTTGGGCTTGCCATTACAAGGAATGCCGTCCTGATGCACCGGGGCGCCATCAAAGCGCACAGCAAGGAAGGGGAAGGCACAGTATTTACCGTCCGGATCCCATTGATGTATATTGTGTGAGCAGGAAGGAGGCTGGGATGAGAAGGGGAACACAGAACTTATGCATCCTGCTGGCGTTCCTGCTGGCAGCGAGCCTTACAGGATGCGGAAAGGGCCGGGAGGATTCCTCCGAATATTATATTTTTTATGTGAATAAAGAAAATACGAAAACGGTTGCAGTCGGCTATGAGCCAAAGGCAGAAGATGACAAGGGGCAGATACAGGAATTTTTGGAAAAGCTCCTGCAGAGAGAGGACCATAAGGATTACCGTCAGGCAGTCCCGGAAGAAGTGAAATTGGAATCCTGGAAGCTGGAAAATGCCCAGCTGTACCTGTATTTTAACAACGAATATATGGAAATGGACAATGTGAGCGAGGTATTATGCCGCGCCGCCGTTGTGCGGACGCTGGCGCAGGTAAAAGGGGTAGAGTGCATTTCCTTTTATGTGGGGGATTCCCCGCTGGTGGATGGCAGCGGAAATCTGATTGGCCTGATGACGGGGGAAAGCTTTATTGAAAACCCGGGAGAGCAGATCAATACCATCCAGACCGCCAGCATTACCCTGTATTTTTCCAACCCGAATGGGACGGCGCTGATCCCGGAGGTCCAGGAGGTGCATTACAGCAGCAACATTTCCTTGGAAAAACTGGTGATGGAGCAGCTTCTCCACGGGCCGGAGGGGAAAGGCAAGCGGGCAGCAATCCCGGAAGGGACGAAGCTGGTAAGCGTGTCGGTGCTGGACGGGGTAGGGTTTGTGAATCTAAACGAGGGGTTCCTTACCCAGAATTATGAAATTGCGGAACCTGTGGTGATTTATTCAATTGTAAATTCCCTGGCGGAGCTGCCCAATATCAATAAAGTGCAGATTGCAGTGAATGGGGACAGCACCATCACTTACCGGGAAAAAATGAAGCTGGAAACCATGTATGAGAGGGATTTGGACTATGTGGATGAAAAGGCCCGCACACAGGAGGAACAGCGGGAAGAAGAAACGGAAACCGTGATTATAGAGGAGGAGGGACCAAATGGCTAACCGGGCAGCCGTATGCCTGTCAGCTTCCTTCCTGCTGGGCACCCTGTCCGGGGAGCATGGGGGATTCCTGTTCCCAGCCCTGCAGTTGTTGTTCCTGCTTTTTACCAGTGTTGCTATTGCAAGGGGGCAGGAAAGGGCAGGGAAGGCAATCCTGTCCCGCTGCCTGTGCTGTACCCTTGCCTTCGGGCTTGGGCACTGGCATTTTCAGGCAGAAACAGGGGTGCGGGACAGGCTGGAAGCCGCCCTTACGGAAGGGGAAACAATTACCGTACAAGGGACAGTCCAGAAAAAAGAAGACAGGCCAGAACAGTGCTTATATACGCTGGCAGACACTTATGTGCTTGCGGATGGCAGCGCCTATCCCAGCTACCAGGTGCTTGCCTACAGTTCTCAAATGCATATCCAGCCGGGGGATACAGTAACATGTACCGGAACATATGCACCATTCCAAATTTCCCGCAATGAAGGGAATTTCGACGAAAAACAATATTTCCAAAGCAAAAAAACTGAATTCCGCCTGTATGCTGAAGATGGTGTGCAGGTAGTCCGGAAGGGCGGCGGTTATGCGTCAGCCCTTGGGAAGCTGCGCCAAAAATTCAGGGATGTGTACCAGGCCTGCATGGGGGAAAAGCAGGCGGGGCTTTTGGCAGATATGGCGCTGGGGGATAAGTCCCTGTTGGACGGGGAACTGAAAGATTTGTACCAGAAAGCGGGGATTTCCCATATTTTGGCAATTTCCGGCCTGCATGTTTCCTTGTTTGGGATAGGGTGTTACCGGCTGCTGCAGAAAATCTTATTCCCAGCCAAACTATGCGCCCTCTGTTCCATCGGGGCTGTGATAAGCTTCGGCCTGCTGTCCGGCATGGAAATTTCCACCGTGCGGGCAATCTGCATGTTCTGCCTTGGGATGGCTGCCCGGGCAATGGGCTATAGTTATGATTCCGCCACTGCCCTTGGCGTCAGCGCTATGGTACAGGTATGGGGGAACCCATTTGTGCTAGGCAATGCCGGGTTCCTGTTTTCCTATGGGGCAGCCCTTGGGGTGACTGTGGCTGCAGGGATTTTAAAGGAAGCATTTTGGGGAAGGAAGGCGGTCAGGGAAGGGCATCAGGAGGAGCCTCGAAGGTTCTTTTGGGAGAAATGGGTGGGGAAATTACTGGAAACCATGTTTTCCAGTACCTGCATCCAGCTTACCACATTGCCCCTGTCCTTATATTTTTATTATGAGGTGCCCTGCTACAGCATTTTGGCAAATGGGCTGATCCTGCCGTTTCTTGGCCCTATCCTGTCCATCGGCCTGCTGGGAGGGGCTGCAGGGCTCTGTTCCCTCCGGGCCGGGTACATGATCCTTACCCCGGTGGGCTGGATGCTTTCTTTCCATGAATTGGCCTGCCAGGGCATGTTAAGCCTGCCGGGAGCCGTCTTTGTGGCTGGGGATCCGGGGCTTGCCTTGGTTTTCCTGTATTATGGGGCATTGATTTTTGTGCTGTACCTGCTTTCGGGCGGGGCAGGGCGGAGGTGGCTTTTGGGCGTTGCGGCAGCTCTTGGGATGCTGCTGTTCCTGCGGGAACCTCAGGGGTTTGGGATCCATGTGCTGGATGTAGGGCAGGGGGACGGAATTTTTATCCAGACAGAAGAAGGGGAACATTTCTTTATAGATGGGGGGAGCAGCGACGTAAAACAGGTTGGCAAGTACCGGATTCTGCCGTTCCTGAAATCCAAAGGCGTTGCTTCTGTCAAGGGGTGGGTAGTGTCCCATGCAGACCAGGACCATGTAAGCGGGCTGGAGGAATTGCTGGAATCAGGCTATCCCATTGAATATCTGGTGGTAGCGGAAGGGATGGCGGAGGACGAGGGAGCCGGACGGCTGCTGCATTTGGCAAGGAAGGCAGGATGCAAGGTGCGCTATGTATCCCCGGGGATGGAATTTGGGGTGGGGCAGGCGGTATTTACCGTCTGGCATCCAGAAGCCGGGGGACAGGGGACAGAAGGGGATGGGGCAAGCTGGGGTAAGAGCCTGGGGGATCCAGGACCCGGCAAGAAAACTGCAGGGGAAACGGTAGACAGGAATGGGGCTTCGCTGGTGGTTTCCTTGGAATATCAGGGATTTACCGGGATGTTCACCGGGGATATAGGGGCTATGGAGGAACAGCGGCTGGCAGGGAGCCAGGATTTTTTGGCATGGCTGGGCAAAAGGGGCGGTAAGGGCATTGATTTTTATAAGGCAGCGAACCATGGATCCAATGGCTCCAACAGCCAGGGGGTTTTGGAAGCCCTATCCCCAAAGGCAGCCGTGGTTTCCTGTGGGAGCAGGAATCCCTATGGGCATCCAGGAAAAGAGGCATTGGAGCGGTTCAGGCTGGCAGGGAGCCGGATATTCTGCACGGC
>OFHM01001383.1_pt1 | contig 15962 bp, 19 predicted proteins | sample 1521311 | NCBI WGS metagenome assembly OFHM01 (sample SAMEA3504083, study PRJEB24116) | mouse gut metagenome | biome: mouse gut; feature: mouse-associated habitat; material: faeces | place: Denmark | collected 2011 | reverse complement strand
GGAGGCGTCCGGGGCGGGCAGGACCCCGCCTCCAGGGACAGGTCCTCCATGCGGACCAGACGGAAGATACGCCAATCCTGCCTGGTCCGGCAGAAGGCCGACAAATACCAACACCCGGCCTTGAATACCAGCCGGGCGGGCTCCACGACCCGGCGGCTCTGTTCTCCCGCCGAGCTGTAGTAGAGAAAGGACAGGGGCCGGCGCTCCAAAATGGACTGCTTCACCAGGGAAAAGCTTTCCCGTTCCGCCGCCCCGCTGCCCCAGTCGGAAAAATCCACCTCCAGCCAGTCGCCCCCCTCCCGGCGGAACAGGGCGGACAGCCGGGACAGTGCCTCCTCTCCCCCACCGGTGGCCCGGATGGCCTGGAGGGCAAAGAGAATTTCGTCCTGCTGCTCTCCGGACAGCAGGGCCCGGTCCAGCACGAACTGGTCCATCAGCCGGATGCCGCCCCCCTTGCCCTTCTGGGCGTAGACGGGGATGCCGGCGGCGGACAGGGCGTCCACATCCCGGTAGATGGTGCGCTCCGACACCTCCAGCAGCCGGGCCAGCTCCCCGGCGGTGGCCGACCGCTTTTCCACCAGGATGTACAGGATTTGAAAGAGCCGGCTGTTTTTCATTCCACGCGGATTTGGCCCAGCACCTGGCCGATGGGGGAGTGGATGGCCAGGTTGGCCCTGATGTCGAAGGGAGTGGGGGTCTTGTTGATGAGCACCAGCCGCTTTCCCCAGAAATAGTTGATGAGCCCGGCGGCGGGGTAGACCGCCAGGGAGGTGCCCCCGATGATGAGCAGGTCGGCCGCCTGGATGTCGGCCACCGCCCCCTCCATGGTGGCGCTGTCCAAGCTCTCCTCGTAGAGGACCACATCGGGCTTGACGGTTCCGCCGCAGGAGCATTTTGGCACCCCGGTCCCCGTTTTGATGTCCGCCACCGTATAGGGCCTGCGGCACTTCATGCAGTAGTTGCGGTGGACCGACCCGTGGAGCTCCCACACCCGCCGGGAGCCGGCCAGCTGATGGAGCCCGTCGATATTCTGGGTGACGACGCTCCGCAGCCTGCCCGCCGACTCCAGCTCGGCCAGCTTTCTGTGGGCGGCGTTGGGCTTCGCCTCCAGGCAGAGCATCTTGTCCCGGTAAAAGCGGTAAAATTCCTCCGGCTGGGCGTCAAAAAAGGTGCGGCTCAGAATTTCCTCCGGGGGCCAGGCGTATTTTTGGTTGTACAGCCCATCCACGCTGCGAAAGTCCGGGATTCCGCTCTCAGTGCTCACCCCCGCGCCGCCGAAAAAGACGATGGCATGGCTGTCGTCGATCCACCGCTGCAAGGTCTGGATTTGTTCGGTCATCGGGTTAACCTCCTTTCAAATATCGCCGTCCTCGCTGGCCCAGCCGTAGGAGCACTTGACGGCCCGGTTCCAGCCCTTGATTTTGACGGTCCGCTGTGTCCCGCTGATGGCGGGGGTAAAGGTGCGGTCGATGGCCCAGTTTTTGATGACGTCCTCCTTGCCGGACCAGTAGCCCGCCGCCAGGCCGGCCAGATAGGCCGCGCCCATAGCGGTGGTCTCTACGCACATGGGACGGTTGACGGGCGCGCCGCTGATGTCGGCCTGCATCTGCATGAGCAGGTTGTTGGCGCTGGCCCCGCCGTCGGCCTTGAGGGCGGCCAGCTCCACGCCGGAGTCGGCCCGCATGGCCTGGAGCACGTCGTTCACCTGGTAGGCCATGGACTCCAGGGTGGAGCAGGGGGCGCAGGGCTTGTCCTCCGGCCACGCCAGCCCCTTGGCCGCCGCCACGCCGATGCGCACCCCGGTGAAGGAGCCGGGGCCTGCCGCCACCGCGATCACGTCCATGTCCTGCAGGGCCAGCCCGGTGTTTTTCAGCAGGTCGGACACCATGGGCATGAGGGTGGCGGAGTGGGTCAGTCCGCTGTTCTGGAAGGACTGGGCCAGCAGCCGGTCGTCCTCCGTCACCGCCGCGGAGGCGGTGACGGCAGAGGTCTCCAACGCCAGGATTTTCACAGCTCCACCCCCTCGATGGTGATCATCCGGTCGCTGTCCCCGTCCCCCCGGACGATGGACACCCGGACGGCGTCCGGCTCCAGGGCCTCGGCCACGTTCTCGCTCCACTCCACGGCACAGATGCCGCCCCGGGCCAGGTAGTCCTCCCAGCCGATGTGGAACAGCTCGTCGGCGTCCCCCAGCCGGTACATATCAAAGTGGAACAGGGGCAGGCGTCCCCCCTCGTACTCGTTGACAATGGTGAAGGTGGGGCTGGTCACCCGCTCCTCCACCCCCAGGGCACGGGCCATGCCGGACACGAAGGCGGTCTTGCCCGCGCCCAAATCCCCGGTGAAGGCCACGACCCGGCCCGCGTCCAAAGCGTCTGCCAGACGCGCCCCCAGGGCCTCCGTCTCCGCCGGGCTGTGGGTGATCCATTCCATTTGCGGTCACTTCCCAACATATCGTGAAGATTCTTAAAACTCTCGCAAAACAGTATAGCATATCCTGACGGAATGTGCTATACTATTTTGCGATTGTTTTCAGTGCCTCCCGTCCTGCGGGGCGGGGAGGTGCTGCCGCCGATTTTCCGGAAAGGGGAGAACACCGTGGGGCCTGCGCGCACCGTCAGGGAATTCTTCAAAAAGGGCGACGTGCTGCTGCTGGCGTTGTGCGTTCTGGCCAGCCTGATGGGGCTGGTGCTGATCTACTCCGCCACCCGGTACGATCCCGACCTCCACAATTATGCCATGAAGCAGGCCCAGTTTATCTGCATGGGCATCGTGGCCTATGTCTGGGTCACCTTCATCGACATTGAGTACCTGATGGAGAAGTGGTGGTGGGTGTTCCTGCTGCTGGGGCTGTTTGTCATCGCGCTGATCAAGCCCTTCGGGCGGTTGGCCGGCGGCAACAAGAGCTGGGTGTTCCTCCCCATCCCCCACTTTCCCGGCTTCCAGCCGGGGGAGATCGCCAAGCTGTCCTTCATCGTGGTGCTGGCCTGGATGATCAACAAGGAGCGGCCCCGCGGCCTGGGGCGGTTCCCGGCCCTGGTGAAATACGTGATTCTCACGGGGGTGTTCGCCGGGTCGCTGGCGGTGCTGTCCGGCGACTGGGGCATGGTGATTGTGTACCTGTTCATCTTCGTGGTGATGGCCTGGGTGGCCGGGGTGAGCAAGTGGTGGTTTATCGGGGTGGGCGTTCCCATGGTGGGGGCGGTGGTGTTTTTGTGGCACTTCATCCTGCCCCGGATCGACAAGCTCTGGAGCGACTACCGCATCATGCGCTTCCGGGTGGTGGTGGAGCACTGGAAGGGCAATAACCTGGACCCCCAGGGCCAGGGCTGGCAGCAGAACCAATCCTTGACCGCCATCGGATCGGGCCAGCTTACCGGAATGGGGTGGCTCAAGGGGGTGAAAACCCAATCCTACCGGGAGGACGCCCTGAACGCCCGGCACACCGACAACATCTTCGCCGTGTGCGGGGAGGAGTTCGGGCTGGTGGGCTGCTGCGTGGTGCTGCTGATCCTGCTGGCGATCATCCTGCGGTGCGTGTGGGTGTCCCGCCGGGCCAAGAGCCATATGTCCGCCTATATCGCCATGGGCATCGCCGGAATGCTGATGATCCAGACCATGATCAACGTGGCGATGACCCTGTATATCGGCCCCGTCATTGGGCTGACCCTGCCCTTTTTCAGCTATGGCGGATCGTCTACGCTGACGCTGTTTATCGCCATGGGGCTTGTGTCGGGAATTAAGATGCGGCCCCTGCCGAGCTGGCTGAAGGACAGGAGCCAGCTGTAATTGGTGAGCACCCACCCCGGGAGGGGTGGGTGCTCATGACTGTTAAGCGGGTTTTCAAGCAGGTACCGGCTTTCTGCGGTTCGTCAGCATAACCGATGTCTTAATTTCCCGATTATCGCCAACGGCGGCATCTGCTCTTGGGAGGATGCTGTGGGATACAGTTTCTGACGTGGGGATGGGAATCCCCCAATATACCGCCCCTATCCGTCAGCCAGCTTCAACTCCCTTTTACCTTCGCTCTCCCTCAAGAAAGCGTAACCCGGTGGAACACCTTCTTCCCCTTCTTAAGGATTACACCCTCCCCAACAAACCTCTCCTTAGCAAACTGGGCCGCAGGATCAGACACCTTCTCCTCCGCCGCCATCACGCCCCCCTGCTGGATCAGCCGCCGTGCCTCGCCATTGGAGGCCGCCAGCCCGCACTTCACCAGCAGGGTCAGCGCGCCGATGGCCCCGTCGGTAAAGTCCGCGTCGGTCAGGGCGGTGGACGGCATATCCGCCGCGCTCCCGCCGGTGGAGAACAGGGCGCGGGCCGCCGCCTGGGCCTTGTCCGCCTCCTCCTTGCCGTGCACCATGCTGGTCAGCTCCCAGGCCAGGATCTCCTTGGCCTGGTTGAGCTGGGCATCCTTCCACTGGTCCATCTCGTCGATCTGCTCCAGGGGCAGGAAGGTGAGCCAGCGCACGCACTTCATCACGTCCGCGTCTCCCACGTTCCGCCAGTACTGATAGAAGTCGTAGGGGCTGGTCTTGTTGGGGTCCAGCCACACCGCGTTGCCGGCGGTCTTGCCCATCTTGTTCCCCTGGGAGTCGGTGAGCAGGTTGATGGTCATACAGTGGGAGTCCTTCCCCAGCTTGCGCCGGATGAGCTCGGTCCCTCCCAGCATATTGCTCCACTGGTCGTTGCCGCCGCACTGGAGGTTGCAGCCCACCGTCTGGAACATATGGTAGAAGTCGTAGGACTGCATGATCATATAGTTGAACTCCAGGAAGGACAGGCCCTTCTCCATCCGCTGCTTATAGCAGTCCGCCCGGAGCATATTGTTTACCGAGAAGCAGGCTCCCACCTCCCGCAGCAGCTCCACGTAGTTGAGATCCAGCAGCCAGTCGGCGTTATTCAGCATCATGGCCTGGCCCGGGCCGTCGCCGAAGTCGATAAACCGCTCCATCTGGTGCTTGAAGCACTGAGCGTTGTGGTTGATGTCCTCCCGGCTCAGCATCTTGCGCATATCGGTACGCCCCGAGGGATCGCCGATGGTGGTGGTGCCGCCGCCGATGAGGGCGATGGGCTTGTTCCCCGCCTGCTGGAGCCGCTTCATCAGGGTGAGGGTGACGAAGTGCCCCGCCGTCAGGCTGTCCGCCGTGCAGTCATAGCCGATATAAAAGGTGGCCTTGCCGTTGTTGATGAGGTTTTTCACCTCGTCCTCGCTGGTGACCTGGGCCACAAGCCCGCGCGCCACGAGTTCATCGTAAATTGTCATGTTTTTTTCTCCTTTTTTCGTTTTTGATAAAGCTCCCAGGCCATTTCCACCGCCCAGGACTGGTAGTCCAACGCCATTTTCTCCCGGCACTCCTCCACCGGAAGCCAGACCAGTTCACGGCCCGGCTCCCCCTGGGCCGCCTTCTCTCCCAGCTCCATCAGGTAGATGTGGCCGATGGGGTGGAAGGGGACCTGTCCCTGCCGGGTGAAGGTATACTCCTCGCCCACGCACACTTTTTCGCCCACCGTGGCCGGGTACCCGATCTCCTCCATGACCTCCCGGCGGACGCACTCCGCCTCACTCTCCCCCGGCTCGATCCCGCCGCCCAGCAGGATATACACCGAGCTGTCCGCAAAATGCACGAACACCATCCCCGCCCGGCCCGCGCCATCAAAGGGCACGCCATAGGCCCCGGCCCGCGCCCCGTAGTTCACGCCGGGCCGGGGCGCGCCAAATACCCTGTACTCCATCTTATTGCTCCTTCTGCATCAAAACGCCCCCTGTCCCTTTGGGACAGAGGGCGAAAGCTCGCGGTACCACCTCTGTTTTGCCGCCTTCTCACGAAAACGGCCTCGGGGGGTTCCCAGCAGAACCCCTGCGCTGTACCGGGCGCACCCGTCCGGCCCTACTGGGGAACGGACCCCGTTCAGGCGGCTGCTCCGAGGGGTATTCGCCGGACGCCCCTCTCCCCCTTCCACCAAAACGGGGGCTCTCTGGGCAGGCACGCTCCGGCTACTGGGCCTCATCCTCACATTGGCTGGATTTTACCACAATCCTTCCGGTTTGTCAAACCCTGTTCCGCTCCCGGGCGTGCTCAGAGACAATTTCCAAATATATGAAATACTGTAAGTATTATGTAAATTCATAAATATTACAAAAAACCCTTTACAATCCAATCAAAACCTGCTATACTATAGCAAACCCATAGGAAAGGAGGCGATGGCAATGAAGGTCATCCACACTGTTCCCGTTGATATCGACGAGTTGATCTTCGCCGGAGAGATTACCGTTCCCAGCGACCGCTGAGGGCAGACGGAAACTTCACAGGCAAAGATGACTCGTCCCTTTGGGGGCGTTTTTATTTTGGGAAAAACCCGGCCGCTTGAGACAGCGGCCGGGTTTTTTCGTTTATCTGCGGCTGTTCCTGCCCAGGAACCGCAGCAGGTACAAAAACAGGTTGATAAAATCCAGATAGAGCTGGAGGGCGGAGTAGATGGACGCCTTTTGCAGCATTGCCTCGTCGCCGTAGAAATACTCGTAGTTGGCCTTGATCTTCTGGGTGTCATAGGCGGTGAAGCACAGGAACACCACAATGCCCACCATGCACACAATCCGCTCCAGCGGGCTGAAGTCGATGAACATCATCAGCAGCCCCGCGATCAGCAGGAAGATCAGCCCGCCGATGAGCAGCGGGCGCAGCCGGGACAGGTCGGTCTTGGTAAACCGCCCGTACAGCGCGAACGCCCCGAAAAACAGCGCGGTCAGCCCAAAGATGAAGATGAGGTTGGCCACCTCATACAGCACGAAGTACACCGAGAACACCATGCCGTTGATCAGGGAGTACAGCGCGAACAGCACCCGGGTCACTCCCACCGGCCGCTTCTGGATGCCGGCGGACAGGATCAGCACCACCGCCAGCTCGGCGATCAGCAGAATTATGGGCAGGGAGGGGATGGAGAACAGGTAGAATACCGTCCCCGTGTAGGCCAGCACCGCCGCCAGCACAAAGGTGATCATCAGCCCCACGAACATCCAGCCATAGGTCCGGGCCACATACTGGTTCAGCGTCAGGTGCGCCTTGGCGTAATCGCTGTCAAAGTCATAGCGGTTTATGTTGCGTTCTTCCATGGTCAACTCTCCTTATCCACCTGTTTCATCTGCTTCAGGTTTCCGATTTTCTCCGCGCGGCGGCTCAGCTCGGCCAGCACGTCCTCCAGGGGAATCCCCTGTTCTGCCAGCATCACCAGCAGGTGGTAGATGAGGTCGGACACCTCCCCCACCGTATCGGTGGGGACGTTGTTCTTCGCCGCGATGATGGTCTCGGCGCACTCCTCCCCCACCTTTTTCAGGATCTTATCCAGCCCCTTGCCGAACAGGTAGCAGGTGTAGGAGCCTTCCTGTGGGTTGGCCTTCCGGTCCAGGATCACCTGGTACAGGGCCTCCAATGTGCTGTCCATAGCATATCCCTCCCGCGCTTTTGTTATTATAGATCAATCCGCCGGAAAAAGCAACTGTCCGCTCCCGTGTGGCAGGTGGGGCCGTCCGGGGCGCAGAGGTAGAGCAGGGTGTCCGTGTCACAGTCGGTGTAGACCTCCCGGACGTGGAGGAAATTCCCGCTGGTCTCCCCCTTATTCCACAGCTGATTCCGGCTCCGGCTCCAGAACCAGGCGGTTTTCGTGCTCAGGGTCAGCTCCACCGCCTCCCGGTTGGTGAAGCCCACCATCAGCACCGCGCGGCTGTCCACATCCTGGATCACCACCGGGATCAGCTCCGATTTTTGAAACAGCAGATCCAGATCAAACATTTCCTATTCCTCCCAGGGCGGAGTTTCCTTCCTCCGCTCCCATGGTTCCTTCCCCTTTACAGAGGGCCGTTCCTTTTTCGTCCGCCTGCGTTTTTCCACCTTGCTTTCTACCACGGCCCCCACCATCTCACTGCCGATGTCCAGCACCAGTTCCAGCAGATCGTCTATCACGGTTCCTCACCTCCGCACCGGAATATTCCGTCCCCGCAGGAAGTCCTTCACCTGGGGCACCGTCAGCTCCCCGAAGTGGAACAGGGACGCCGCCAGGGCCGCGTCGCAGCCCGTCTGCTCAAACACCTCCGCGAAGTGCTCCAGGCTGCCGCACCCCCCAGAGGCGATCACCGGAACGGACACCGCCTCCGTCACCGCCCGGGTCATGTCCAGGTCAAAGCCCGCCTTGGTGCCGTCCGCGTCCATGGAGGTGAGCAGAATTTCCCCCGCCCCCAGCTCCTGGCCCCGCCGGGCCCAGGCCACCGCGTCCAGCCCGGTGGGGATGCGTCCCCCCGCCGTCACCACCTCGTACCAGCCCTCCGGCCTGCGCCGGGCGTCGATGGCCAGCACCACGCACTGGGAGCCGAACCGCTCCGCCGCCCTGGAAATCAGCGTCTCGTCCTTCACGGCGGCGGAGTTCACCGAGATCTTGTCCGCCCCCGCCCGGAGCAGACGCCGGAAGTCCTCCAGGGTGCGGATGCCGCCCCCCACGGTGAGGGGCACGAACACCTGGGCTGCGGTGCGCTCCACCACGTCGGCCACGGTATCCCGGGCGTCGCTGGTGGCGGTGATGTCCAGGAACACGATCTCGTCCGCCCCCTGGTCCGAATAGAACTTCGCCAGCTCCACCGGGTCACCCGCGTCCCGGATGTTGACGAAATTGACCCCCTTCACCACCCGGCCGTCCCGCACGTCCAGGCAGGGGATGATGCGCTTGGCTAACATGAAAGCCCCTCCAAATATCGGTCGATTTCCTTTTGGCTCTTTAAAACGGTTACCTTATCCATGTAGTTCTCCAAGCCCGCCGCAAGCCATTTTTTCTTCTGCACCCTGCGGCCCTTCCACAAAATCCACCACATAAATTCCAGATCCATTTTCTCGTTACAGCCCTCGGCCATGTCGGGCCGGCTTTTCCCCCGATAGCGGAAATACCGTTTCCAGGCCCGGACAAAGCAGGCCAGCCGGGGAAGATCAACCATGATAACTTTGTCCGCTTCCTCCAACCGCCGCTCAAACTCGAACTTGGTGTAGTTCCCCTCGATCACCCACTCCGGGTTTTCCATGAAGTCGTGAACCATCCGATGGGCCTCGTCCCGATCCCGCTCCTGCCACCCAGGGGTAAACTGGATGGTGTCGAAGTGCAGCACCGGGATACCGTACCGCGCCCCCAGCGTCCGGGCCAGAGTGGATTTCCCCGCCCCGCAGTAGCCCAGCACCGCGATCTTCATGACTGCGGCCCCGCTTCCCGGACGGCCTCCGCCAGATCCAGCGTGCCCGCGTAGTACGCCTTGCCGATAATCGCCCCGTACAGCCCCATGTCCCGGAGCCGCTTCACATCGTCCAGGGTAGTCACCCCGCCGGAGGCCACGATCCGGCACCCCACCGCCCCCTGCAATTCCGCAAGCTGCTCAAAGCTGGGGCCGGACAGCATCCCGTCGGTGGCGATGTCGGTATAGATCAGGGTCTGAACCCCCCGCGCCTCCATCCGGCGGGCCAGCTCCACACCCCGCAGGCCGGAGTCGTGCTCCCAGCCCGCGGTGCGCACACGCCCGTCCAGGCAGTCGATGCCCACCGCCACCCGCTCCGGGCCATACTGCTTTAGGGCGTAGTCCACCACCTCCGGCCTGGTGACGGCGGCGGAGCCGATGACCATCCGGGCGGCCCCGGCCTCGCCGACGGTGATCACGTCCAGCTCGTTTTTGATCCCGCCGCCCAGCTCCACGGACAGGCCGGATTCCTGGATCACTTGATAAATCAGGGGGAAATTGTGCCGCACCCCGTCCCGGGCCCCGTCCAGATCCACCATGTGGACCCATCTGGCCCCGGCGGCGGCGAAGGCCTTCGCCGTCTCCAGCGCGCTGTTGGCCACCTGGCTGACGGTGGAGAACTCCCCTTTTTTCAGACGGACGCACCGCCCGTCCTTCATGTCGATGGCAGGTAACAGTATCATGAGATGAACGCTCCAAAATTCTTTAGAATTTGCAGGCCGGTCTCGCCGCTCTTTTCCGGGTGGAACTGGCAGGCAAACACATTGCCCCGCCCCACCGCCGCCGTCACCAACGGGCCGTACCGGGCGGCGGCGAGCACGTCCTCCTCCCGGGCGGCACAGCCGCAGTAGGAGTGGACAAAGTACACATAGGCCCCCTCGTCCAGCCCCCGGAACAGGGGGGAGGGGTTGGGGAAGCTCAGGCTGTTCCAGCCGATGTGGGGCAGCTTCCGCTCCGTGGGGATCCGCTCCACCCTGCCGTGGATGAGGCCCAGTCCGGCGCACCGCCGTCCCTCCTCCCCCCAGTCAAACAGGAGCTGCATTCCCAGGCAGATGCCCAGGACGGGCTTGCGCCCCGCCTGCCGGATCACGGCCCTGTCCAGCCCCGTCTCCCGCAGCTTGTCCGCCCCGGCGGGGAAGGCCCCCACGCCGGGCAGGATCAGGGCGTCCGCCTTCTCGATCTCCCCGGCGTCCCCGGTAACCAGGGGGTTCAGACCCAGGTAGGCCAGGGCGTTGGAAACGCTTTTCAGGTTTCCCACGCCGTAGTCCACAATGGCGATGGTTTTCATCACAAGGCCCCCTTGGTGGAGGTCACGCCCTCCCCCTCCACCCGGACGGCCTCCTTCAAGGCCAGCCCCAGGGATTTGAACAGGGCCTCGGTGATGTGGTGGGCGTTGTCCCCGTACTCGCATTTCTGGTGGAGGGTCAGCCCCCCGTTCACCGCGAAGGCCCGCATAAACTCCACGGTGAGGCAGCTGTCATAGCCGCCGATCACGGGCTGGGGCATGGGCGCGTCAAACACCAGGAAGGGCCGGTTGGACAGGTCCAGCACCGTGCGGCACAGGGCCTCGTCCATGGGCACGAACGCCGTGCCGAACCGCCGGATGCCCTTCCGGTCCCCCAACGCCTCCCGGAACGCCTGCCCCAGCACGATGCCCACATCCTCCACCGTGTGGTGCCCGTCCACATGGAGATCGCCTAAAGCGGACAGATCCAGCCCGAACCCGGCGTAAAAGGCAAAGGCGGTGAGCATATGGTCGAAGAAGCCGATGCCCGTGGAGACGCTGACCTCCCCCCCGTCCAGGCAGAGGGTGAGGGTGATATCCGTCTCTTTTGTGGTGCGCTGAATGGACGCTTGACGCATGGGCGCGCCCTCCTTTCACTCAAGCCGAACCTGGATGGAATTGGCGTGGGCGGTGAGCTTCTCCGCCTGGGCCAGGGCGATGATCTCCCCGGAAATGGGTTCCAAAGCCTCCCGGCTGAACTCCAGCACGCTCATGGACTTGAGGAAGCTGTCCACGCTGAGGGGGGAGAAGAACCGGGCCGTCCCGCTGGTGGGCAGGACGTGGTCCGGCCCCGCCAGATAGTCGCCCAAAGGCTCCGGCGTGTACGCCCCCAAAAACACCGCCCCCGCGTTCTCGATCCGGGGGAGCAGGGCGCGGGGGTTCTCCGTGACGATCTCCAGGTGCTCCGGCGCGATCTCGTTGGCCAGCTCCACGCACCGCTCCAGATCCCCGCACACGATGGCGCAGCCGAAGTCCCGGAGGGACGCCTCCATGATCCCGCTGCGGCTGAGATAGCCCGTCTGCCGGACGATCTCGCCGTCCACCGCCTGGGCCAGCTCCCCGTCGTCGGTGAGCAGCACCGCCGAGGCCAGCCTGTCGTGCTCGGCCTGGCTGAGCAGGTCGGCGGCCACGTATTTCGGGTCGGCGGTCCTGTCCGCGATCACCAGCACCTCCGATGGCCCCGCCACCATGTCGATGTCCAGCGCGCCGTAGGCCAGCCGCTTCGCCGCCGCCACGTAGGCGTTCCCCGGCCCTACCAGCTTATCCACCCGGGGGATGAAGCCCGCGCCGAAGGTCACCGCCGCCACCGCCTGGGCCCCGCCCACGGCGATGACCCGGTCCACCCCGGCGATTTTCGCCGCCGCCAACACAGCGTCGCTGAGATTCTCCGTGGGGGGCGTGAGCATGACGATCTCTCCCACCCCCGCCGTCTTGGCGGGGACGGCGTTCATCAGCACCGAGCTGGGGTAGGCGGCGGTGCCGCCGGGGACATAGATCCCCACCCGGCCCAGTCCCCGGACGATCCGGCCCACCCGGCCCCCGTCGGGGGAGGTCCACTCCCCGCTTTTTTGCAGCAGCTTCTCGTTGTAGTCCCGGATATTCCGGGCGGCGTGCTCCAGGGCGGCGATCAGATCCGGCGGACAGGCGGCGTACGCCGCATCCAGCCGCTCCCGCCCGATCTCATAGGGCGGGTTGTGGTCGAACTGCCGGGAATACCGCTCCACCGCGGGCAGGCCCTCCCGCCCCACGTCCTCCAGAATGGCCTGAACCGCCCGTTCAATGTCCGCGTTTTTCTCCGCCGCCCGCGCCCGCATGGCGTTGATCTGACGGCGTTCCGCCACGCCGTCCGCTTGGATTATCGTTATCATGCCCGTCCCTCCAGCTCCCGCTCCACGCAGGATAAAAAGTCGGTGATCCCGTCCTTGTGCAGCTTCATGGACGCGGTGTTCACAATGAGCCGCGCCGACACCTGGGCCACGTCCTCAATGGGCTCCAGACCGTTTTCTCTTAGGGTGGCCCCCGTCTCCACGATGTCCACAATGCCGTCCGCCAGGTCCAGGATGGGGGCCAGCTCCACGCTGCCCTCGATCTTGATGATGTCCACGTCCATCCCCTTGCCCTCGAAGAAGGCCCGGGTGACGTTGGGGTATTTGGACGCGACCCGCCGGGTCTTGTAGGTGCCGTAAAAGTCCGACCCGGTTTTTACCGCCAGGGCGAACCGGCACCGCCCGAAGCCCAGGTCCAGCACCTCGTAAAAGGCCCCGCCCCGCTCCAGAATGGTGTCCTTGCCCACCACGCCCAGGTCGCAGACGCCGTGCTCCACGTAGGTGATCACGTCGGGGGCTTTAGCCAGCACCGCGTCCAGCGGGTAGTTGGGCAGGGCGTGGATGAGCCGCCGCCCCGGATGGCGCACCGGGGCGCAGTCCAGCCCCGCCGCCTCGAACAGCTCCACCGACTTGTCCTGCAAGCGTCCCTTGGTCAGGGCGATTCTCAGCCGTCCGCTCATACCGTCAGCCGCCTTTCCATTCCATCCTCCAAAACCAGCACCTCTGCCGCTCCCTTTTCCCGGGCCAGGGACAGGGTGCTGTCCAGCGTCCGGCAGGGGGACAGCTCGCAGCTCCCGGCAGGCCAGCCGTCCACCTCCGCCAACGCCCGGGAGAGCTGGCCGGGGCCGTAGTGGATCACCGTCTCCAACCCCGGCGTCTCCAGGTTGAGGCAGGCCCCCACCGCGTCCACGTCCACGGCAAATCCGGTGGCCTCTGCCTTCCGGCCAAACTGCTCCATCAGGCCGTCGTACCGCCCGCCGGACAGTACCGGGGCCCCCGCCCCGGCGGCGTACCCCCGGAACACCACCCCGGTATAGTAGTCCAGCTGGTGCACCAGCCCCAGGTCGAAGCGCACACAGTCCCCGTACCCGGCGGCGGACAGCTCGGCGGACAGCCGACGAAGGTAGTCCAGGCTGGCGCAGGGGCCCGCCAGCCCCTCGGCCTCGTCCAGCACCTCCGCCCCACCGAACAGGTAGGGCAGGCGGCGCAGGGCGGCGCAGGCGTCCTGGCCCCGGTAAGGCTCCAGCAGGTCGTTGAGCAGGGCGAAGCTCTTGCCCTCAATGGCGGCGCGCAGCCGCTCCAGCTCCTCCCGGGGCATCTTCATCCGGCCCGCCAACGCCCGGTAAAACCCGGCGTGGCCCAGCTCGATGTGGAACCGAGCCAGCCCGCAGCAGCGCAGGGCGTCCACCGCCATGGCCACCATCTCCAGGTCGGCCTTTTCCCCCACCGCGCCGATCATCTCCACGCCGCACTGGGCGATCTCCCGGCTGCCGCCCCCGTGGGCCAGCCGGTCGCGGAACACGGTCTGTTGGTAATACAGCCGCTGGGGGAGGGGCAGATGCTTCAGCTTGGTGGCCGCCACCCGAGCGATGGGGGCGGTGCAGTCGGGCCGCATCACCATGATTCGCCCGGAGCGGTCGATGATCTTGAGCATGGCCTCCTGGGGGATGGGGTTGCCGGACTGGACGAACAGGTCGTAGTACTCCACCTCGGGGGTGATGACCTCGGTGCAGCCCCGGCGGCGGAACAGCTCCACCAGGGCGGACTGCACCTGGCGGCGTTCCAGGCACTCGGAGAACAGGCGGTCCCGGGTGCCCTCGGGGGTGTTGATGGGGATATTCATTGGGATAGCCTCCAAATTCTTTAGCTCACTAATGTGATGAATCATACCACATCCCCGCCGCGGTGTCAACCCTGGTTTTATACTGCTCGTAAAAGTTCGATATTTGTCCATAAAGCAGCTTGTTTACGCTTTTTCATATAGTCCGAAAAATTAGTTGCTTCAAACTCATCATTGTTTTTTTCCAAACAGTGTCACATTCAGCACAAATATAGATAATCTCTTGGGTGCATTTAACCTTCGCTTCATATATAGGGCCTTCTCCGCAAAATGGACAAATCCTCATATAATGCTCTCCCTCAAGCCAGGCTGAACCGGCTGCTGTCCGGCAGATTCCTCCGGCTTACCCAGAATATTGATGATAAGCTCCACGTCTCCAAACTGCTCTTTCCCCCAATACCGGAACCCCAGCTTCTCCTGAAGCCCCCGGGACGCCGTATTGAACAGAGGGTATTCGCAGTCAAGGTAATCCACCGTGCCGTCCCGGAACAGCTGTCCTATCAAAGCACTCAAAGCCTCCGCCATCAGCCCCTTCCGCCGCTCCCATTTCGCGATGGCGAAAGAGAGCGAAGCACCCTTTTTACCCTGGAACTCCGGCGACTGGGCCACCTGTTCCACTGGCGGCTGGACGCAGATATGGCCGATGACCCGCCCGGTCTCCCGGCTGACCGCCGCAAGAAATTCCCCGTGATCAGTGTCCAGCAGCCATTGGAAGGTTTCCAGTGCCGACGCCCGGTCCACCAAACCGTTCAGCCCCAGCATCCGCTGAAGCTCCGGCTCCATGATGTATTCAAAATAATCCTCAAAATCGGCGGGTGTGTGCGGCCTTAAAATCAGCCGCTCTGTCTCAATCCACATTACGTTTCCTCCTCAAAACAGGCTGAACTGGCTGCTGTCCGGCAGATCCCCGAAGGCCCCCGCGTCCTTGAGCTGCTCCAGATGGGTGGAGGACACCTTGGAACAGGCCAGGGCGAACTCCTCGATGGACAAAAAGTCCTTTCCCTGCCGCTTCTCCACGATGTCGTCCCCCACCGTCTCGCCCAGGCCCGCCACCGAGGTAAAGGGCGGAATCAGCGCGCCCTTCTCCTCATCCACAATAAATTTTGTGGACAGGGATCGGCAGATATCCATCCGGGCGAAGCTGAACCCCCTCCGGTAGAACTCGTAGCACACCTCCAGGGTGGTGAGCATATCCTCCTCCACCGCCGAGGGGCGGTCCTTTTTCTCCTTGGCGTTTTTCTTGGCGTTGATCTCCGCCATTTTGCGCTTGACCACCTCCATGCCCCGGCACATATACTTCTCGTCAAAGGCCTTGGCCCGGATGGAGAAATAGGCGGCGTAGAACGCCAGCGGCCGGTGCACCTTAAACCAGGCGATGCGGAAGGCCATCATCACGTAGGCCACCGCGTGGGCCTTGGGGAAGAGGTAGCCGATCTTTGCCAGAGAGTCGATGTACCACGCGGGCACGTCGTGTTCCTCCATGGCTTCCTTCCAGCCCTCCTCAAAGCCGCCCTTTTTCACCTTGCCCTTCCGGACGGATTCCATGATCTTGAAGCTCATCTTGGGGTCCAGCCCCTTGGAAATGAGGTACAGCATGATATCGTCACGGCACCCCACCGTCTGGGTAACGGAGGCCGTGCCGCTGACGATCAGGTCCCGGGCGTTGCCGATCCACACGTCTGTACCGTGGGAGAAGCCGGACAGCCGCACCAGCGTATTGAAGTCCGTAGGCTGGGTGTCCAT
>OFHM01001380.1_pt1 | contig 15977 bp, 8 predicted proteins | sample 1521311 | NCBI WGS metagenome assembly OFHM01 (sample SAMEA3504083, study PRJEB24116) | mouse gut metagenome | biome: mouse gut; feature: mouse-associated habitat; material: faeces | place: Denmark | collected 2011 | reverse complement strand
TACGGTGGTGTGGGAGGTCGGTAGATAAAATAATTATCTACCTCCTACCCGATTGCTTGAATGTTGCTCATGTCATCAAAATCCCTCTCGGAATGAAGATCGGCGTTTCTGATCGTTTCTTATCCTGCCAGCTATGGCAGAAATTCGTAGAACTTTAGGAAAATCAATTGTTTTCCGGGAACAACTGGTGTATAATTTAATCTGTGTTAGTGTGCTTTTGCACACGGCTTTTGAAGCAGAGTATAGACGATACCTACCCCCAAGTAATGGAGATGAAGATATGGCTTACCAAAACGAAGCGGCACTAGAAGTCCCAGTTTGATGAACAGTTAAATAGCCACGACTATTCCTCCGTATCCATCCCCAATTATGATGCTTTGCTGGCTAATTTCAAAATCACATTTATAGATTGTGAACAAGAGTCGGGAATATGGTTTGCACCTTACCGAGGCAAACTTGACTGCAATATAGGAGTTCTTCCCAAGTGTCAGTTTAAGAAGACTATCTGAAGTCTAACGCTACCATCAGAAATTTGCCAAGGTAAAGAGGCAGGCGAAGGAGACACTCCGTCTGAAAACGAGGAATGACGAGGGAACTATATGCCAAAGAGAGATGCGCAATACAGCTACAATTTCATCGATCTCTTTGCGGGAGCCGGCGGGCTTTCGGAAGGGTTTCTTCAGGCTGGGTTCAATCCTGTAGCCCATGTCGAAATGAATGAATTTGCGGCTAAAACGCTTGAGACGAGAAGTGCTTACTACTATTTGAAAGGCACGAACAATCTCGGCTTATATAAAAAATATGTGTCAGGGAAAATCTCCCGCGATGATTTTATGAAGCAGATTCCGGCCTCGATAACAAAAACCATCATCAATGAGACGATGTCTGACGAAACACTCCCGGCAATTTTCAAAACCATTGATGGGATAATGAAAATTCGAGGCATCACTAAAATCGATGTTATTGTAGGCGGCCCACCCTGCCAAGCCTATTCGCTTGTTGGGAGGGCGCAAAGCAGCCATATGGAAGTGCCGATGGCGGAAGACCCGCGTAATTACTTGTATAAGCTGTATGCGCGGTTCTTAAAACGTTATCAGCCTCGAATGTTCGTTTTTGAGAATGTTACGGGAATTGAATCTGCCAATGGCGGAGCAATTTGGAAGAACATGAAGAAATACCTGAAGCGTGTTGGATATGAAATTGAGTGTCGTGAACAGAATGCTCATACATTTGGCGTTCTCCAGAATAGACGCCGGATGATTATTGTGGGCTGGTTAAAGAAAAGCGGGTTGAAATATCCTGATTTTCTTGAAATCAAAACGGATGCCATTGTAAATGATCTCTTCGCTGATTTGCCCAAACTGCATCCCGGCGAGAGTTCCGATAAATATGCAGATTCAAAAGCCAGTAGCTATGTCACGGAATCAGGAATACGGACGACAAATGATGTGCTGACCCACCACAACTGCCGACCAAATATAGATCGGGATATCAAGATTTACAGACGAGCGGTTGAACTGTGGAATGACGGTCATAAGCGTCTTAATTACAACGATCTTCCGGATGAATTGAAAACACACAAAAACAGACATTCATTTACTGACAGGTTTAAGGTAGTTGAAGGAGATGAATCGTGCTGCCACACTATTTTGGCGCACCTTTCAAAGGACGGCCACTATTTCATTCATCCTGATATAGAACAGAATCGTTCCATTACCGTTCGTGAAGCGGCGAGAATACAATCGTTCCCTGACAGCTATTTTTTTGAGGGTCCACGGACATCGCAGTTCGTACAGATAGGCAATGCTGTCCCTCCAATGATGGCCAAGGGAATCGCTATGGGTATTTTTGAACAGCTATACAAAGGAGATTCAGATGGAAGGTAACCTGCTGCTTGGACAATTCAGCAGATATAAAAAGCTGGAACTTGAGGCTTCTCCGTTCCACTTCCTTTTGGATGCAAATATTGAATTGAATCCCCATCAGATCAATGCGTTCTGCGCTGCTATCCAGACTTTGAAAACAGGCGGCATCGTATTGGCTGACGAGGTTGGACTCGGAAAGACCATTGAGGCCGGACTTGTATTGAAGTATGTGCTTGAGTCTGGCGCAAAGCGAGTATTGATTGCTCTTCCGGCATCCTTGAGAAAACAGTGGGAGATGGAACTTGAGGATAAGTTTGGCTTACAGTCAGTGATACTTGACCGGCTTACGGTGGAAAAAGACATTTCAGACTGGCGCAAAAGGCTTACCGATAATAAGTCTGTACAAATCGTGCTTACTTCTTACGATTACTCATCCAAGCTGATGAAGAGATTCCCGGAGGTTAAATGGGATTTCATTATTATCGATGAGGCGCATAATCTCAGAAATGTATTTCATGGGACTAAACGGGCAAAGAATCTGTATGAACTGTCAAAAGGGATTTCGAAGATTCTACTGACCGCTACACCGCTACAAAATTCGCTGACAGACCTTCACGGATTGATTTCCTTTATCGACCAGCGAATTTTCGGAAGCGAGAAAGTCTTTAACAAACGCTACATCGAATGTCAGGATTACTCCAACTTAAAGCACGAGTTGTCGTCGGTTCTTTATCGGACACTTCGCAAGGATGTGGCGAATTACATGAACTTCAAAAGAAGAACCTGCAAAACGGTAGATTTCATCCTTTCGCAGGATGAGATTGAATTGTATCAGCGGGTAAACGACTTCTTGAAACGAGAGCTGCTGTATTCAATTCCAACATCGAATCGCGGCTTGATTATCCTTGTTATCAGAAAACTGCTTGCCTCTTCGAGTTTCGCACTGATTGAGACCTTCGAGATTTTGAAGAAGCGACTTGAGAAGTTGTACGAAGGTAGCAAGCCATCGAATGCGCAGGAAGGCTTTGATCTCTTTTGGAGTTATGTAGAGGATGAAATCGATGAGTCGGGCTTTGAAGAAACTGAGGATGAAGATACTATTGTCCAGAAACAGTTTATCCGGGCGGAACTTGATGTGGTAAATATCATCATCGATGTGGCAAAGCGCATAAAGACAAATGCAAAGGTCAATGCGCTGAAGACCGCTATACAGATTGCTTTTGACTATCAGCAGAAGCAGAGCATCCCTCAGAAGGTCGTAATCTTCACGGAGTCAAAGCGTACTCAGAAATACATAGCCGCAGAACTGCGCAAGACGGGATTTGAGGACGAGGATATCCTCCTCTTCAATGGTGATTTTGATGACACCATGACGAAGGAAATATACAAGGCATGGCAGGTCAAAAATTTCGGAAAAGCAAATTACGGACGCAGCGTGGAATACAAGCATGCCATCGTGGATTACTTCCGCCATAACGCAAAGATACTGATATGTACGGATGCCGGTTCCGAAGGGTTGAACCTTCAGTTCTGCAACACGGTAATCAACTATGACCTGCCGTGGAATCCGATGAAGATTGAGCAGCGTATCGGTCGTTGTCACCGTTATGGTCAGGAGCATGATGTCGTGGCAATCAATCTGCTGAATACGCAGAACGCTGCTGACCAGCGTGTTTACGATATTCTCTCGAAGAAGTTTGAACTGTTCGAGGGTGTGTTCGGCGCATCGGATATTGCACTCGGCGCATTGGAGTCCGGCACGAGTTTTGAAAAAATGGTATTGCAGATTTACCAGACTTGCGACACCACGGCGGAGTTTAAGAAAGCCTTTGACAAACTGGATCGCAAGCTGAACGCAAAGCGGGATAAGAAAGCAAGAGAACTCCGCTCTCTGTTGCTCACCGAAAGCAACGGCGCAAAGGAACAGGCACTCGATGCCACAAAGTCTGATATCGCAAAGTATCTGCACGATGTGGAATACTGGAGTGCTTTTGACGAGCCGGAGGTTGACGGCGGCCTTCATTACTGGAAGGTCGATAATTGGGGAGAAAAAGTCCTCGGATCGCACGGAATCCTGTTTATAGGAGCCTTCTGCGATTCCTCGAAACTTCTCTTCCCGGTATTGTTGCTTTGCGATGAACAGGGAAACTACATAGATTTTGATGAGGCAGACCTCGTTCCCGAACTTGAGCAGATCGATGATATGGATGTGCGATACTTCACTCCGTCAGAATCTGAGATGAAGTTCTACCAGCGTGTTTATGATAATTTGACCGCTGAGATGGTAAAACGCTATCGGGAGCAGTCGGAACCAATTAAGGCTTATAACCGCAGAAAGATTGAAAACTGGGAGCGTATTCAGATGGAACAACTGATTGCGACATACCAGGAAATGGATGTCGAGATCGGCATTTTGAAGGAAGAGGAACGAGCCTCGGAAAACTTCTACGAGAAAATAGACATACGAAAAAAGATAACCGAGAAATCCAAGGCACTTGAAAAGTTGCAGGAGTCATTTCATGAGAAAGAAACCAGCTTCAAGACCGAAGGCGAGCGGGAAATCGCAGAGTTTGATAAACAGTTTGATATTAACCCGATTTTGTTGGTTAACATTGTGCTGAAGTTTTAGGAGAGATCATTATGCGGAAGACAGGAAAATTGGAACTGACTTGGGTCGGAAAATATGATGATAAAGTCATCGAACCAAGAATCCTTCTTGAGGATATAAGTAAATCATATGGAGATCCATCAAACGAAAATATGCTGATACATGGGGATAACCTTATAGTTTTGCAGGCTTTGCAACGGGATTTCGTAAGACGGATTAAATGTATCTACATAGATCCTCCGTTTAACACTGGACAGGCATTTGAGAATTATGACGATAATCTTGAAATGTCTATATGGCTAAATATGATGCGTAAGCGTATTGAATTGTTGCATGAATTGTTACGAGAGGATGGCACTATGTTCGTTCATATCGACGACGCATATTTGCCGTATGTGACACTTCTCTTAGACGAAGTTTTTGGAAGGCAAAATCGGTTATATCTAATCACATTTAAGCAAGGAGCAGCAACAGGTCATAAAGCGATTAATCCAGGATGTGTGACGACAACTAACTATATAGTTATGGTTGCGAAAAACAAGAATCTCTGGAATCCTAATAAGGTCTATACAAAGAGAAATACACGTGATACTAGATATACGAAGTTTATCACAAATATTAATGCCCCGTTTAATGAGTGGCATATTATTACCTTGATGGAAGCGTATTCTGAGTCGAGAAAACTCACCGTGGTTAAAGCACGAAAAGAGGTAAGAGACAATCCTGAACTGTTGGATAAGTTCGTATTAGAAAACGCCGCTTCTGTTATTCGTACAGCTCGTCCAGATATGAAAAGTGTCGGAAAGGAAATTCAGGCGAAAATTAAGGAATCCATGTTGGAGCAGTTATCTATCCATTATCTTCATAGAGAGAACAACCCAGATATGTATTTCATCAAAGGCGAAAGGATTCTATTTTACAAGGATAAATTAAAAGAAATTGACGGGGAACTCGTTTCGGCCGAACCTTTAACCACATTGTGGGATGATATTTTGTCAAATAACTTGCACAACGAGGGTGGTGTATCATTTCCCAAGGGCAAGAAACCAGAACACCTCATTAAGAGAGTTTTAGAAATTGCGACGGATGAGGAAGATTGGTTTCTGGATTCTTTCTTAGGTTCAGGAACTTCGGTAGCGGTTGCTCATAAAATGAATCGAAAATATATTGGGATTGAAATGGGTGACCAAGCATATACGCATTGCAAGAAGAGGCTGGATGATGTTATCGCTAACGATGACAACTCTGGAATCACAAAATCTGTTAACTGGCAAGGTGGAGGCGGGTACCACTTTTATGAGTTAGCTCCGAGCCTGCTTGTCAAAAATGACAAACTGCCGATTTATCAGGTCAATCCTTCCTACACCTTCGAGATGCTCTGCGAAGCAATCTGTAAGATTGAGGGATTCCGATACAAACCGCAGGACATGTTCCACGGTTATTCTTCGGAGAGACGGTTTATTCACATCACCACGGAATTTGTAAATGCGGGATATATGAAATCGCTGTCCGCACGGCTTGCAGAAGGTCAGTCTCTCCTGATTTATGGCACGAAGATACAGTCGGATATGGTATTGCCTGATAACATCGAGGTCAAGAAAATTCCGAAAGACCTTCTGGAAAAATGCGATTTTGAAAGCGAGGTGTAGTAAATGTCTGAGATAGTAAATAAGATCAAATACGTAATGAGTTTGAGAACTCCGCAGGAGGAGGCTCTATCTTACCTCGATGCCATCAGTTCGTATTGTGATTACAGGAAGGACAGCAAGGATGTTGTTGAGGCAGCCGCATCGGAATATTGCGAGAAGCAGCGCAAGGTCAAAGCGGGATTTGACTTCCCGTCATTCTGCTACGCTATGGCTACCGGCATCGGAAAAACCCGTCTGATGGGTGCCAGTATCTACTATTTGTACAAAACAAAGGGCTATAAGCACTTCTTCATTCTTGCGCCTGGAAATACGATTTATGAAAAGCTGCGTAAGGAGTCTAATCCGAATCATCCAAAGTATATCTTCAAAGGGTTGGAGTCGGAAATGGGCAGGCCGAAGGTGTATGACGGCGAAAATTATGATACCTATCCTGTGAAGTTCGAGCAGATGTCTCTCCGCGTCGAAAAGACTTCAGGGATTCAACTTTTCATTTTCAACATCGGAAAAATCTTTAACAGCAAGACGGACACGCAGTTCAATTTCCATAAGTTCAAGGAAACGCTGGGCGCTTCCTTTGCTGATGTGTTGGCGCAGTTTGACGATCTCGTAATCTGCATGGACGAGGCGCATCGTTATTATGCTCCAGCATCAATGAAGGCCATTAACTATTTGAAACCGGTTCTCGGTCTGGAGTTTACCGCTACGCCAAAGACCACATCGAACGTCATTTATGCTTATGATCTGGCTCGTGGCGCTGTCGAGGGATATCTGAAAATTCCTGTTGTTATGGGACGCTCTAACATGGCAGGCTATAACCAGAACGATATCGAGGAGATGAAAATCCGAGATGGTCTTACTCTTCATGAGCATCGCAAGGCTGTGCTGCGCGAGTATTGCAGTGAAAACGACCTTGACTATGTAAAGCCGATTGTTCTTGTGGCCTGCAAGGATACAGACCACGCCAAGAAAATCCGTGCGTTGATAGATAGCGATGATTTTCAATGCGGAAAGTATAAGGGCAAAGTTATCGAAATACATTCAAAGCAGACCGGCGAGGAGTCGGAAGAAAACATCCGTCTTTTGCTCTCTATAGAGAGTGCTTCTAACCCGGTCGAAATCGTTTTACACGTTTACAAGCTGAAAGAAGGCTGGGATGTCAATAATCTGTTTACGATTATTCCGCTGAACGCCGCAAAGAGCGATATCCTTGCTATGCAGACTATTGGTCGTGGATTAAGACTCCCGTTTGGAGAACAGACCGGCAACGAAGACCTAGACTCTCTTGATATCGTTGCTCATGACCATTATAGAGAACTGGTGGATGAAATTAAGAGCAGTGATATCTTCCGTTATCGTGACCTTGATAAGGCTACTGTTGAACCTTCAGAGTCTGTAGGCGTATCTGCTACCGTAGACGATGGCCAGCTTTCGCTGCTTGACTTTGCGATTACTGCATCAGGTGTGAAGTCCTTTGCCGAGGTCAACAATCCGAAAACGCAGCTTGAGATTTATCAGGAATATGTGAAGAATTTTATGGCTACACAGAAGAAAGACAAGAATGAAGACCCAGGTCAGATGACTCTCTTTGACCTTCATCCTGAAATGCTTTCCGTGGATTCAACTGAAACCACTACACCTGCGCAGGAACAACCGCAGATACAGACACCGACCGGCGGTAAATCCGGTAAACAGCCTCTTACCAAGGACGAATTTGTAAAAGTGGTATCGGAGTATTCAGCGAAGGCTATCTCTGTTCCGAAAATCCTTGTCCAGACCACCTCGGAGGTAAAGTTTAATCGTTTTGATGTGAAGCGCACAATAGCTGACTTCGAGGTGGCTATGGCGAAGATTGAGCGTTTTGACGCTATCAATCAGAAACTTCTTTCTGTCGTGGATGCGCAGATTCTTGAAGTCAATGACGCTATGAACACTCTTGCTTGTATGCTCCTTGATTCTATTAGCGAGTTGTCTTATGACGATGCGGATTTTGTTATTGACGTGGTTGAGCAGTATTTAAGCCAGATACCAGGAGATGAAGAAAACAAGCGAAGAATCGTTCGCCGCTATGCGTCTTTGATTGTGGCTGACATCCGCAAGCAGATTTATGAGCATATGGACAGGAAAACGCAGGATATCCATATCATTCAGAAAGACCTTATACTGTTCCGCAAGTTCGTAAAGAATGTTAAAGAGGACGGAAAGGTCAAGTATGATAAGACGTTTTCAGACAAAAACAATATTAAGAAGTATCTGTTCACAGGCTACAAGAAATCATATTATCCGGCGAATGCGTTCGACAGCGATACGGAGCGTTTGTTCTCCATCATCTTAGAGGAGGATCCGGATGTTATCCGCTGGATTAAACCGCCGCTTAATCAGCTGGGCTTGTTTTGGAAAGCAGGCCAGCAGTATAACCCTGATTTTCTCGTAGAGACAACTGCCGGAAAATTTATGGTCGAAGTTAAGGCGCTGAATGAAGTGACTTCGGAAGAAGTCGTATCCAAGGCAAGAGAAGGTATCAAATGGTGTCGTTTTGCTTCAACGGCAGACCCGGATCATAAACCGTGGGAATACAAACTGATTTCTGATGACAATATTCACCTTGGCAACACTTGTAAATATACGCTTGGTACGGCTCATGCAGTGAAGGAGGAGGCATAATGGCTGACAGATTTAAGTATTCAGAGGTCAGGCAGAAAATCATTGATGCCATAAGAACCGACCTTATTGGTCCCAGAGAAAAGGAAGAGGTTCTTGAAGAGAATCCTCGCTATGCCTATCTCGTGGGTATGCTCGATATTCAAAGTGATGATGAAGATTACTCAGGCGCGGGAGAGCAGGAAGTAGATGCTGATATGGCATTTGAGGATGGCGAGGATTTTACAGCTGGTGAAGATGATGACAACGAGCCTATTTCTACCACGCACTTCCAGTTGCCTTCTTCTATTGGTATCAGTTTCTACATCCAAAGCGATACCGAGAGCATCAACCTAGATGTGACATGGGGAGACTATGTGAAGTCCTCTGAAAAATATACCGGCAAGGATGAAAAAGAACATAGCCGTGCCATATATACACGGCAACCTATGGGAGAAACTGTTCATGTGCAGTTTAGGGATTTTACACGGACGAAGGATTACCAGCTTGTTTGCGACTCCAATGTCCATGTTCATGTGTCCCGTATTCCTTTGAAAGGCGGCTATTCCCTTGTGACGACATATGTCATTAACAAGAGAAAAAATCCTGCCAACAGCGCAGAAGCCATTATGTTCCAAGCGGAAATTAAGGCTTATGCGGAAGATGGTTCGGCTGCGTTTATCGCCGAGCATATTTGCAGAGAAATTCTTGCTTCCGATGAGTTTTATTTTGAACAGCGTCCGATTATGGGACGTGGGCGTGGCTGCGCAGCGGTATGGGATACACCGATTGACGGCAGAACAACCTATGTAAAATCTGCATTTATACCCGAATATGAATTTCCAGGTGTCAGCGCTGCTTTAGATGGTTTTGACAGATACTTCTTCTCAACATTTACCATGTCAGCGAAATCGAAGAAGGCAGAAACCATCGGCAAACTTAATACACTGGCTGAATCCTACGAAAAGTGGATTAACTCTACGCTTCTCGGAAATGCAAGGATGGGTAATCCCGACTTCAAAGAGAAAATCGGCAACAAGGTCATTGAGCGCTGCCAGGATGCTCTGAAGCGTATCCGTGAAGGTATCAGCATTATCGAAAATGACGATACCTCATTCGAGGCTTTCTGCTTTATGAACCGTGTAATCTTCTTGCAGAATAGCATCAAGGGCTATGCAAAGAAACACGGAACCGGAACAGAGTGCAATTTCCAGGATTTCATTAATCCTAAGAATCCCGATAACAACTTCGGATGGCGTCCTTTCCAGATTGCATTTATTCTGATGAATCTTGCGGGAATCGTCGATCCAAAGCATAAAGACCGTGAAGTTGTTGACTTGCTCTACTTTCCTACTGGCGGTGGTAAGACGGAGGCCTACCTTGGCCTTATGGCATTCGTTATCGCCAACAGGAGGCTAAGAGCGTCTGATGGAGAAGAATACAATCGAGATGGCGGCGCGACCGTCATGCTCCGATACACTCTTCGCTTGCTTACCACACAGCAAAGAGACCGTATCACAAAAATGGTGCTTGCAGCCGAGATGATCAGACGGCAGGCATATCCGCAGTTCGGTAAGGAGCCTATCAGCATAGGGTTCTGGGTAGGAGGCGGAGTAACTCCAAACAAATTTGATGAGTTTATTGAAAAGGCAGATAATCCACAAGCGGCAAGAAGCGCAAGGAACCATGTTTACAAGCAGCTACTTACCTGCCCGTTCTGCGGAAAGCCTCTCAAAGAAGAGAATTTTAATATTGACACCAACAAGAAATCTATCGAGATTTTCTGCTCTGATCGGGATTGCCAGTTTTACAGATACAAAAACGACAGGATGCCAATCCCGGTTTACCTTGTTGATGAGGAAATATACGCCAAGTGCCCGACCATCATTTTGTCGACAGTTGATAAGTTTGCGCGCCTACCTTGGGATGTGAATACGAATGCTCTTTTTGGCAGAGTGGACAGAAAGTGCAGCCGCGATGGATATGTTGCGATTGGAGCGGAACATGGTCGCCACAATAAAACGGCTTCATTGCCTGCATCAACGATGGTCAACATCAGACCGTTCTTGCCACCGGAATTGATTATTCAGGACGAGCTTCACCTTATCACGGGACCGCTTGGTACGGTTTACGGTGCCTACGAAACGATTATCGAGGATATGTGCATCCATGATGGCATTAAGCCGAAGTATGTTGTTTCAACAGCAACAATCAAAAATGCGGAGGCACAGACCAGATGCCTTTACGCAAGAAAGAATACGACGCAGTTCCCGCCGCATGGGTTTGAAATTGGGGACAGTTTCTTCATCAGAGAGATTTCTGTAGATGATGATCCGTTCCGAAAATATGTGGGTGTCTGTGCGCCAGGCCAGTCTGTTAAAACGGCTTTGCTTCGTGTTTATGCCATTATTTTGCAGGCCGCTTATACTTACTCCCTGCAAGAGGAGTACAAGGATGTGATTGATCCGTACTATTCTCTGGTCGGCTACTTCAACAGTATCCGAGAACTTGGCGGTGCCGTCAGACTTCTGCAAGACGATATTCCGAAGAGGATTTATCGCATCAAGAATAAGTATGGCTTAGATAAACAGCGGTATCTGAACCACAATGTGGAGATCACTTCCCGTATGTCATCGTACAAGATACCTGAAAAACTGAACCAGCTTGAAACGACCTGCACCTCAAAAGACTGTTTGGACACGGCTATCGCTACAAATATGATAGCTGTCGGTATGGATGTTGACCGCCTTGGACTGATGGTAGTGACTGGTCAGCCGAAACAGAACTCGGAATACATACAGGCAACAAGCCGTATCGGTCGCGCATTTCCGGGACTTGTGGTTACGCTCTATAATGCGTATCGTCCTCGCGACTTATCGCATTACGAGAACTTTACCGGCTATCATTCGCAGCTTTACCGTTTTGTCGAGGGAACAACGGCAACGCCGTTCTCTGCAAGAGCAAGAGACCGTGTTATGCATGCGCTGATAATATCTGCGATAAGACTGAATTTCCCGAACATGGCAAACAATCCGGATGCGGCGGCTATCGGTTCATTAACTATTGAACAGCTTGATTCTGTGAAGAAACTGATAATCGACCGTCTCAATATCATTAAGCCGTCAGCAAGAGCAGATGCAGAGGAAGAAATAGACCGCTTTATTGACTGGTGGAAACTGCAGGCGGCTCAGTCGAAACCACTGCGGTATTATGTTGTTGGAACTGAACGCTATAACAGGTTGATGAATCCGTATGACCGACCGCACGATGAGAACGAAAAAGCTACACTTCGTTCAATGCGTGAAGTCGAGAGTTCTGCGAATATGTTCTATTACACGGAGGATTGACATGGCTTTTGATAATAATAAACTTGGAGAATTACGTCCAAACCAGATCATAACCACCTTCGGCCCCGGCGCTGTAGTCGATGCTGTAAAGGACTCGGTTACGATTCTGGACATCTCCTATTGGAAACAGAAGGGACAAAAAATAATCGACGGCAGGCTTGCTTCATATTTGGGCGTCGATTGCTTCTATATGCCTCGGACAAGTTTTTCGGGTGATGTTCCGGTTGTGACCTTCCCATACTGGCACATATGCTCGAATCTGAAATGTGGAAAGCTGTTTGATGCCAGAAAATACTTTGACTTGGATAAGTATCTCAAGTATGGAGTTACCTGCCCTGAGTGTCATCGCCCAGCCTATCCATCGCGTTTCATTACGATCTGCGAAGATGGCCATATGTCGGACTTTCCTTGGAAATGGTGGGTACACAGAGGTGAGTCTGATTGCAACGGTACATTAAAGATGTATTCGACAGGCAATACATCCACTCTTGCGGATATGTGGGTAGAATGCTCCTGCGGTGCTAAACGCAGTATGAGCGGTGCAACACAGCGAGATAATTTCGATAGCGTTGCCTGCCCTGGGCATCATCCATTCAGACCGAATGTGAAAAACCATAAATGTAACAAGCCTATCATTCCATCACAGCGTGGTGCATCCAATGTCTACTTTGCTGTAAGTAGGAGTGCAATCTCTATTCCTCCGTGGATTAATCCGTTGTACAACCTGATTGACGAACATCTGCGCGATATAGAACTTGCAAAGCAGCTTATGGGAAATGATGGAATAACCAAAATATATGATATGTATTTTTCCGCGTATACAAGGGACGAGTTTGATGAGGCACTTGAACGTCGCATGAGCAATATCAAGGAGTTCACAGAAATCAAACAGATGGAATACAATGCCATTACTCACCATAATGACCCTACATACGCGTCAAACAAAAAACATTTCAAGGCTGAAGAAGATGGCTTGCCAGGATATTTACAGAAATATTTCAGCCGTATTATTCGTGTGACTAGGCTTAGAGAAGTTCGTGTTCTTCTTGGATTTACAAGAGTGGACGCTCCCGATCCGGATACTGATGAGCAACCGAATGTTGTTGCCTTAAGCAAAGGTAAGCAGGAGCGATGGCTTCCTGCGGCAGAAGTAAATGGTGAAGGTATTTTTATAGAGTTCAATAAAGACACGCTTGCATCATGGCTTAATTCTACTGCTGTAAAGGGATTGTCGGAGAAGTATTCTGATTCGTACAGAGAATTTTGCGAGTCAAAAGGCTGGACAATCACGGTCGTGAGAAATGCCGCATATGTTTTAATGCATACTTTTGCGCACTTGATGATAAAACAGATGTCTATGTCATCTGGGTATTCTTCTTCGGCCATCAGGGAAAGAATTTACTTTGGTGATAAAATGGCAGGTATTCTGCTATATACAGGAAGCTCCGATAAGGAAGGATCACTCGGAGGCTTGGTTGAACTCGGCAATATCGATCAAATGACAAATCTTATGAGGGATGCTTTCCAAGAAGCTCTCGTTTGCACGAATGATCCGGAATGTATGAGCAACTTGCCGGCTGGCAAAAATTCAAATGGTGCTGCCTGCCACTCATGCTGCATGATATCTGAAACGGCGTGTGAAAACGGAAACAGGATGCTTGACAGAGGCCTTGTTGTTCCTATTCCGGGACGCGAGGATTGCTCGTATTTTAAGGAGTTGGTAAGTGACCTATGCCAGGTGGAAATCTAAACAAAGAGATATTTTTGAATACGGTAAAAAGCGATGTGGCAAATGGAACGGTTAATGCTTTGTCCATGCTGAAAAGAAGTTGCCCAGAATTATCCGATGCACATTGCGAAGATATCATCGAATTGATTGTTGGTGCTATGAATATGTCGGAAGCGGATAAGGTATCACTCGTGGCCACAGCGCTGCCATCCGTTTCCATCAATGCGAGAACTACAATGAATGTGGTTCAGTCCATGATAAACGGAGCAGAAAGAAATATCCTAATCACGGGATACTCTTTATCCTCATACTTTTCAGAGCTGGTCGATACAATTGTTCTTAAAAGCCAGCGTGGAGTGTTCGTGAAGTTCTTTGTGAACGATATTGATAAACAGCTCGGATTTGATAAGATACTTCGATACAAAGGTCGGTTCTTGAAAATCTATAACTACCATCAGGAAGATGATAAGATGGCTGCGCTTCATGCAAAGGTTATTTCAGTTGACCAGCAGCAGACTTTAATAACTTCTGCTAACCTTTCATATCATGGGCAGCAGGGCAATATAGAACTCGGCACTCTGATAGGATCAAAGCAGATTGCAAGGCAGATAGATGATGTGTTTACCAAGCTGATATTCTATAAAGTGTTTAGCGAAGTATAAGTTTTTCGCTACTTGGCAAACCTGCAAATAGGTGTCAAGCCCCAAAATAAAAAAGTCAGCATAATTTTTGCGGCATGAAAATGAGTATAACAAAACAAGCCGGTCAGCGAGAGATTTTTGCAAACCGGCTGAACAGGGCTGATGTTATCGGTTAAGCGGCGGTGCTTGCCTCAGCATCCAAGGCCAGCAGATGTGCTTTCACCCTGGCGTAGTAGATACGCAGGAATTTGGCAGCGCCGGCCACCATGTAAACATAAAAGTGCTTGCCCTCGGCTCGCTTTTTGTCCATGAACTGAAATATGGGATTGGCCGGGTCAGAGTGCTGGAGGATCGTGCTGGCGACCATGAACAGGGTTTTTCGCAGATGAGGAGAGCCGCGCTTGGAGATGCGGCGGGATTTGGAGTCGAATGTGCCGGACTGGAAAGGCGGCGCGTCCATGCCCGCGAAGGCCACCAAAGCGCCCTTGTGGGTAAACCGCCGCACATCGCCGATCTCCGCTATGAGCTGCGGTCCGGTGACCTCGCCAGCGCCCTGCATAGCCATGACCACATCGAATTCCGGCAGGATGGAGGCCAGACGGAGCATCTCCCCACGCAGAATGTACAGCGCATCATAGACGGCGTTCAGGCTGTCCACGGCCTGGGCGATGAGCAGCTTGGTGCTGTCGTTTTTGGGAAATGTAGCCACAGCGTTTCTGGCGGCGGTATGGAACTTTTCGGCGTCAGACAGAGAGAAGCGATAGCCGGATTTGGCGCACCATTTGCGGTAAGCGTCCGAGAAAGCGGCGAGGGAAATGCCCGCCACGCAGTCCTTGTGCCAGAAGCGTTTCACAAAATCTACCCACTTGAAATGCCCGTTGGAACGCTTGGGCTGGCTGTCAAAAAGCGTGTTGATGCCGGGGAAGGTCTGGTCCAGCAGGGAGATCAGGCCGTTGCGGAGGACCACACTGGATTTCTTGGGGCGCAGGTACAGGCGGTTCTGCATTTTCAGCATCTGCCGGGTCTCGTCCTCCGGCGAGTAGTCCCGCAGCTCCGCCCAGAAGGACAGGGCGTAGTTGGCGATCTTCATAGAATCGGCCTTGTCCGTTTTGATCTTGCGCAGAGAGTTGTCGCTGAAATCGTGGATGAGCATGGCGTTGACCACGCTGACAAAAAGCCCGCCGCTTTCAGTGTCAGGGCGATGGGCCGCCAGTACATCCCCGTGTGTTCCATGACAATGCGAATGTCTCCGCCCACATCCCGCAGCGTCTTGATCAGGCAGGACAACCCAGCGGCATCGTGATTCACTTGGAATGGCGTCAGCACCACTTCGCCGCCCGGACGGCGTACAGCAACGGTGCTTTTCCCCTTGGATACATCAATGCCGACAGCGGTGATTGGTTCATAGTTCATTTGAAAGTCTCCCGAATCAAAAATGGTTTCAACCGGCGCCCACCGCTGCCCACCACCGATTCAGCTTGCTTTGTGACACGAGTGTGCG
>OFHM01001379.1_pt1 | contig 15984 bp, 1 predicted proteins | sample 1521311 | NCBI WGS metagenome assembly OFHM01 (sample SAMEA3504083, study PRJEB24116) | mouse gut metagenome | biome: mouse gut; feature: mouse-associated habitat; material: faeces | place: Denmark | collected 2011 | reverse complement strand
TTGAACCCTTAGTTGAATAATCACTCTTGTTGCCTTCAACACCTTGTAATGTATCAGTTTTAAGAGTTTGACCTGTAACATCATCAATGTAGTTTACTGTAGCTTGAACATTTTGATGGTAAACAACTGGCGTATCCTCGCCCGGCTTATCAGGAGTTACTGTTGGCGTTTCTGGCGTGTAGCCAGGAATAGTTGGTACCGGTTCGTTTGGCGTTACCTTAGCTGGATCGCTTGGATCCGTTGGGTATTGTGGTGTTGGCACATTTGGAATTGGCTTGCCACTTGGATCAACTGGAATAATCTTTCCGTTCTTAGCATACTTAACCGTTACTGTGTAACTATCATTTTCGTGAGTAAGGGTTACACCTGCAACATCATTACCTGCCGCATCACGGTCAACGCTTACTAAGTGGTAACCAGCAATTACAGGTGACTTAACGCTAGCAACCGCTTGACTACCGCTCCAAGTTAATGGGGTAATCCATTGACCAGTTACCTTATCAAGAATACCTTGAGCAGTGAAGTGAACTGGTTGTTCTACTGAACCGCTTACTGTATCACCGTTTTCGTCAACGTATTGGATTGTCCGGGTAATGTCCTTAGTTACTTGATCAGAACCTTGTGGATACTTAGGACCATTTGGATCTGGATCGTTAGGGTTGATCGGTTCGCCTGGCTTACCTGGGTTAGTTGGCGTTACTGGTTGTTGACCATGTTTCATAACAATTACGAAGTGTTGGTCCGTGTTAGCGTCATCATCAAACTTAGTGCCACTAGTGAAGTTTGAACTTACAAATTCGTAACCGCGAGCTTCAAGGGCAGCCTGAGCAGCTTCAGTACCAGTGAAGACAATGTTTTCATCTTTGATACCATCGGCATTGAACTTAGTAGTAACACCGTCAACAATAATTTGTTGATTGTTGTTATCTTGATCAACAATTGTCAAGTCAGCCTTTTGTACTTGGTTGTAAACAACTGGCGTATCTTCAGTTGGCTTATCTGGAGTTACTGTTGGAACCGTTGGACGGTAGCCTGGTACGTCTGGAACTGGCTCGTTTGGCGTTACCTTTGTTGGATCTGTTGGATCGTTAGGGTAACTTGGCGTTGGTGCGTCTGGAATTGGTGTCTTGCCATCTGGACCAACTGGAATAATCTTACCAACCTTCTTGTAGACAACAGTGAATACCTTGTTACGATCTGCGTCACTACCAGTATTTGCAGCGTTAAAGCCACCAGCAACGTACTGACCGCCTTCGTTAGTGTAACCAGATACTGCTACATAACCATCAATTACTGGAACATCTTCAGCAGTAAAGCTGTGGTTAGTTTCATTCCATGAACCCTGCTTAGTGATTTGACCAGTTACACTGTCCTTAGTATCACCTGAGTAAATGAATTCAGCAGTTTGCTTCTTTTCAGGACGAAGAGCATTACCGTCTTCATCAACATATTTAACTGTTTGTGATGCTGGAAGATTTTGCTTGTTAACAACTTCTTCCCCATTCTTAACATATTTAACAGTTACAGTAACTTCTGGCTTATCTTGAGTAACAGTTAAGTCACTCGATGGAACGACACTGATTTCGGTATGGTAACCATTGATAGTAGGAACGGTTACAGCATTGTATGCATGTGAAGTTGCATTCCAAGTACCATCGCTAAGCTTGTCACCAGTTTCGGCATCGTAAGTATCACCAGTATATTCGAAAGTAAAGCCATCTTGAACGTTATCAGCTGGTGTTTGATCCCCAGCACCTTCATAGTGAACAGTTGCCTTGGTATGGATAGTTTGTTGGTTTTCAATCTTAGTACCGTTCTTAGCGTAAGTTACGGTAACAGTGATATCACTAGAATCCTTAGTTAAGCCAGTAATTGCCGCAACATTATTACCATCTTTATGAGCAGAAACATTAGTTACGTGGTAGCCCTTTTCAGCTGGTGAAGTTACACTATCAAAGCTGGTTTTGTCACTAGTCCAAGTGATTTGTGGAGCAGCAGTATCAGCAGTATCAATTACCCACTTGCCATCTTCTTGCTTGGCATTTACTAATTGTCCAGTAACTTTGTCAACATAAGCAGTACCAGTAAATGTAGCAGTTTGCTTAGCATTTGCTGGGATCGTACCAGTAAATGTAGTACCATCAGCATTTACGTAGTTTACAGTCAAGTTAACTTTCTTAGTTAATCGATCTGGTCGAGCTTCTGCTGGAGTGTTCTTTGGAACATCTGGAGTTGGCGTATCTGGAGTAACTGGTTGTACACCATGCTTCATGTGAACAGTTACAGTGATACTATCGTTTGCTGGAATTTCAGCTGGAATAGTACCATCAGTTGATACATATACATAACCTTGCTTTTCAAGATCAGCAATCGTGGTAGTTGTTGTGTACTCAACCTTAGTACCGGCGTCTAAGTCACCTGAATTGTAGCCAACGCCTGGAATAGTGGTGTTAGTAGTGTCATCGTGGTAGATAACTTGTACTGCACCTTGGTCCTTAACGTAAGGAACCTTTACATCTTCACCTGGGTTACCTGGAACTGGGTCAACTGGATCGCCTGGCTTACCAGTTTCTGGGTGGTAGCCTGGAACAGTTGGTTTTGTACCTGGAGTAGTCTTAGTTGGGTCAGTTGGGTCGTTAGGGAATGGTGTAGATGGTACACCTGGAATTGGGTTTCCGTTTGGATCAACTGGAACAACATTACCAACAGGCTTGTAAGTTACCGTCTTTTCAATGTCGTCTTGGGTTACGGCAGTTGCTGGTACGTTTGCTTGGTCTGCGTAGTAACCTTCTACAACTGGCGTATTTACTTGGTCATAAGTAGTTTTTTGACCATCCGGAATTGTCCAGTCAGTAGTGTATTGACCATTTGGAACAATTTCGTTAGTTACAGCATCAACAGTAACTGTCCGCGTCCACTTAGAGTTTTGAACACTATCAGCTGGAGTCTTGTCGTCCGCACCAACGTAGTGAACAGTTTCCTTAACGTTCTTGGTTAATTCATTTGGATCAACACCGTGTTTATCAGGAGTATCTGGACCAACTGGAATTTGGTTGTGATCATAGTAAACATTAACAGTAGTATTAGTTGTGTTTTGGTCTACAGTTACACCTGCTACAGTTGCGGCAGAAGTTCCATTGTCAAAGCGTGGTGCCTTGTAACCATTAGCAGTTAAGTCTGGTGAAGTTACTGCATCCCAGTTACCACTAATAGTCCAACCATCGTTATTATTATTGATAGTGTATGACTTACCGTCTGCACTTACAGTACCCCAACCGATCACTTTGCCATCATTATCAACGATTTGAGTACGGCTTAAAGTTGATGTTTGTTCAATTGGGTTATCTTGAATCAAGTTAGCTGGAATCTTTTCATTAGTAGTTCCATCTATGTAGTTGATCGTACGAGTTACTTCTCTAGTTTCGGTATTACCTGCGTGGTAAGTTGCTTGCTTATTGTAAACAACATTCACGGTTAAGTCCTGTGCATTATTAGTGTTTACTAAGTAGCTTGATACTGCGCCGTTGCCAGCGTTGTAGTTACCTGGGTTTACTGAGGTAAAGTTGTAAGTATTGCCATTGTATTCAATAGTTGGACGGTTTGCAGTTTGGGCAAATTCATATGAAGTACCGTTTTGAGCAGCTCCACCATCTACTGAGTAAGTCCAAGTAAGTTGACCATTTTGGTCCTTAATTGAACCATCTGGGTTCAAGTTTACTAAGTTACCAGTTACAGTATCAACGGTACCCTTACCAGTGAAGACAACAGTTGAAGTTTGTGAGTCCGCAATCTTGTTGTCCTGGTTGTCAACGTAATTGATCGTCCGGGTAGCTGACTTTTGTAAGTCATTCTTCGTGTACTTGTCAGTTGGGTTTTCAGGGTTAACCGGCTTCGTACCATGTACCAAGTGAACCGTGAAGCTTTGGTCAGTGTTGGCATCCGTGTCATAGTTACCAAAGTTGGCACTTGCGTAGTCAGTTGTTGAAAGAGTCCGACCATTTTGATCGTTTACAGCCTTAACGAACTTGTAGCCATTGTTAAGGTAGCCTTGAACAGTCGAAGCCCCGTTAGTAAAACTAATTGGAGTGTTTTCGTCCCCTTGAGCGTTAAGGGTGTTCAGAGTTTGACCAGTGGTATCGTCAACGATCTTTAAGTTGGCCTTTTCTTCAGCGTTCTTAACCAGGTTAACCGTAACGTTGATGTCCTTATCGTTGTGGTTTACCGTAACGTTGTTAACCGCACCATTGCCATTAACGTTTTGGGCCGTGACATCTTGGCCGTTTTGCGTGGCAGAAACGGAATCTACGTGGTAACCCGCAAGAACTGGGACATCGTAGCCATTAAGGGTTGCTGAATCTGGTGTCCAAGTTAAGCTGCCTTGCTTTACCTGGCCGTTTTCAACCACGATATTGCCGTTTACCACATCAACTAATTGGTGCAATACCTTGTCCCAGTGACCAGTTGCGGAGAAGTCAACACTTTCCGTCTTCGCTGGCAATTGACTATTAGCTTGGCCATTAACCGTGTAGTTAACCTTACGAGTAACCGTTGCGGATACTACTTGGTCGTGAGGGTTGTTCTTGTTGACATCTTCAAGGCCGTGCTTCAAGTGAACTGTTACCGTCACGTTGTCGTTAGCTGGGATTTCAGTTGGGATCGTACCATCAGTTGTTACATATACATAACCTTGCTTTTCAAGATTACTAATAGTAGTTGCAGTGCTGTAATCAACCTTAGTTCCAGCATCTACTGAACCAGTATTGTATTCAGTATTCGGAATATCAGTGTTGGTGGTGTCATCATGATAGACAACCTTCACGGAACCTTTTTCGGCGGCTTTTTTGTAGACAACAACAGTTTCATAGTTAGCTGGAATACCAGTTGTGCCGTTATCTATATAATCTTTAGATAATTTTCCGTTCTGTACGACATCTTCTGCTGGATCAAAACTAAAGTTGGCCTTAACTGAAGAACCATCTGCTCCAACAGTAACGCCAGGGGCATTAGAAGATTTAATAGTAGCTACATAACCATCTTCTTTTGGTGAAGCAACGGCACTATAAGGATTCTCAACAACCTTTCCGTCTTTATCCGTTATCTTCCATCCTGAATCGTTAACAACCTTGTATGCGTCACGGATGTATTGCAAGATTTCATCAGAGTTGTGGTTTAAAGCATAATCTTTAATGGCTTCAGCTTGATCCGCAGTAATATCAAGATCTAAATCTCGCGTTAAGTTTAAGTCTTGGGTTACAACTAATGGATTACCGCTTGCATCAAGAACTGGAGTCCCATCTTCGTTTACATAAGTAATAGTATGCTTGTGTGTTCCCTTCAATTGGATTGAAGTCTTGTGCGCAATCCAGATTTGATGATCTGCACGTTGAGTAGAAATACCGTAATATGGTGCATCTTTTCCAGTTAATGGAGATCCATTATAGTTATGGACTTGGTTTGCTTTAATCCCAGCAGTTAAGTCAGTACCAGAAACCGAAAGATCAGCATTAGCTTGGTTATTATATGGATCCTTAGTTTGGAACCCATTCATCGGAATATAAACTTCATTTACATTCAACCATAATTGCTTAGTACCTTCTGATTTAATTTGTTGGTAAACAATATAATCAGAACCACCAATACTTAATACACCGTTACTATCACTCATATAGATTAAGTTGGCAGTATATCTAGTTGAAGTATCGTTAATCTTAGTACCACCAATTGGCATCCAACCTTGAGTAGCACCACCAGCTGAATAACGTTGTAAGTTCAATAATAGCGGATCTTGAATATCAATTCTTGAATGTGCATTTCCTAATGGGAATGAAAGAAGTTCTGCGTAGTAGTCAGTATTATCATCACGAATATCGACAACTGCACCCTTCTTAGAAGTAAAGGCAGCACTAGTACTTGCATTACGAGAGTCAAGAGATACTACATCGTCCCAAGCATTACTACCACGCCCTTCAAGGATTACCCGGAATGTTGCGTCATTACCAACAGTAATGTTACCGCCTTCGTTAACCCCAATATAGTTATAACCATCATAACTACCTGAAGGTCCTACATTTTGTCCACGAGCATTAGTAGTAGACTTACCAACTGAATGGAAGTAGGTTACTGCGTGATCGCTAATGTTAATATCACTATTGTTGGCTAAATCAAGTGCAACACCACGACCTTTGTTTTCAAAGTTAACGTTAGCGTATTCACCAACATTAAAGTGTGAGTTATCACCTAAGATAACGCCGTCCCGACCAGTGAAGTTCATTGTTGAATAACGACCTAAATTGATTTGACCAGAACCATTTGAACGAGATTGAGCGGAACTATAGCCACCAAAACGGTCATTATCAAAGTCATTTGGTCTTACTCCAGTCATCGAGATAGCTTGACCAATGCTAGTATTAAAGGTAACTACGGACTTGTATCCAGTAGTAAAGTTACCTGTACTTTCCGCAAAAATACCAGCATCATGGTAACGAGCTTTTGTATTCAAGTCGTTGTTAGTATTCATATTTACAGTTAATTGCGCATTATCGGCAACGTTAACTGCACTATTGCTATTTACTAAGTGAATACCGTCACCGATTGATGAACGATTTACTGTTAATGAAGCGCCTTCTTCAACATTAACTGTGTTAGCTTCAATGTTGTAACCCTTAGTTTGGTCGTAGTTAACTTTTATACCCTTATTACGGTTAATAGCACTTGTACTAGCACCATCGTTTTCTGTAAGAGTATAACCATTAAGATCGTTAACATTTGAAGTAACATTTCCCTTAATATTAACAGTACCGTTACCCATGATTGATCCATTAACAGTTACATCAGCAAGAGTTAATTGGCCGTTATTAGTAATCTTTTGACCATTAAGATTTAAGACCGCACCATCAATACCATGAATTGTAAAAGTATCATTGATAGTTAAACCATTACCTAGCAAAGTACCCAAAAATCCAGGAGTAATATTACCCTTAATATTTACACCTTGGGCACCACTTAAGACAGCATTTTGGAGACCATTCCAGTCAGTAACAGTCTTGTAATTACTGTATTCATCATCTGTACTTGCGCTAGTAGCACTTGAGCTAGCAGCAGTATTTGCCTCTGGCATTGCTGCTAAACTAGCAAAGACCGAAGCATAGTTAACATCATTGTTTGTGGCAGCTGAGCTAACCTCAAATGATTGGGTAGCAACCGCACTAGCAGCACTTGTCTGAGCACTTGAGCTAGCTGCTGAAGAATTTTGCGCAGCAGAAGCACTGTTTTGGGTCGCTTCACTAGCAATATCGCTTGAAGCATTAGCAACAGCAGCATTAACAGCAGCTTCGTAATCGTTAGCTGCTTGTGCTTTAATATCCCCTGCTGGATTTTGCACAGCAGCAGATGCATTGTTGCTTTGATTTTCAGCAGTAGCAGACTTCAAAGTAGAAGTGCTTGCTGAATTTAATGTAAGGTTATGATCTGTTTGTTCTGCTGAATCACTCCCAGAAGCAGAATCAGCATTTGCAGTCGTACTATCTGCTGAGGCAGTTCCTGCAGCAAACGTTACACCTAGTAAAACAGACGCTACACCAACAGATAATTTCTTGATGGTGAAACGTTGCTTTTTGGGTTCATATTTTTTAATTTGTTCTTCCCAATTATTATGCGATAACATAAATTTACGTCCCCCTTGTTAGGTTTGATTGACGAGTAAATAATACAGATTAACAGTACATATAACCTGTTTACAAATACTAATATATAGTTTCTAAGAAAAAAAGCAACCTATTTAGAAAGTATTTTTAAAATGTGTTCTTGCCATTTCTGCTTATTTGTTGATAAATCCTTGATATATCAGCATTTATCTTTTTTAAAAATTTAGACTTTTTATTAAACATTTTGGGAAGATATGAAGAATATTTCATTCGATTTCGGGACGAATTAATCAATTTTATTTATCACCATAAAAAGCACGCCATCTATTTCGAACCCATATCACCAAGCCCGTGCAAGAATCACCCCCTAAATTACAATCTATTTCCACCCCCTCCACAGTCCTCTTCCCCTATCTATCACTAAGCATTTTATCGTTATATAAATAACACAAAAAAGTGCGGACACTCACCATTTTTGATGAGTATCCGCACTTCTTTAGTTCAGCGCTTTTAATTAAGTTATGTCTTTCAGGGGGAGAAATGATGTTATCTTAATTATTTATCAGCTTTGCGTTTCTTATCGTGGCCTGCAAAACCGAAGAGACTTGCGAAAGCGGCAAGACTCAAGCCAGCTAATGCACTGAACTTAGAAGAATCATTACCAGTTTGTGGCAATGTCTTCGCTGGTTGCTGGCTAGTACTGTTAGTTACACTATTTTGTGTTTGACCAGTTACATTTTCGATTACTGAACCGTTATCAGTCTTGGTTGCAATACCGTTTTGATGATCATCCGAACCATTACCAGAGTTCGTGTTTCCGCCATTATCTGGGTTTATAGCATCTACATGAACATCAACGGTTACTTCATAGGTAGTTCCGTCTGGGAAGTGGACTTCAACTACACCAGTGTGATCACCAGGAGTAGAAACATCAGGTTCTTGCTTCCAAGTGTAAGTTGTTCCATCCGGCATCTGATCTTTGTTCTTAATTGCATCTGCAGGGTTAGGGAGTTTACCTTGATCAGTTGTAATATTTTGTCCCTCAGGTGCGGGAACATTAACAGTTACTGTAACCGTATCTTCTGAACCGTCTGGATAACGAACAGTAATCGTTTCAGTATGTGAACCAGGCTTCTTGACATCTTGTGCAACTTGATCTGGATCAGTCCAAGTGTACTTCGTGTCGTTAGGGAGATCAGTCTTGTTCTTAATACCATCTGATGCGTCTGGAACCTTACCTTCTGGAGTAGTAATCGGTTGTGTTTCTGGCGTGTACTTGTCGGCATCCGTTGCTGGATTAGTGACGTGAATAGTTACGGGAACTTCATCCTTTGAACCATCTGGGTATGTTACCACAATCGTAGCTGGTTTATTACCTTCAATACTTACATCCGGCGTATCTTTCCAAGTGTACTTCGTGCCGTCTGGCAAGTCGCTCTTGTTCTTGATACCGTCTGCTGGATTTGGTAATTCACCAGTCTTGGTGTTTACATCTTGACCTTCTGGTGTGTACTTATCCGCATCCGTTGCTGGATTAGTGACGTGGATAGTTACGGGAACTTCATCCTTCGAACCATCTGGGTATGTTACCACAACCGTGGCTGGCTTATTACCTTCAGTACTTACATCCGGCGTATCTTTCCAAGTGTACTTCGTGCCGTCTGGCAAGTCGCCCTTGTTCTTAATACCTTCAGCTGGGTCTGGGACGATACCGGTCTTGGTATCAATATCTTGACCTTCTGGTGTGTACTTGTCCGCATCCGTTGGGTTCTTAGTTACAGTTACAGTAACTGGAACTTCAACAGTTGAACCACCTGGGTAAGTTACGATAACTGTAGCTGGTTTTTCACCTTCAGTAGATATATCTGGTGTTGTCTTCCATGAGTACTTAGTACCATCTGGTAAGTCACCCTTGTTGGCAATACCTTGGTCTGCATCTGGAGTTTCGCCAACTTTAGTAGTTACATTTTGACCAGTTGGAGCTACTGGAGCATAGTTAATGTCAACAGTAATATCCTTAGTTTCTGCAGTAACTTCTTCAGCTGCTACTTCAGTTGACTTTTCACCATTGACGTATGAATCGTACCCCTTGATTTGTTCTACATTAGCAGAAGCAAATTCACCGTTACCACTCTTAACGTGCCATGGATTCCAAGTAATATCACCTGTAACGGGGTCTTGGTAACCTGCAACGCCGTTAACATCACGAGTGTATTCTACAGTTTGCGTTACTGGGGCAATTGCTTCATGTCCTGCTGGTACTTCGTAGTTAATGGTACGAGTTACTGACATCTTCATATCCTTGTTTGAAGGATCATATGGCACTGGGGTTGAGTCTTGTTTTACATAAGTAATGTGAACAGCTTCACCATCTACTGGTTGACCGTCTTTAAGTGCTGATGCTACTGGTACTTCAGTTGACTTAACACCATCAACATATGAGTCGTAACCCTTAATTTGTGGAACATTCTCAGAAGCAAACTCTGCTTTGCCACCTTCAACGAACTTGTTGTTTTCAATCTTACCAACTTTCCAGTCACCAGTACCAGTTACTACACCAGTTACTAAGTCTTCAACACCATTACGTCCGAACTCAACGTATTGAGTATCAATCTTAGTCTCGGCTTGACCTGGTTTAGTCTGGTAAATGTCACGACTTACAGTAGTGAACATGTCCTTGTATTTAGGATCAGTTGGGTTAACACTTGGATCAGTTGGAGTAATATCCTTAGTACCGTGTTCAACCTTGTAATCTACAGGTTGTGGATCATCTGAACCGAACTTGTAAGAACTGATAGTTTGTTGATTTGGAACTAGTTTCCAGTTAGTTGGAACATGTCCCGATACATCAACATTAACAGTTTCATCAGTCTTACCAGGAACATTGTAAGTACCTACTACAGTACCATTACCATCAACATAATTAATTACTAAAGTATGTTCGTTAGCAGCGTAAGTTACATTAACAACTTCATTTGCTGAATTTTCAGTAATTGTTCCTGAAGCTGGAACATATTGCTTACCATCAATAGTTTCAATAGTTGCACCAGTTGCAGTAGCTGTGTAGCCAGGTTTAGTTACTTCATATTGTGGGAAGTTAGTTACTACTTGGCCTTCACTATTCTTAGCAGGTGCCCAATCAGTATACGTTACTTGTTGACCTGCTGGTTTAGAAAGATCAGTTATCTTAGCACGACTGTAAATTACGTGTTGTACAACTGGAGCAGTTTCACCTTGAACAGTAATCGTACGAGTTATATCACGATAAAGGTCATGGTTAGTCTTGTCATCAACACCTTGATCAACCTTGATTACATTGACAGCTACTGGAACATCAAGGTAACTACCATCAGTAAAGTTGATCCGAACAGTTGCAGGAGCCTTAGCATCAGCTTTATCAAGACTTGGTAAAGTTTGCCAGTCAACTGAACTAATTTCAGCGTTATGAGCAACAGTTAAATCACTAGTATTTACAAGCTTTGAAGCATCCCCTAAAGCAGCCTTCAAATCAGTAACATCAGAGTTAACATTTGGAATAGTACCGTTAGCTTCTGCACCATAAATGTAAACTGATGGGAATGGGTAAGTTGATACTGGACCTTTACCATAAATTGGCCAGTTTACACTTGAGCTGTCAACAACAGCTGAATACTTAGGATAACCATTTTGATCATTTTTCCAGTTAGTGTATTCAATAGTACCAGTACCACCATTGTTGTCGGATGCTAAACTTGATGGTTGACCATTACCCATGATGGCACCTAGGGCATTATTGAATAGAACAGTGTTTGCTTCAGTCCAGCTAATCTTAATGTCACTAGCATTAATAGATTGTGGCGCGTTAACAGTTACACCAGCTGGATTATCACCAGTTTGGGTAAGAACATATGCAGTCTTATCGGCATTCAAAGTGTAAATGTATGGCTTACTGTAGCTTTGACCACCTTGGTAGTAGCTTAACTTGAAGCTTTCAATTACTGGACCACCGATAATATTTTTATCAGAAGTCTTGTGAGTTACGACATCATTAGCGTGAAGACTGAAAGTATGACCTTTATCGTCAATAATCGTAACATCGCCGTTGCCATTTACAGCAACCGGGATTGTAACTGTTTCAGTTGTACCATCTGGGTAAGTTACGACAGCAGTACCAGTAGTTGCGCCAGGCTTTGAAGTATCAGGCTTAGTAGTCCAAGTTGCACTTGATGGGTAGCCGTCAACTGGGCTAGTTCCACCATTATTTAAGTTGGCAATACCTTCAGTAGCTGCTGGAGTACCGTCAACAGTAGTAGTAATCGGCTTAATTTCTGGCTTAGCGTTAACAATTACATTAGTTGGCACTTCATCCGTAGAACCGTCTGGATAAGTTACGACAATTGTAGCTGGTTTCTTACCTGGAGTAGTAGTGTCTGGAGTATCCTTCCAAGTGTACTTAGTGTCGGTTGGTAAATCACTAGGGTTCTTGATACCTTTTTCGGCATCAGGAACTTCGCCTGCCTTAGTTGAAACGTCTTGACCTGCTGGTGTGTACTTATCTGCATCAGTAGTTACCTTGATTGAACTTGCTGGAATATTAACATTCAAGTAAGTTGGGTTACCATTAGCATCTTTATCAGTAAAAGTAATCTTGAGTACTCCACCTTGACCATTTGCATCAGGCTTAGTTGCCCAAGTAGTAGAAGCAATTTCATCAGTTGGAATGTTGTTATCTACTAATTGACTGAATTGTTCACTAGTCAAGTCTGAACCAAGATCAACATTAACTGGAGTAGTTACATTCTTAGCACCTGCACCCTTAGCATCAATAGTGAATGGATTAGTAGTTACAACACCATTCTTTGAGCCCAAGATATTCTTAGCAGCATCATTGTTAGTAAAGTCAACATTTACACTAGTAGTGATTTCCTTACCAGCTGCAGTTGCAGTATCAACATTAGTATCTGGAGTAGTAGTCCAACTTACAGCTGATGGATCAATCGTAATTGAAGTTGCTGTAGTTGAAAGTTTACCATCTGTTAATTCGTAACCTTCTGCAGTTACAACGCCAGCAGCAGAAAGAACTTGTGAATTTTCAGTAGTTTCATGGGCGTTAAGCTTAGAAGTATCAACGGTAGTTACAACTGCACCGTTATCACCCCAAGTTACAGTTTGACCGGCCTTAGTAACGATTACTGGTACCGTCGTCTCATCAGTACTCTTATCTGGGTAAGTTACAGTTACTGGAACATTGTAAGCACCTGGAGTTACATCTGTACCTGGCTTAACAGTTACAGTACCAGTTGATGGATCAATTGTAGCCCAATCTGGTGTATCTGTACCTGTAGTAAATGTAGTTCCAGTTGGCGCAGTAGCATCTTTATCATCTTGAGTAGTAAATGATGGGTCAACAGTCGCAGTTTGGCCTTGTTCAACATTTACTGGCTTGTATGATGGCGTGTAAGTTTCTGCATCAATCTTATTGGTTACTACAAATGGAATATCAACGAAATCAATTGAACCATCAGCATAAACAACTGTAGCAGTTTGGTATGCTGGGGTAGTACCAGTTACTGCAAAATTACCATCACTGCTTGTTGGCACAGATTTTGGTTGAACCAATGGGAAATTCTTGTATTGGTCATTGAATTCAGCCCCGTCGGTAGCAGCATTGTACCAGTGAGTCTTAGTCCAATCTACCGTCTTATCATTATCCAAAGCACCGGCAATAATACCATCTGGTCCTTGAATATTTTCAATCCCATCTTTAACGGTAAAGTCAGCTAACTTATGTTGAGTATTAGTATCAATTTCCTTTACTGTTGGTTGGTACTTGATATTATCCTTAATGTTTTGGTCTTGGTTTAACTTAGTACCCATTGCCAAACGTTGTGGTTGCCACCAGCTAAAGTTGTTGAGCAATTGGTTTAAGTAAAGCATTTGAACTGTCTTATCGGATAAGTTAGTCAAATCAACACCGCTAGTAATACTTTGACCACCTTGGTTCTTACCGAGGGTAACTGCGTTAGTATCAGAGTTAATTAACTTATCAGTACCTTGACTAGCTGCTGGTTTAGAAGTACCAGGGGTAAAGGCATCTGCATAATTCCCCCATTGGTTGGTTGTCATTAAGTTTTGTAGGTACCAAACATATGATGGAGCATCACTAGTATTGCCTTGTTCCCATTGGGCAATTGGAGTGTTGTATTCTGATGAAGCAGTACCTAAAATATTATCCTTATTGCTGTTAACTTGAACACCGTTGTAATTCAAGTAAGCACCGTTAACTGTCCCTTCAAGACGGATGAAGTTACCAACGGAATCACTATTTAAGCGTTGGAAGTTTAAGTAGTATGGATTAATGATATCTAAAACTGCTTCATTACTGGTACCAAATAAAGTAATTAGACCAGTTTGAGAAATCTTTGGATTATTCAAACCAACTGCATTCCAGCCTTTTGGAATAGCTGCATTATCTTGTAAGTCTAAAGTAGCACCATCGCCAACTTTTACTGTATAAGTATCGTTGTTAACACCACCTGAACCAAAGGAAATTAATGGTTGTACAGCTGGCAAGATCGTCCCATTGGCATCAGTAGTGTCACGGATAATGGTTAAACTACCTTCGTTAATTAAGCTAGCGTCGTGACTGATAGTATTACTTGCATTACCAACGGCAATTGAAATTGGCGCATAGTGGTATCCGTTTAATGTTGCGTTACCGTTGCTTCCTACTGCAACTCCATTGTTATCTTGCTTAGTCTTGATATTAACCACACCGGTCTTACCAATATTTACGCTACCTGTGGTCATTACAGAGGAGTGGCCCGCACCCATATTTGCATTCAAGGTACCATTAACGGTAATGTTTCCGTCTCGACCGTATTTAAGATAGGCTGCACCTGGATCATCATTAGTCCAAATTCCGCGTACATCGGTTGCGGTAGGTCCATCACTAGAAACTGCATTTAAGTTAAGGGTGGCACCTTCATTGATAATTACTTTACCCATGTCGGCTTCGATCATATTACCACCGACATTGCTACCATTATTAGTCTTGTAGGTACCAACATTCATCGTGGTCGTACCAGATTCAACTGTTACGGTACCAGCTTGAATAGTAGAAGCATAGTTATATTGGGCATCACTGTTAGCGTTAACCCCTGTATTATTAATAGTGTTCTTGCCTTTTAAGACTACATTGATAGCGGCATTATAACCAGTTACCCCATGCTGGTCTCCAGCAATAAGTGAACCTTGCTTAATGTTCGCAGTAACACCATCTAAAGTAATAGTATCTTTTCTACTATTAGCATCACTTACATTACCAAAGTAAATTGTGCCGTATCCACCCTTATAAATAGTACGTTGGTAACCATCAGCGTTGATTGTTAAATCCTTGAAAGCTAAATCCCACGCAGAATTATTATCACCTTGGTTAGCATTAGTAAATGATAAGAAATTGGTACCAAAGTTAAGTGCATACTTGCCTTGACCATCAATAGTTACCTGACGAGCAATATCCTTTGCTGTTACATCTAGTTCACCATAGTTATCCTTAATCGCATTGGCAACATTTCCGTTAGCGGTAATATCGTTTGTTAAGACAATGTTACCAACGTAAGGGTTAATTAAAGCAGCCCCAAATGAGTTCCAGTCAGATACTTCTTGAGTTTGACCTTGACTATTTGTTGAAGTTCCTTGAGCAGCAGTTAAAATAGCAGCTTTATCAGCCCCTGTTAAATTACCTGCTCTAGTAGCAACAGCAGCTTTTGATTCATTATCAGAAGCTTGACTTGAAGATGGCATTTGAACAAACGAAGCAGTTTCCGCCTCAACTTTATTTGCATGTCCGTCTGGTACAGGTGAACCAGATGTAGCGGACGGCTGATCGGCTGAATTTTGATCACTCGTTGTCGCAGAAGCTGAAGCGCTAGTAGCACTGGTAGAAGTTAAAGCAACTTGGCTTGCGCTGCCTTGCACAGAACTATCACTCGTTTGTGCTGCTTTTGCCAGTTGATCAGCATCGCTATTTGCTTCCGCAGTTGTATTAGCAGAAGCATTCATTCCCATGAATGTAAAACCAATAAGGACTGAAGCAACTCCGACAGTGAGCTTTTTAATTGCAAAACGTTGCTTTTTCGGCTCTTGCTTGCGGAATTGTTCCTTTCGATTATTCTTCGATAACATACAATTATTCCTCCTAAAAAACAATATATAAATCAGTTAACGCCATTAAGCATATACTCATTTTTTATTTTTTAAATCATCTTTTAGTAACGCCGTTTGTAAAATTAAGTTAGAAAAAATAAAAAGCCATTTGTGATAGACTTTTGAGTATCCCTAATCAAAAGAAAGGCAATCA
>OFHM01001376.1_pt1 | contig 16036 bp, 17 predicted proteins | sample 1521311 | NCBI WGS metagenome assembly OFHM01 (sample SAMEA3504083, study PRJEB24116) | mouse gut metagenome | biome: mouse gut; feature: mouse-associated habitat; material: faeces | place: Denmark | collected 2011 | reverse complement strand
TCGTGCGAATAGAAGATGTCACTGCGTGACCGCACTCGGCGCAGCAAAGTGTCCAGGCCCCTCATGAATGAGGGATTCAGGGAGTTGAAGTGGGCCTGCCCACTTTGTTCAGCCTTACACTTTCTGGAAAAAGAAAGACTGTTTCCGCTGATAATTCAGTTCTTTGTAATTCATAATCTGTTCCGTGCTTCCGATGAAAAGAATCCCATCCTTTGTCAGCGCGGAATTAAATTTCCTGTAAATTTCTTCTTTTGCATCTTCTGTGAAATAAATCAGCACATTTCTGCATACAATCAGATGACATCCTGTGGGATAGGCATCTTTCAGCAGATTATGCTCCTTAAATTCCACCTGACGCTTAATCTCATCCGCAACCTTCCAGGAATTTCCTACCTGAGTAAAGTATTTCTTCTTAAATTCCGGCGGTACAGCTGCAATACTTTTCTCATTGTAAAGGCCCATTCTGGCTTTATCCAGCACCTGTTTGTCAATATCGGTTGCCAGTATCTTAATCTGATTCAAAGGCATATGCTTTGACAGAGCCATCACCAGAGAATAAGGCTCATCACCTGTGGAACAGGCCGCACTCCAGATTTTCAGGTTCTTGCCGAATTTCTGGATTAATGCGGGGAAAACCTCCTTGTCCAGAATGCCCCACTGCTCCGGATTCCGGTAAAATTCCGACACATTGATGGTCAGGAAATTCACAAACTGCTCAAACTTGTCTTCATCCTTCTTAATCAGTGCCACATAATCTTTGTAGCTGGTAATGCTGTTCTTGGATATCAGTGTATCAATCCTGCGTTTCATCTGCTTTTCTTTATAAGCATTCAGATCTATTTTGGTTAATGCAAATATATCTTTTTTGAAATCCTCATATCCATTCATACCGGTTCCCCTATTCTTCTGCAGATTCTTCTGCGTCCTCCTGCGCTTCTTCTGAGGGAGCAAGGAGCGCTTTGATGCTCAGGCTGATTTTTCTGTCTTCCTCATTGAAGTCCACAATCTTAGCTTCAATTTCCTGGCCGATATTCAGTACATCTGCCGGTTTTTCCACATGCTCTCTGGAAATCTGGGAAACATGCAGCAATGCATCCACGCCGGGAGCAAGTTCCACGAATGCGCCGAAATCTGTCATTCTGGCAACCACACCTGTTACGATATTGCCTGCTGCGTATCTGGAAGCTGCATCTTTCCAGGGATTCTCATCTTCAAATTTCATGCTCAGCGCAATCTTGTTCTCGTTGATGTCCTTGATGAAAACTTTTACTTCATCACCGACTTTGAACACTTTTCTGGGATTCTCCACTCTTCCCCAGGACATTTCGGATATGTGAAGCAGTCCGTCAGCACCGCCCAGATCAATAAATGCACCGAAATCTGTTACATTCTTAACAGTTCCTTCCAGAACGTCTCCTACGTTAATACGCTCAAACAGCGCTTTCTGCAGTTCTGCCTTTTTCGCAAGAAGAAGCTGTTTTCTGTCTCCGATAATTCTTCTTCTGCGGGGATTGAATTCCGTAATTACAAATTCAATTTCCTGGTCTTTGTATTTGCCCAGATCCTTCTCGTATGTATCGGATACCAGGCTGGCGGGAATAAAGATTCTCGCCTCATCGATTACCACGCCAAGGCCGCCTTCCAGCACCTGCGCCACCTTTGCGGTAAGCACTTCCTGCGTGTTGAATGCTTCTTCCAGACGTTTGCTGCCTTTTTCAGCTGCAAGGCGCTTGTAGGTCAGCATCACCTGGCCTTCGCCGTCATTAACTTTCAGAACCTTTGCTTCCATGGTATCGCCTACGGATACAACGGTAGTCAGGTCGACATTTGGTTCGTTTGTATACTCATTACGGGTAATAATTCCATCGGATTTGTAACCAATATTTAAGATGATCTCGTCTGGTTTCACATCAATAACGGTACCTTCGACTACCTCTCCATTCCTTATTGTTTTAAATGATTCATCCAGCATTTGTTCAAAACTCATTTCTGACATTTTTTTGAACCTCCTCAATAATTTTGTTTGGGGTAGAAGCCCCTGCGGTAATACCTACGCTATTAAAGGACCGTAATTCAGAGAAATCCAAATCTTTCATTGTCTGTATATAGCAAGTATTTTCACATTCTTTTTTACATATTTCAAATAGCTTTTGCGTATTGGAACTGGTCTTTCCTCCAATTACAATCATTGCCTCCACCTGACCGGCAATCTTCCTGGCTTCCGCCTGCCGCTCCTGGGTCGCATTGCAAATCGTATTTAAAACAATTATATCATAACCTTTTTTTTCGATAATTTCAACTAGTTCTTTAAATTTCTTGTTGTTAAATGTCGTCTGAGAGACAATACATACCCTTTTTTTTCCTTTCAGAGTAAAATTTTCTGCCTCTTCCTCTGTGGAAATCACAGTTGTTTCTTCCATGTTATGACTCCAGCCCTGAATTCCTTCCACCTCCGGATGGCTGCTGTTGCCAATAATTACCACATGGCAGCCTTCCCGGCTGTACTGTTCCACAATCCGGTGTATTTTCAGCACAAAGGGACAGGTAGCGTCCACACAGGGGATATTCTCGGATTCCAGCAGCTCATAAACCTTCCTGCCCACTCCATGGGAACGGATGATTACCGTTCCGTCTCTGCAGTTTTTCAGATTTTCCAGACTTTCCACCACCTGGACGCCTTTCTGCTCCAGGTCATTCACTACTTCTTCGTTGTGTATAATGGGTCCATAGGTATATATTCTGCCTCCGTTCTGTTCTGCCTGTTCATAAACCGTGTCCACCGCACGTTTCACGCCGAAACAGAAACCGGCAGTTTCTGCCAGAATCACCTTCATGTTTCAGATTCCTTTCTCAAAAATCCTGCGTCCGCCACAGCTTATTTTACTTTCTGACAAGGGCTAAAATTTCTGCAACCACTTCTTCAATGGTCATATCCGAACTGTCAATCAGCACTGCGTCCTCCGCCTGTCTTAAGGGGGAAATTTCCCGGTTCATATCCTGCATGTCCCGCTGTCTGATATCCTGGCAGATTTTTTCCAGTTCACATTCCTGTCCTTTCTCCTGCAATTCCAGAAACCTTCGTTTTCCTCTGGTTTCCACGCTGGCGGTCAGATAAACCTTCACCTGGGCTTCCGGAAGCACACAGGTACCGATATCCCGCCCGTCCATAATCAGATCCGTGGTGCGGGCCATTTCCCGCTGAAGCTGGGTGAGTTTTTCCCGTACCCTGCCATAAACACTGGTCCGGGACGCCATGATTCCCACTTCCTCCGTACGGATCAGCCCGTTTACATTTTCCCCGTTCAGAAATACCTGCTGCTCTCCTTCCCTGCTGGAAAGGGTCACCGTAATCCTGTCACAGGCTTCACTGATGGCCTTTTCATCTTCCGGTAAAATCCCTTCCCGAAGAAAAAACAGTGCCATTGCACGGTACATGGCTCCTGTATCCACATAAATACAGGATAACGCTTCTGCCACCTTTCTGGCAATGGTACTTTTGCCTGCCCCGGCAGGCCCGTCAACTGCTATGTTAAATGCCATATTTTTCTCCATTCTCTTATCTCACACTGTCTCCTGCCAGATACCCGGTAGACCAGGCAATCTGCAGATTAAACCCTCCGGTCAGGGCGTCCAGATCCAGCACTTCTCCTGCAAAATACAGGCCCTGCACCAGCCTGGATTCCATGGTGGAAGGGTTAATTTCCTTTACGGAAACGCCGCCTCTGGTGATAATTGCTTCTTTAAAATCCCGTAACCCTGTCAGGGTCATGGGCAATGACTTGATTAATGCTGCAAAATTCCGCCGCTCTTCCCTGGTGATTTCATTGATTTTTTTGTCCGGATGGATACCGCTTAAGGCTACCATCACCGGAAGCAGCTTTCCGGGAAACAGCTTCTGTATCCCGTTTTTAAACTGTCGGTTTCTGTTTTCCTCAAAATCCCGCAGAATACGTCTGTCGAGCTGTTCCGGCGTCAGTGCCGGCTTTAAATCAATCTCCATGGACAGGGGCAGCTGCTCCATACAGTCAGTAACCAGGCTGCTGGCGCTGAGTATAAGAGGCCCGCTGACTCCGTAATGGGTAAACAGCATTTCCCCGAATTCTTCGTAGAAAATCTTTTTTTCCTTTCGGATGCGCACACGGACATTGCGCAAAGACAGGCCCTGCAGTTCTGTTACCCAGGATTCTCCGGCCTCAAAGGGCACCAGTGCCGGCCTCAGCTCTGTCACCTGATGGCCGCATGCTCTGGCAAACCGGTAACCGTCACCGGTGGAGCCTGTGGAGGGATAGGAGCAGCCTCCTGTGGCTGCAATCACTGCGTCGGCTTTCAGAATCTCTCCATCTGATAACCGGACGCCTGCTATCCTGTTTTCCGGTTCCACCAGCAACTCCTGCACTCTGGTACAAAGACGCAGTTTCACACCCCTGTCTTCCATAACCTTCTGCAGGGTCCGTATCACATCCGAAGCGTGATCTGACGCCGGAAATACCCGTTCTCCCCGCTCTGTTTTGGTGGCAAGGCCATGGGATTCAAAAAAATCAATTACCTGGGCGTTGCTAAAGCTGTAAAATGCACTGTACAGAAATTTTCCGTTGTGCAGTACGGATTTGAATAAATCCTCCGTATCACAGGCGTTGGTCAGGTTGCAGCGGCCTTTTCCGGTAATATAGATTTTTTTTCCCAGTTTCTCATTTTGTTCCAGCAGCAGGACGTTGTGCCCGCAGGCAGCGGACTGAATGGCTGCCATCATCCCGGCTGCCCCGCCGCCGATTACAATTATTTTACTCATAACTTCTGTCTTTCCACATATAGTTCTGTTCCTGTCTCAGGCAGAACCTGCAGGACCTCCCTGTTTCATATCGGATATATAGTTAATCTCATCATTCCCGTTTACCTGATATTCTTCCCAGACCTGTTCCAGTAATTCCAGTCTCTGAATTACTTCTCCCTGCTTTTTCATACACACTGCCAGAAGAAGGGCATTAATCACGCTCATAGGCGCTGTCAGGGAATCCAGAACAGAAGACATATCGCTTTTGGCAATCAGATTACAGGAAGAATACAGGTTCATGGGCGAATGTACGCTGTCTGTCAGAGTGATGACCCTTGCGCTGCGGTTGTTGGCCAGCTCCATGGCTTTCAGCGTCCGTATGGAATATCTTGGAAAACTGATGCCGATCATCACATCTTCTCTTCCAATACGCACCATCTGTTCTAACAGTTCACTGGAACTGCTGGTGTGGAGCAGCCGTACATCGTCAAACATCATGTTCAGATAAAAAGCCAGAAATTCCGCCAGAGGCGCACAGTTCCGTATGCCCAGCACATAAATATGCCTGGCATTTAACAGAATATCCACCGCCAGGTCAAAGGCCTGTTCGTCAATGTGCTCCAGTGTATTCTTAATCCGTTCCATATCGGATTTCAGTACCGTTTCCAGAATTTCAGACTGACTGATACGCCCATATACGTCCTCCATCCGGTGAACCGCATGCAGCCTGTCCTGCACCAGTTCTCCCATGGCCCGCTGAAATTCCGGATATCCTCTGTAACCTAAATGAGAAGCAAAACGGACAACTGTAGATTCGCTGACTCCCACCATCTGCCCCAGCCTGGCTGCAGTCAGGAATGCCGCTTTGTCATAATTATCTGTAATGTAAGCAGCAAGAAGTTTCTGCCCTTTGCTCAAACTTCCATACCGTTCATTGATCCGGTTCAATAATGCGTTACCGCTGCTCATTTTGTTTTCCTCGATTTCTGTTTTTTAAAAATCCCTCCTGCGGCCTTTACACCACAGGAGGAATTTTTATTTCCTGTAAAACCATCCTGCACAACTGCCTGTCGGGCAGGCCAGAGGGCCGTCCTTAACATGCACAGTCTGCAAAGATGAATTTCATTTACTCTGACATCCGCTCACCCGCAGAGAATCCTGCAAAACAGGGTTCTCTCCAGTCTGTTTTTTACACCGGGTAAGCGCCGTTTTTGGTGTCTGCTACAGCAGCGTCCACTCCGGTCTGCTGTGCTTCCCTGTATTTGAAAAATTCTGTGGCAACCTGCGGGAACAGTGCATAGGAAAGCACGTCCTCATCCTGCTGCTTCCACTGTTTCATTTCTTCTTCAATCTTGTGAAGTTCAGGCTCCAGCAGATCTGCATAGCGGCAGGTAATGGCATTTTTCTTGTCTTCGCCCAGTACCTTGTCGATAATTTCCGGATTGAAGGGTTTTACGGTCTGACCGTATTTTCCAAGCAATACGTCTTTTGTCTCTTTGGTAGCCACTTTGTAACGCTCGCCCATCAGTACGTTGAATACTGCCTGTGTTCCCACAATCTGAGAGGAAGGAGTAACCAGAGGCGGCTCGCCCAGGTCTTTCCGCACCCGCGGAATTTCTTCCAGCACTTCCATGTACTTGTCTTCTGCGTTCTGCTCTTTCAGCTGGGATACCATGTTGCTGAGCATACCGCCCGGTACCTGATACAGCAGTGTCTGGATGTCCACGCCCAGTACCTTTGGATTCATAAGACCGCTCTTTAACGCTTCTTCTCTCATGGGACGGAAATAGTCTGCAATTTCCTTCAGCAGCATCTGGTCAAAGGCCGGATCCATTTCGGTTCCCTTAAATGCCTCTGCCATAACTTCCGTAGCCGGCTGGCTGGTACCCAGAGCAAAGGGAGACATTGCAGTATCAATAATATCGCAGCCTGCCTCTACTGCTTTCATATAGGTCATGGAAGCTACACCGGAGGTATAGTGGGTGTGAAGCTCAATTGGAAGGCTGGTAGCTGATTTCAGGGATTTCACCAGTTCTTCTGCCTTATAAGGGGTCAGAAGTCCGGCCATATCCTTGATACAGATGGAATTTGCTCCCATTTCCTCAATCTTTCTGGCCATATCGGTCCAGTATTCCAGTGTATAGGCATCTCCCAGCGTATAGGAAAGGGCAACCTGTGCGTGGCCTTTCTCTTTGTTGGTGGCCGTTACTGCTGTCTGCAGGTTTCTCAGGTCGTTCAGACAGTCAAAAATACGGATAATATCAATTCCGTTTGCAATGGATTTCTGTACGAAATACTCTACCACATCGTCGGCATAGGGACGATAACCCAGAATATTCTGTCCGCGGAACAGCATCTGCAGTTTGGTTTTCTTAAATCCTGCTTTTAATTTCCGCAGACGCTCCCATGGATCTTCCTTCAGGAAACGCAGGGACGCATCGAAGGTAGCTCCGCCCCAGCACTCTACTGCGTGATAGCCTACCTGGTCCATTTTGTCAATAATCGGCAGCATCTGTTCTGTTGTCATACGGGTGGCAATCAGAGACTGATGTGCATCACGTAATACGGTTTCTGTAATCTTAACCGGTTTTTTATTTTCAGCCATGACTTATTCCTCTCATTCTGCCGCCTGGCGGCTTCTAAACTTTATGACGGACTGTTCGAAACACAGCCGCATAAACTCCATATGCGGTACGCCTCACAGGATATTCTGTACATCACTGCTGGCCCGGCCTGTATTTCGGACAGCCACGGTTATTAAAGGTTATTCCTAAATTCCAAAAATTGCCATAAATACGCCGGCTGCCACTGCAGTACCGATAACTCCGGCAACATTCGGTCCCATTGCATGCATCAGCAGGAAGTTGGTGGGATCTTCTTCCGCACCTACCTTCTGGGATACACGGGCTGCCATGGGCACTGCGGATACACCGGCGGAACCAATCAGAGGATTAATCTTTCCTCCGGTAACTTTACACAGTATTTTGCCAAACAGCACTCCTGCTGCAGTACCGAACATAAAGGCAATCAGTCCCAGAGCCACAATCTTTAAAGTTGTGATATTCAGGAATGCTTCCGCACTGGTGGTTGCCCCTACAGAAGTTCCCAGCAGAATAACCACGATATACATCATTGCATTGGATGCAGTCTCAGATAACTGGCGTACCACACCGGATTCACGGAACAGGTTTCCTAACATCAGCATACCAACCAGGGGTGCTGTGGTAGGAAGGATAATACATACCACTGCTGTAACCACGATTGGAAACAGAATTTTCTCCAGTTTGGAAACAGGGCGCAGATTCTGCATCTTGATGGCGCGCTCCTGCTTTGTGGTAAACAGTTTCATAATAGGCGGCTGAATAATGGGCACTAACGCCATATAGGAATAAGCCGCCACGGCAATGGGTCCCATCAGTCCTGTCTGCCCCAGTTTTCCCGCAAGGAAAATGGAGGTAGGACCGTCCGCACCGCCGATGATGGATACGGCTGCCGCTGCCTTGTCGTTAAATCCTAACAGAATTGCCATGAAGTACGCACCGAAAATACCGAACTGTGCGGCTGCGCCCAGCAGAAAACTGATGGGATTGGCAATCAGAGGACCAAAGTCTGTCATTGCTCCCACGCCCATAAAAATCAGGGAAGGAAGAATCGACCATTCATCCAGTGAATAGAAATAATAAAGTAAACCACCTACGCCATTGCTGGTTTCTTCCGGTGAAGCAATAATATCCGGATAAATATTTACCAGCAACATACCAAACGCAATCGGAACCAGCAGCAAAGGCTCAAATCCTTTCTTAATTGCAAGGAAAAGAAACACAAACGCTACCAGAATCATGACATAGTTTCCCCAGGTCAGGTTGAAGAATGCTGTCTGGTGCAGGAGGTTGGATAAAGTTTCTCCTACGTAACTCATATTTTACCTCCAATAATTAATTGTTTAAAGTTGCCAGCAATGCACCTGCTTCTACCGCCTGTCCAACGGTTACGTCAATGCTTGCCACAGTTCCGTCTTCCGGTGCAACGACAGGTGTTTCCATTTTCATAACTTCCAGTACCAGAATGGTATCGCCGCGTTTTACAGCAGCTCCTGGTTTGCTGTCGATACTGAATACTTTACCTGCTGCTCCTGCTTCAATCTTCACATTTCCTGCTCCGCCTGCTGCCGGCGCGGGAGCTGCTGCCGGTGCTGCCGGCGCTGCTGCGGGAGCCGCTGCTCTTCTCGGTGCTGCCGGTGCTGCCGCACCTGCGCCGTTTTCTTCTACAGTAACATCATAAACGTTTCCATTAACAGTAATTGTATAACTTTTCATTTTCGTTTCCTCCTGAATTTACAATTAAAATCTTCTTTTGATGGAACGTACTACAAAATCGTCTGTAGAAGTTCCGGTAGATGCTGCAATCGCCGCTGCGATTACTGCTGCCAGTTCCAAATCATCCTGTGCGTCCAGCACTTCTTCCACAGAGGGAGGAACCGGAGCCACAGGTTCTTTTGCCGCAGGTACTGCCTTACTTTCTTTTCCTTTCTCAAAATAAGAGAGGAATTTAAAGCAGCTGATAATCAGAGAAATCAGAATCAGTACCGCAAATACCACGCCCATTCCCATCAGGGTATTTAAAGCCGCATTGGTCATTTTTTCACCAAGGGTCTGTACCTGGTCTACGGTAATATCTTCCAGTTCCATGTTATGGGCCTTGTAAACATAAGTCAGAATAACCGGACGGTTTTCATAAATAATTTCCTGTTCACAGGTCAGGGTTTTACCGGACTTTGTAATCGTAAATTCGCCCAGTTCTACATATGCTCCCACGCCTTCCTGCGCTTCCTCCCATCGGTTAATCAGGTTCACCATTTTCTCATCATTGGATGCGAGACAGGCCGCTTTCTCGGACTCTGACATGGACTGCAGAATTTCCACGGTGTTCTCACATGAACCTTTCAACTGATCATAGGTGAAACCATTGTAATCAACCTTTGTCGGGTCTTCTCCACATGCTGTCAGGCCGAGCATGATCAGGCACATACTCAGAATCAGCAATATTTTCTTTTTCATAAACTTCACCTTTCTACTTTGCTACATGTTTTCTAACCGGTTCACCTGTTCCTTTTGTATAAAGCATTTCGAATGCCGCCACCGCATATTTTCTGGTGTCATCCGGTGCAATAATCAGGTCAACCTGTCCCCGGCCTGCCGCTGTCTCCACGGAAGACTGGAGTTTCTCATAGGCTTTCGCTTTCTCTGCGATTACATCTGCAGCTGCCCCGTCATACATGATCTTTGCAGCCTGTCCTGCGTCCATCATGCCGACTTTGCTTCCTTCCCATGCGTACACAAGGTCTGCGCCGATGGATTTGCTGTTCATCATCACATAAGCGCTGCCGTAAGCAGTTCCCACAATAATATTTACCTTCGGTACTGTTGCGCCTGCAAATGCTGCCGTCATCCTTGCCATTGCTTTGGCCAGATTCCGCTCGGAACATTCTGTTGCCGCAAATCCTTCCACATTGGTCAGGGAAAGCACCGGAATATCAAAAGCGTCGCAGAAGCTGATAAACTCTGCCGCCTTATTGCAGCCTCTTGCTGTCAGCACTTTGTCAAAACTTTCTGTTTTCTCACCATTTTCATCATAAACTGCAGAGGCATTGGCTACTGCACCGATGGTTCTGCCGTTTAACCGGATAAAACCGGTCACCATGTTCCGTGCATAATTCTTTCTGGTTTCCACAAACAGATTGTCGTCTGCAATGTGGGTCAGCGCCAGTCTGGTGTCTTCCTGGCAGCCGGAAAGATTTGCACATACCCGGTTCAGGTCATCTCCGCATTCCTCTTCCCTTCCGCCTTCTGCGTTGCTGCCGGGCAGAATGCATACCAGTTCACGGATTGCTGCCAGAATCTCTTCTGTTGTTCCAACACCGTCAATGCATCCGTTGTTGCTCTCCTGATATGCAGCGTCTGCCGTATCGCATTTTGAAACATGGTTTCCTTTGATTGCATTGGGAGAATTCACAAACATTCTTCCCTTTTCCTTTTCCACAAAAGCAAAATCACTCAGTGCGGGTACAACGGAAAGTCCGCCGCCGCAGTTTCCGAATACTGCACAAATCTGAGGTACTACTCCGCTTGCAGCTGCCTGTGCAGCATAAATTTCTCCAAATCCGTTCAGTGCATCCACGGATTCCTGCAGACGCATTCCACCGCAGTCAATCAGGCCGATCACAGGCGCCCCCATTTTTACTGCCATTTTGTAAATTGCAGTAATTTTTCTGCTGTGCATTTCTCCGATGGTTCCGTTCAGCACGGAAGCATCCTGACTGTACACATACACCAGATTGCCGTCAATCAGGCCGTATCCGGTGATGACTCCATCGGATGGAGTATCAGACTGACTTAAGTCAAAATCTGTGTTTCTTGCAGTTACCAGAGCTCCGATTTCCATAAAACTTTGCTCGTCAAGAAGACCGGAAATTCTCTGTCTTGCTGAGTTGGTAGAATTACTCATTACTTAAACCTCCATAATGTATTTTAATAATTTTACAAAATTTTCTTCCGATTGTAATTGTATCTCTTTTGACGAAAATTTTCAATAGATATTTCAGGAAATTTGTTAAATATTTCACTAATCTGGAAATTCCGGTCATGATTTTTGTCATCCTGCCTGCTCTGTCTCAAAATATAATTCTTTTTCCATAAAAAACAATTTCAGAAGATACTCCTTATACCAGGAAGGCTGCAGCTTTTCGGCGGCTTTTGCAGCATAAACGGGGACTTCCCCAATCTGACGCTCTCCCAGGTAATATGTAACCTTTCCAAGCTGCTGGCCTTCTTTTACCGGGGCCTTAACCTGCTCCGGAATCTCATAGATAGTCCGCACCTCTTCATCCGTCCGTTTCAGTACCCGTATTTTTTCCTCTTTTACAAGCAGGGGAATGGAGACTTCCTGATAAAGCCTTCCGTTTTCCGGCACCGCCTCCTCCACTGTTACATTCGGAAATTCCCTGTCGTACTCATAAACATCCTCACAGTGGTAATTTTCCAGTCCGTAATTCATCAGCGCTCCTGTATCGGCCCATTTCCAGGTTTTGTTGTTGGGCCATCCGCAGGCCAGAAGAGCCACGATAAAAGTTCTATCTTCTCTCTGCAGCGCTCCCACATAGCAGTAGCCCGCATTTCCGGTAAATCCCGTTTTGCCGGACAGGGCTCCCTCCATCATCTGCAGAAATGCATTGTGGTTATTGCAGTTATAATGCTTTGTTCCCGCCAGATTTGTAAACTGATACGAAGGCGTACGGGTAATTTCCAGAAATTCTTTGTTCCGGATACAGTAACTCATAATTGTGGCCAGATCTTCCGCTGTAGTTCCGTGAACTCCCGTTCCATCGCTGGCGTCCAGACCGTTGGGCGTAATAAAATAAGTATCTTTACAGCCCAGTTCACTGGCTTTCTGATTCATTTTCGCGGCAAATCCTTCCACAGAGCCCCCGATATGCTCCGCAATGGCCACTGCTGAATCGTTGTGGGATTCCAGCATCAGGGAATAGAGCAGGTCTTTCAGTCGGAAACTGTCGTCTTTACTCATACCAAGACGCACCTGCGGCATGGAGGCCGCATAGCTGCTGACCTTCACCTCACTCTCCGGATTTCCTTCCTCCAGCGCCAGAATACAGGTCATAATTTTAGTGGTGCTGGCATTCGGCATATGCTCGTATCCATTTTTCTCATAGAGTACCCGGCCGCTTTCTGCGTCCATCAGCACCGCTGATTTTGCATAGAGACTGAATTCCGGCTGACCGGAAACAGCTGTGTCCTGCTGTGACTGTGTTTCCTGCTGCTGTTCTTCGGCAGATACAAGAGGGATTTCTCCTGTTTTTCCCCTTTCAATAATCTGTGTCAGGAAACAGAAACATAACAGTGTCCCGGCCATATATTTTTGTATCTTTTTCCTTTTTTTCATATCTGTTCATTCCTGTAGGTTGTATTTTCTTTTCATTATATGAAAAAACAGCCGGACATAGACTCTTTTATTTCAGAGTCCTGTTCGGCTGTTTTCACAGATCCTGTGTCTTTTCATCCTCTGTTATCTGAATTTCTCCGCCTGCTCCCGGATTAACTCCGGGTCTGCAAAATAATTGATTTTCATGGCAGAACGGACTTTATCCAGTGTTTCAGCTGCTGCTTTTTCTGCTTCTTCGCTTCCTTTTTTCAGTACCTCATAAATATACGGAATATCTTTCTGCAGTTCTTTTCTGCGGTTACGGACTGGCTCTAACACTTCCTGCAATACGTTATTCAGGAATTTCTTCACCTTCACATCCCCAAGGCCGCCCCGCTGATAATGGGCTTTCAGTTCCTCCAGATTTCCATAATCCGGCAGATACCGCTCAAAATGTTCGTTCTGGCAGAAAGCGTCCAGGTAAGTGAATACGGTATTTCCTTCCAGAGAGCCTGGGTCTTCCACCCGCAGATGGTTGGGGTCTGTGAACATGCTCATGACCTTTTTCCTGATTTCATCCGGCTCTTCCGACAGGTAGATACAGTTCCCCAGAGATTTGCTCATTTTGGCCTTTCCGTCCGTACCGGGAAGCCGCATACATGCCTGGTTTTCCGGCAGCAGTACCTTTGGCTCCACCAGAGTTTCTCCGTATACCGTGTTAAATTTGTGCACGATTTCCCTGGTCTGCTCAATCATGGGAAGCTGGTCTTCCCCCACGGGAACTGTGGTTGCCTGAAATGCGGTAATATCTGCTGCCTGGCTGATGGGATATGTGAAAAACCCAACGGGAATACTGGCTTCAAAATTACGCATCTGAATCTCGGTTTTTACCGTGGGATTCCGCTGTAATCTGGACACGGTAACCAGATTCATATAATAAAAGGACAATTCACACAACTGTGGAATCTGAGACTGGATAAACAGTGTGGATTTCTCCGGATCCAGTCCGCAGGCCATATAATCCAGCGCCACCTCCACCACGTTCTGACGTACTTTTTCCGGGTGTTCCGCATTGTCTGTCAGTGCCTGGGCGTCTGCAATCATAATAAACACCTTATCGTATTCCCCGGAATTCTGTAATTCCACTCTGCGCCGCAGAGAGCCCACGTAATGGCCTACATGGAGTTTTCCGGTGGGTCTGTCGCCTGTTAAAATAATTTTACTCATAATTTTCATTCCTCGCCTGTTTCTAATCAATATAAACCGTAATATCTGCTTTACTCTTTATTCTAATCATACTTTTGTTTTCTGTCAACAGACATTCCGCCCGGAACCGGATCCATGGTAGACTGAAACAGAACAATATGCTATCATAGTTGCGGAGGTGATTTTACATGCGCTATCATCATCTGCGCTTTGACATCTGGCTGTGCCTGCTCCTGGCTCTGTTTGTCAGTATTCTTCCCGCCAGTCTCACCGAACGTTTTCTCTCCCGTAATTATGAGAATTATGTGGAAGAACATACGGTGGCGGAAGGAGAAATCGGCGGTATGGCAGGAGCTGATGTTTTTCGTGCGCAGACCATTGAAGATCTGGAAACCCACGACACTTTTACGGTAGTTTCTCCAGGTATTGAATATCGCAACCGGGGCGCCGGATATTACGGAAATCAGTATCTGCATGCCCTGACTCTTCCTTCGGGAGAACGGGTGGCTGCGGCCATCAATATGGAGAATGTTCAGACAGAGGGAGAGTATTATTCCGGAGAAGCCACCCTTCCCGTAGGAAAAACAGTATGGGAAGATCTGACTTCCAATGAAAATTTTATCAGTCAGATTGAGTACAGTGAGCCCTTAAGCCGCAGAGATTTTTACATTGATATGATGGGCAGTGGCGGAAAAGTCAGCCTTGATGATTACACGGAACCTGCTGTAATGCTGGCACGGGTGCTGACTGTCATCATCTTTTTTCCTCTGTTTCATGCTCTGGGTTCCAGACTTGGAATATTTCCGGCATTTTTTACCAGACGAAAAAAGCAGACTTCTGAATGGGAGTAAAAATACACAGACATTCTCTGTAACACTGTTACAGGCAATTTTCTGTGTGAGGAATCCTGCCGGAATGAAATATTGTCAAAAGAAAAGGAGACATAATTATGAACAATGAACCTGTAAAAAAAATTAACGTACCTTATCTTCTGTCTTACATATTTATACCTGCCCTGGTAACAGCCCTGTGTTTCTGGCTGGGCTATACTTTCTTCCATGACGGAGGTACAGGCGCGGTTATCCTGTTTATGGTTCCATCCGCCCTGTCCCTTCTGTGGTGGATTTTCGGCGGAAAACTGATTTTTAAAGGAAAACGAAAGAAACTGATGAAGGAACTTGAGCACAGCGGATTCCGGCCCAATCACACTTTTGACAGTGATATCTGCACAGTAATTGTGGATATTGAACACGGGAAGCTGGCCCTGATTTTTTTCTGGAACCCATTTCAGAATTATATTCTCCCTGCCAGCCGGATTACCAAAATCTGGACAGACGACGGAAAATCCGGCGCCGGCTTTATGACCGGCAGCAGCCGGGTCAGCTTCCTGTTTACGGTAGACAACATCCGAATCCGTGTCAATACCTTTACTTCCAACAAACGCTGGCGTATGGACAGTGAGTACATTCTTACCGGAATTTCAAAAGCCGATATGATGGCAAACGTACTGACAGAAGCAAAAGAGAGGTCTGCGTAATATGGGAATTTTTCGGAAAATGCGCTCCATTTTTCATGATGACTGGTGTAATCTCTGTCAGAGTGAAATGGACGTTCTGCACAAACAGCTTTATGCCCTGCCGGATATGACGGTGGACCACTATACGTCCCATGAAAATCCTGATTACTACCGGAATCACCTGATTCCGGTGGAAAAAAAGGCTCAGATCCCCGCCGGCGTTTATGCCTGCGGCCTTCATGTCTACCGGTGTCCCGGCTGTGGACACCGCCGGACGAAACTTACTACTTTCCTGCCGGTACGGGATCAGGAAAAGACCGAAGAAATCCTGTTTTTTGACAATGGGGAACTGGACGAACTGATTTATCTTCAGAACAATGATTCCCCTGATTTTCAGGGGAAATCTTCGGAACGCCGACATGATTCTGCCGATTCCAGAATCTGTGGCCCATATCACTGTGATTAAAACGACGACTGCCATTTCACAGAGGCGGAAGTCTGTCCACCATGTAACATGATTGCCCGGTGTGATAATTGATTTCCTGTAAAAGAACAAAGTGGGCAGGCCCACTTCAGCTCCCCTGCCCCCCCCTCACTCATGAGGGGCC
>OFHM01001375.1_pt1 | contig 16037 bp, 13 predicted proteins | sample 1521311 | NCBI WGS metagenome assembly OFHM01 (sample SAMEA3504083, study PRJEB24116) | mouse gut metagenome | biome: mouse gut; feature: mouse-associated habitat; material: faeces | place: Denmark | collected 2011 | reverse complement strand
GTTTATTGCTGCGCAATCCGCTCGCGCGCGGAGAATGCGCATAGCGCATTCTTTTAACAATAAAAACTTTTACCGGAAATCAGGGTTTTGCCGGAGCAGGAACAGGGCCAGGAGGCAGAGTGCCAGAAAAGAGAAACATCCTGTCAGACTCTGGTAGTAGTTTATCAGAACAGGGCAGTCCCGGAAACGGAAGATAATTTCAAACTGCAGGCCCATGTTTTTCCACAAGGTTCCCCAGCCCTCCAGATCTGACCATGTTCCGGGCAGAACCCACAGGGGAAATTCTGCTGTTTCAGAAAACAGTTCCATCTTTAAAAATCCAAGGTACACCAAAAGGCAGAGAAGAAAGGGCCATCCGGCACGGAAATGGGGAGAGGATTTTTTTAATTTTAAAAGAAAGAACAGAGCCATACCGGTAAAGAACAGAGCTGTTATTACATAAGCCATCCATTTCAGCAGGTTTACGTCAATTTTTTCATCGTAGCCAGAAAAAAGGGATTCCGTTTCCTGGAAGTTCCGGGAATGACAGCTTTGGATTGTTACAATGGAAAGTTCATGGGAGGAATTCCATGTGTGGAACCCGGCAGAATTTTTGACGGAACTGGCGGTGTTCTGTTTTCTGAAAGATTCCTCTCTGTTTCCTTTAAAAATTTCATGGCTGATATGCTGTGTTTCACATGTCTCCATCAGCTCCCGGAGAGAAACAGAATCCTGATAAAACAGATATGTAAAATTTTCTTCCCGGCTGTTCAGTTCCCGAAAGTGAATGTGAAACTGCAGGAAACTGAAAAGAAACAGGGCTGCGGACAGAAATATTTTCAGATGCAGGAAAAATCTGTGTGTGGTCAGTCTTCGATTATCCGTATGCGATCACCTTCCTTTACAGCCTTGCTGGCATTTACGATAATCTGGTCTGTGGGGGAAAGAGAGCCTTCCACTGCTGCGTACTGGCTGTTTTTTTCCAGAATGGTGACCGGCACATATTCGGCGGTGGAACAAAGGCCCAGAATAGTGGGGCTTTCTGTGACTCTTATGACAAAATCCCCGGATTCCCCGCTGTGCAGAGCCGACAGAGGAATGCAGCAGGGCCAGATTTTGCTTTCGCTGGTTAAATCCAGAACTGCTTCCCCAGGCCGGGAAAATTCCTGGTCATTCAGGTCAGCGGTAATCCGGCAGGAGTTGTTTTCATCCTTTGAAACATTTGTGATTTTTACGGTTTTCTCAGGGGTACTGTCATTCTGCATTCGAAGAATGCCTTCTATGTTTTCTTCCAGGCAAATCATTCCGGTGCTGTCGGCAGGACGTCTGGCCCAACTGCTGCCATATGACATATCTTCCTCCGGGACGGTTTCATCCAGTATGCCTTCAAACCGGAAAGACTGGCTGAAATCTCCGAGAATTATGACGGGTTCCGGGGAGGTAATGCTTCCGGTGGAAATGGAGCATTCCAGAATCTGGCCGTCGTATTCAGAGTAAACTTTGCCTTCTGCCTCCCTCAGTTCCTTTAATTCCTGTAAAGTATGAATCAGATTTTCCTGATCTGACCGGAGCAGCTGGGCAGAGTGGTCCTGCGTCAGAGGGAGGCTGGCATCCTCAATCTGACGGGCGGCAGCTTTCAGAGATGTGTTTTGGGCAGCCACAGCTTCTTCATAGTGTTTCTGTTTTTCCTGACAGATCTGTTCTAACTCTTCCCGTTTCCTGTTCCAGGCAGAAAGAGGATTTTCTTCTCCAGTCCGGCTGATTTTCTGAGAATCCTGGTTTTCATCTGTAAGACCAGGCTCCTGAGGATCCTGGCTTTCATCAGTAAGACCGGGCTCCTGAGAATCGGGACCGCCTGTTTCCGTATCTGATTTTTGAGAATTCAGGGTTTCCTCCGGTTTTTGACTTTCATGCACAGCCAGATCATTTCTGGCCTGTTCCAGTTCATGACGGGCGGCAGTTACAGCCGATTCGGCCTCTGCTGATGTATGATTATAATCCTCCCTGGCCCGGTTTAAATTAAGCTCATGCTGCCGGGCCTGGCTGTTTTGGGAGGATTCCAGATCTCTGATCTGAAGTTCCAGCTTTTTAAGTTCCTGCTCTGTTTTTCGGATATTGTCACTGAGGTCTTTGGGGTCTGCGGAAAACAAAAGGTCTCCCTTTGCCACAATATCGTTTTTCTGCACCTGTACCTGCCCGATTCTGAGATTCTCAGGACAGTAAACAGCCCGTTGCTGTTTGGGAACAATATTTCCCTGGATTTCCAGCGGATACTGCAGTGCCATGGTCTCCGTGGAGGTTACCTGGACCTGGGGAAGCATAAAGGAATCAGCAGCCCTGGATATGACAGTCATGGCAGCCATTCCCACAAGAAAAACGGATATGGCGTGAAACTGCCGGTTCTGGAAAAATGTTATGGGGTATGGTTTTAATTTCATGTAATTCAGCTCCTTTCCGGGTGTTTCAGAACCATTGTGCCAATGCCTTTTTCCAGTTCCTCTCTTCCCTGAAAGGTAATCAGAACCATGGGAAGAAGCACAAGAAAGGAAAAGACAAAGGTGTACTGGATGCTGTTCTGGCTGATATTCGGAATATAAAGAGAAAAGGGCCAGAGGGATGGATTTTTCAGGAAAATCAGCGGCTGCTCCAGCAGATTCCAGTATTCCAGAATGCCCAGCAGCAGAGCAGCTTTCACACCCGGCATGGCCAGAGGCAGGCCCATGTGCAGGAACATCCGGAAATGGCTGCTGCTGTCCAGGGAAAATGCTTCAAAAATTTCTTCCGGTATTCCGATAAAATACCGGTAAATCAGGAATACCGGGAAGGTGGAAAATACAGCCGGCAGAATAACGGCGCTGTGGCTGTCCATCATGCCCAGACGGTCAATGACGATGTAGCCGGACACCATGGTAACCTGGAAGGGCAGCAGCATTAAAATAGTATACAGATAAAACAGCAGGCTGCTCAGCGTTCCATGCCAGCGGGAAAATCCCCAGGCAGCGGGAACGGAACAGAATAACTGGCCTGCCATAATGCAAAAGGTCAGTTTGACGGAGTTCCAGAATACGCGGTAGAATTCCGGCGTGTCCAGCAGCACTTCCAGATATCCTCGCAGAGAAGGGAAGGAGGGGAACAGGGGAAAAAAGCTCTGTCCTGGTCCTTCAAAAATGCCTTTCAGGTAAAAGGCAAGTTCATGTCTGCCGGTGATGGAGCCGATAAACAGAAGGAATATGGGAAGACAGGACAGACCGCACAGCAGGAGCAGAACCAGGGCCTTAAGTGTTGAGCGAATCAAAATTCCCACCTCCTTTTTTGCGGAACGGATATACCAGTACCGCGAAAATACATACAATGACCACTGCGGCCGCTGACATCTTTTCCATGGCCATGTCCCGAAACCAGTTGTGGAACATATGCTGTATCATGTAAATACTTTTGTCCGGATACTCCCCGGACAGAAGATAGATTTCCCGGTAGGATCTGAAGGCACCGGTAAGAGCCAGAATCAGTACAGCAGAGGCCATGGGTTTCAGCCCCGGCAGAGTTACATAACGGAACCGGGCCAGGGGGCCGGCCCCGTCCAGAGCAGCCGCCTCGTACAGGCTTTTGGGAATACCCTGGAGGCCTGTGAGCCACAAAATCACATAATATCCCGTGTTTTTCCAGAGAAAGCTGAGGGTAAGCACTGCAAATGCCAGGGAGGAATGGAGCCAGTCAGTGGAAAGGTTCAGAATACTGTTCAGGATTCCGAAACGGTGAAACAGCATGTTCCACACAAAGACCAGGGAGGCAGTGGGAACCGCCATGGGCAGCAGACAGAATTTTTTATACCATGTGCAGATGCTGTGGCGGCCAAAATGCACCATATTTGCCAGCAGAAGGGAAGCAGCCAGCAAAAGGGGAATGGAAATACTCAGAAATTTCAGGGTGTTTCCCATGGCCAGCCGAAAAGCGGTGTTGTCCCATATGGCTCTGTAATTTTCAAATCCGGTGAACCGGCTGGCGTCCAGACTGGTAAAGGATCTTCGTACCACATCCCCGAAGGGAAGGAATACAAAGACGGAAACGCCCAGCAGGCTGGGCAGAAGGAACAGGAAATCCTTCTGCGGGGCGAATGTTTTTTTCATAGGGTGCTCCATTTCTTAAGACGAACCATAGGCTGTATTACTCTGAAATACCTGATTCTGCCAGGTACAGTTCCAGTGTCTGGATAATTTCATTTACCGTTTCTTCCAGAGACCTGCCTCCGGATAAGTACATCCGGCCTTTTTCTGTAATGGCAGCCAGAACCAGAGCGTCTTCCATGGCCGGGGTGTCCAGTTCGGAAATCTGCTGTTCCAGTCTGTCAAATTCCTCCGAGGAAGGCCAGTGGAACGTGCCGCCCATTTTCTGGAAAATTTGTTCGTATTCTTCCAGTTTTTCCGGGGCAGGTTCTGCTGCCATGGTCTGCCAGACTTTTTCATGGACCGGAAATGCAGGGAAGACAGGCAGGGAACCGTCAATAAACCGCATCTGTTCTTCTTCACTGAGTATAAATTCCAGAAATTCACCGGCTAAATCTGTCTGTGGAGATTTTCCGTTGATTCCTGCCAGCAGAGAAGTAAATACATGCGCCGGAAAAGTTTTCCAGCCCGGAGCCTGTCCTGGGATGTGGTCGGAAATGGCGGTGAAATCCTTAACAGAGCCCAGATAACCTGTGGATGCAGCGGTATTTCCGTACAAAATATTCCAGACGTTCACATTGGACCAGGAGGGATCGTAAGCAGGAAGGCCTTCTTCTTCGGGCCTTACTGAAAGGAAGGGAGCCCAGGGGTCCTGGTCTTCAGGCGCCAGCAGGTCGTTCAGCTCTTTGCTGCACTGCAGCAGCTTTTTCACTTCTTCTTCGGAAATGGAACCGTCTTCTTTTTGGATATTCTGCCAGAAAATACTGAAGGTATAAGGCAGGAAATTTTCGGCTTCCAGAGGAGGCAGAGCGTTCGTTTCTCTGACCATTTCCAGTAAATCTTCCAGAGAATCCACCTGGGAAATCCGGCTTTCTTCTCCGGCCAGTATGGGGATGGAAAAGCAGACGGGCACCGCATACTGTCTGCCTTCTTTTTCAAATGAAGTAAAAAGGTTTTGGATCACCTGATTTTCCTGCATGAATGCCAGGCTGTTCAAATCCAGAAGGATATCCTGTCTGGCATAGGAGTTCCAGGGAAGGCCGTTCAGAAACAGAACATCCGGTCCTTTTCCGGCCATGATTTCCGTGTTCAGAATGCTGATGGCATCGGATTCACTTTTCGCACCGGAAGATTCCATGCCAGCTTCATAAGTCACCAGTACATTCGGGTGGGTGGAATGGAAGTCGGAAACCAGTCTTTGTAAATTGTAGTTGCTGTACAAAGAGTAAATTTTCAGTTCATGCTCCGGCTGGGTGGGTAAATCCGGGTCGTATTCGTACCGCAGCAGCTTCAGTCCGTCAGAGTCGGTGGTTTCCAGAAATACCAGAAATATGGTTTCGTCCATCTGACAAAAATACCGTAAGGTGGAAGTGATGTCGGAAAAACTGCTTAAATTGCCGTCCACCAGAAGTTCTGTCAGGGACATGGTATGATCGGAGCTGTAAATTCCCGTTTCATTACAGTAATAAAATTTCTGATTTTCAGGCTCTGAATCCATCAGGTTTAAGAACCTGGTTCCGGAGGGGAGTACCGTTTCCGACAGGTCCGACCCATTTGCGAAATCCAGAATTTTGATGGTTCCGTCGTATTCATTCAGATAGAGGATGTTTTCCCGGAGTTTAAGTTCAGCGTTGCCTGTATCACGCTTCCAGTTTATGACGCCGTTGTCTGAATTAAAGTTCATAATCTGAGAAGTCTGTGTCTCTCCGGAACCAAGCTGCAGGATTCCTGTGAGTGTTCCGTCTTCTGAACAGACCATGTTCCGCAGTCCATAGCCTGCTTTCAGGTATTCTTCCCTGGGTTTTGGAAGTTCCGGAGAGAAGGGTTCTGTCTGAAGCCCTTTTGGGGTTTCTTTCAGTCTGATATATTCGTATGCCCCTGTTGCATGCTGTTCATCCAGGGGGTCTTCTGATATTTTTCCGAAAGAAACGAAAATGGTGTTCTCCGGGGCAAAGCAGGCGGATACCACCCGGTAATGTTCTGGCAGCCATGAGGTATCCCAGGATTCCTGCTGCCAGGTGGCGCCTGCATCCTGGCTTTTGCAGCAGCAGAAATTGCCTGGTTTCTGTTCCAGAAGAATACGAACGGTGTTCCCTTCTTTTTCAATGTCGAATATGGACCGGGCAGGTACCGGAAATGCAATGGTTTCTTCCCGGTAGCGGCCCATGGCCTGTTCCTTTGGCTGGCCAAAATCTTCCTTTTGCGAGGCCGGCCCAGGCTGATTTTTCCGGTTATTGCTTTCGGAAATACTGCATCCTGCAGTGAGGCAGGACATGAAAATCAGTAAGCCTGCAAGTAAAAATGAAAATATCTGTTTCATACATGTTCTCCTTTCCAGATGTTTGTCTGACTTGCTGTTATCTTATCACGGGAGGGTGAGAAAGTCCTCTAAGAGTTCTCTAAAGGCCTTCCGGAAATGGGCAGAGGATGGAAAAAGAGGAGAAAAATTTATTGTTGCAGATAATTTTGTATGATATACTGACTGAAACTGCCAGTGTTCAGAAAGAGGAGGTACGTCATGAGAATACTGATGATTGAAGATGACAGAGGGTTAGCGGAACTGCTGCTGTATGGCCTGGAGGATGAAGGATTTTCTGTGGATATCTGTCATGACGGATATGAAGGACTGCTGCTGGCTCTGCAGGAAGCCCATGATATTGTGTTGCTGGACCGGATGCTTCCGGGTATGATGGGGGAAGATATTCTCAGGCGTATGCGCCGGGACGGAATCAGCACGCCGGTGATATTTATTACAGCCCTTGGAGAATCTGCGGAGAAAATCAATGGGCTGGATTCAGGGGCGGACGATTATCTGGTAAAGCCCTTTGACCTGGGGGAACTGCTGGCCCGGATTCGCAGCGTAATGCGAAGGACCCTGGCCCAGCCCTCGCCTTTTGTGCTTCGGTTCGGAGATATCTGCTTTTCTGAAAAAGAGTCAAAATTAATCCACAATGACCATATCTGTATTCTGCCCGGACGGGAAGGGCAGCTGCTGTCCTATTTTCTGCGGAATCCCAGGCAGGTTCTCACACGCCTGCAGATTATCGGAAATGTCTGGGGGCCGGAGGCGGAAATCGAGGATGGGAATCTGGACAATTACATATATCTGCTCCGAAAAAAGCTGAACAGCCTGGATACTGCAGTGCAGATTGTGACGGTGCACCGGCAGGGGTACTGTCTGACCACAAAGCAGGTGGTCTGAGATGCTGAAAAAAATCCGGATCCGGCTTTCCCTTGTCTGCTGTTTTATCACAGAACTTCTGGTGCTTGCAGTGGTTCTGTGCTGTCTTAAAATTTCAGAAAAAAACATGTATGGACAGGAAGAAGCCTATTTCCTTCTGAAGGCCGGTAACATTTCCCATGAGCTGCACAACGAAACACCCATCAGTATCAACTGGTATATGCGAAATGTAAGTCCTGAAAAAAATATCCTGTATCTGGAGGCGGACAGCGTACCCGCCACCCTTTCCCAGGTGGTTCTGACGGAGCCGGAGCGCAGGCTGGCCGGGGAAGTACAGTTGTATGTGCAGGAAAAGGGAATTACCCCGGTTATGGATAAATTTACTTCTGAAATGGAGTATTTCCGATATGAAAAAGAAAAATCAGATTATCTGGTCTGGTATGGAACAGTTTCAGAGCCAGTTACACCAGTTACCTGGATGTATCTGTACAGTCTGGATCCATTCTGTCACAGAGTAAACAGGCAGCGTCTGTGGTTTCTGGCAGTCTGGCTTATGTCAGTCCCGCTGGTCTATGGTTTTTCCTGCAGGTTTACGTCCTGCGTGCTGAAACCGGTGGAACAGAATCAGGAACAGCAGAAGGACTTTATTGCCTTTGCCTCCCATGAACTCCGTTCGCCCCTGGCAGTATTTAAAACAGGGCTGTCCATGCTGAGAAAAAACCATGACATGGAAAAGCAGGAGCGGATTTTTGCTCTGATGAACAGCGAAATGTCCAGAATGGAGCATCTGATACAGGATCTTCTGTGTCTGGTAAAAGTGGAACGGGCAGAGATGACCTTTCAGTTTGAACTGGTCAGTCTGGCGGAACTTGTGGAAACTGTATATGAGAAATATAAGGAGGCTGCAGAAAAGAAGGAAATCGGCTTTTCCTGCACCTTTAAAGAAGGACAGGATTATCAATGTGTCTGCGATTGCCGGCGGATGGAGCAGGTGCTGGTTATCCTGGTGGAAAACGCTTTGCATTATACCCCTTCCGGGCAGAAAGTGTCACTGTATCTGTACCGCCAGAGGGGCAGATATTGTATTCAGGTGGCCGATACCGGAAAAGGAATTCCTGATGAGGAGAAAGAGAAGATATTCGATAAATTTTATCAGGTCAGCGATTCCCGCAGCGATAAGGAACATTTTGGACTCGGACTGTCCATAGCCAGGGAAATCTGCAGCAGCCACGGCGGGAAAATATCCGTAAGCGATACAAAGGGCGGCGGCAGTACCTTTACGGTGAAACTGCCGGTGAAGCGGTAAAAATATTGTTTTCCTGCAAGATAAAAAGAGGTGGAAAGACCCCCCAGGGGGCTTCCGCCTTCTTTTTTTCTGTGGTAGCATAAACCATGTCTGAATTATGAGTTTAAGTACAGGAGGAAAATATATGAAAAGGAAAAGACTGCTTCTGCTTTGCTGGCTGGTTCTGCTGCTGGCAGGCTGCGGAGGGGAACAGAAACCGGAAGAAAAAGGGAATACAGCAGGCGATGAAAATGCCATTGTCTGCTATGTGGGTCATGGATTCTGGGATGGTTCCCTGGACCCGGTAAAGGGCGGATTTGCTTATGGATATGATTTTATCAACAATGGCCTGGTACGGGTAAATGCTGATTCGGAATATGAGGGAGATCTGGCTGAAAGCTGGGAGATTTCCGAGGATTCCCTGGTCTATACCTACAGGCTGAAAGAAGGAATCCGGTTTCAGGACGGTACGGATTTTACAGCAGAGGACGTGGTATTTACCTATGAAACAGTAATGGCAAATCAGGGACAGAATGAAAAAGTGGATCTTTCCAGGCTGAAAGAAGTAAAAGCCCTGGATGACACTACGGTGCAGTTTACCCTGAAAGAGCCTTTTTCACCATTTCTGGACACTACCGCCCAGCTTGGAATTGTGCCTTCCGACGGGTATGACAGTGAAACCTATGACAGGATGCCTGTGGGAACCGGGCCCTGGAAAGTGATCCAGTACGATACGGAGCAGCAGCTGATTGTGGAGGCCAACGAAAGTTATTTTGAGGGAGCGCCGGAAATTGGCCGTGTGACCTTTGTGGATATGGACAACGAAGCGGCCTTTTCCAATGCCAGATCCGGGCAGCTGGATGTGGTAATGGTACAGCCTGCCTGGGCAGGAGAAACCCTGGAAGGCATGCATGTGGAAAAGCTGGAAACCATGGACGTGCGGAATATCAGCCTTCCCTGCCGGGAACCGGACGTGATTACCACTGCCGACGGGAAGCAGGAAGAAGTGGGAAATAAAGTCACGTCGGACCTGGCAGTGAGAAAGGCCCTGTCCATCGGCATTAACCGGCAGGAAGTGATTGACCATGCATTTAACGGGATTGGAAAGCCTGCCCAGGGCTGGACAGACAACCTGGTCTGGGGAAATACGAAAATGTATGAGGACTCTCAGGTGGAGGAAGCCAGGAAGCTGCTGGAAGAAGCAGGATGGCGGGATCAGGACGGAGACGGAATCCGGGAAAAAGACGGGGTGCCCTGTCAGTTTGAGGTCTATACCCCCTCTGACGAACAGGACCGCTATATGCTGGCCGCGGCCGTGGCGGAGAACGTAAAACAGCTTGGAATTTCCATAGAGGTAAAACAGACCACCTGGGATGAAATTACAAAAAAGGCGTACAGCCAGGGCGTGGTCTGGGGCTATGGACAGTACAGCCCCATGGTAATCGACAGCCTGTTTCGGTCGGAACATTTCACCAGGCAGGCTTACAGCAATACCAACGGGTACCGGAATGAAGAGGTGGACAGGCTGATGACGGAGGCTGTTTCTGCCGGAAGTCAGGAAGAAGCGGTATCGCTCTGGAAAGAAGCCCAGGCAGCTTACGCAAAAGATTACCCCTGGCTGTTTCTGGTAAATATCGAACATTGCTATTTTGTCAGCGACCGGCTGGATATTTCCAAAGACACCCAGATTCCCCATCCTCATGGACATGGAATTCCCATAATCTGTAACATGAAAGACTGGAAAATCAGAAAAGGATAAAAACATGAAAAAATTATGTATGACAATGCTGCGCATGATAACATTGCTGATTGCCATAAGTATCATTGCATTTCTCATGGTTTCTCATGCACCCATGGACCCGCTGACTGCTTACATAGGAACCAGTTCCACCATATCGGAGGAAGCAAAAGAGGAGATTGCAGAATACTGGGGCCTGAACGACCCGCCCATGGAGCGGTTTTTCACCTGGGCAGGCAATGTGCTCCATGGAGATTTCGGAGAATCCATTGTATACAAACAGCCGGTGCTGACTGTGATAAAGGAGCGGTTTCAGTATTCTCTGGCGCTGATTCTGATTGCCTGGAGCTGTTCCGGCATTCTGGGATTTGGGCTGGGCATTCTGGCAGCAGTCCTGAAAGGAAAACTGCCGGATAAAATCATAAAAACATGCTGTCTGGTGTTTCAGTCTGCGCCCACCTTTTGGGTGGGCCTTCTCATGCTCAGTGTTTTTGCTGTAAATCTGGGCTGGTTTCCCATTGGGCTTGCGGCGCCCATGGGAAAAGCAGCCCCGGAGGTGACGCTGGGAGATCGGCTGCACCATCTTGTTCTGCCGGCAGTTACCCTGAGTATTCTGGGCATCGGGAAAATCACATTGTATACCAGACAGAAATTACTGGAACTTTTTGACAGTGAGTTTATACTCTATGCAAGGACAAGAGGGGAAAGTACCTGGCAGATTTTAAAGCGTCATGGAATGAGGAATATTGCCATTCCCGCAGTTACGGTACAGTTTGCTTCCTTCAGCGAGCTGTTCGGCGGAATTGCACTGGCAGAGTCCGTATTTTCCTATCCGGGAATCGGAAGCGCTGTGACAGCGGCGGGGCTTGGCGGGGATGTGCCGCTGCTGCTGGGCATTGCCATATTCAGTGCGGTTTTTGTATTTGCTGGGAACCTTATTGCAAATGTGCTGTATGGAATCCTGGACCCCAGAATCAGGGAGGGTGTTTCACATGAACAGAAAAACTGAAAAATTCTGGAACCGGAGAAGAAAAACACTGTGGGCTGTAACAGGAGCCTTTCTGTATCTGGCAGTCTGTCTTGTGGCAGGACTGTGTATCAGCCCGGAAAGCTATGGAGTGGACTATCAGGCAAAATTCATCTCTCCCTGTCCGGAACATCTTTTTGGTACTGACCATATGGGAAGGGATATGTTTTTCCGGAGTGTCAGAGGGTTGTCTAACAGTATTGTTATCGGGATTCTGGCCTCGGCGGTCAGCTCTCTGCTTGCTCTGGTATTCGGGGTGGCAGCAGCGCTGAGAGGGGGCTGGACAGACAGGTTTGTGAACTGGTGCGTGGATCTGTGTATGGGGATTCCCCATCTGATTCTGCTGATTCTGATTTCTTTTATGATGGGCAGAGGAGGAACGGGAGTGACAGCAGCCGTTGCCCTGACCCACTGGCCGGAGCTGACAAGACTGGTGCGGGGAGAAGTGCTTCAGGTTCGAAACGCACAGTATGTACAGGCTTCTTACCGCATGGGGAAAACCTGGCTGCAGGTGGCACGAGAACATATGGTACCGCAGGTGCTGCCGGTATATCTGATTGGAGTGGTGCTGCTGTTCCCCCATGCCATTATGCATGAGGCGGCCATTACTTTCCTGGGATTCGGGTTTTCCCCGGAAGTGCCCGCCATCGGCGTGATTCTGTCAGAGTCCATGCAGCATATTGCTGCCGGAAAATGGTGGATGGCCGTATTTCCGGGACTGATGCTTTTGTTTGCGGTAATACTGTTTGATGTGGCAGGAGAAAATCTGAAACGCCTGCTGAATCCAAACAGCGGAAATGAATAGGAGGATTGCATGGAAAACAGAGAAAAACAACCTGTGTTAAAAGTGGAAAATCTGAGCATTTCCTTTGACAGGTATGACCGGGGGATGAAGCGCCGGGAACTGGAGCTGGTCCATGACCTTTCCCTGACAGTTTCCGCCGGAGAGATTGTGGCAGTAGCGGGAGCCAGCGGGTCCGGCAAAAGTTTGCTGGCCCACGGGATACTGGGAATTCTCCCTGGAAACGCCAGAGTGTCAGGCAGGATGGAATTCTGCGGTGAGAGTCTTTATGCCTCCTTACAGAAAAAGCTGCGGGGCCGGGAGATTTCCTTTATTCCCCAGTCTGTAGAGTATCTGGACCCCCTGATGAAAGTGGGAAAACAGGTGGCCGGGGTCTGTCCCCGAAAAGAAAAGCAGCAGGTAAGAGAGAAAGTGTATCAGGTTTTTGAGCGGTATCATCTGGAGCGGGAGGCAGCAGACCGGTATCCACATCAGCTGTCCGGGGGCATGGCCCGGCGGGTGCTGATTGCAGGAGCAGTCATGCACCGGGCCAGACTGATTGTGGCAGATGAGCCCACACCGGGGCTGCAGGAAGAACTGGCCAGAGAAACCTTTCAGAATTTCCGGGAACTGGCGGAAGAAGGATGTGCAATACTGCTGATTACTCATGATCTGGATCTGGCCCTGCAGGCGGCAGACCGGGTGGCCATGTTTTATGCGGGAACCATACTGGAAATTGCCCCGGCCGGGGATTTCAGGAAAAAAGGAGCTTTGCGTCATCCCTACAGTCAGGCATTTTTGCAGGCAATGCCTGGGAATGAGTTTAAGCCCATAGCGGGAACACAGCCCTGGGGAGGAAATCTTCCGGAAGGCTGTCTGTTTGCAGAACGCTGCCCGGAACGGAGGGAGGACTGTAAGGGAAGAATAGAAATGCGCCCTCTGCGGGGCGGGGAAGTGAGGTGTATCCATGCAGAATAATACAGATGGTACCGCAGAAAAAGACAGTTCCGCAGCAGGACAGATTCTGCTGGAGGCCAGGAATATCAGCTTCCGGTATCACCGGAATTCTCCCTGGATTCTTAAGAATATAAATCTTAAGGTGGCAGCGGGAGAGCGGGCAGGTCTGGTGGGGCCTTCCGGCCATGGAAAGACCACCCTGTCAAAAATACTGGCGGGTTACTTAAAACCGGAACAGGGAGAGGTGCTGTGGAAAGGGAAGCCTCTGCCTCTGTCCGGTTACTGCCCGGTTCAGATGATTTCCCAGCACCCGGAACAGGCGGTGAATCCCCGGTGGAAAATGAAGAAAATCCTCCGGGAATGTCAGGAGCCCGAAGAGGAACTGTTAAAACGTATGGGTGTAGAAGAAGGATGGATGGAGCGTTGGCCCATTGAGCTGTCTGGCGGAGAGTTACAGCGTTTCTGCATTGCGCGGGTTCTTGGGCCGGAAACTGAATTTCTGATTTGTGATGAAATCAGTACCATGCTGGATGCCATTACCCAGGCACAAATCTGGGAAGTGCTTCTTACGGAGGCTGAAAAACGGAATCTGGGTATGCTGGTCATTACCCATAATCCGGCTCTGGCGGAAAAAGTCTGTACCAGAATTATAAAATTACCGGAAGCAGATGGAATGTTTGGATGATGTTATTATTCCGGGGCGGAAAGCAAAGAAATCATTTAACATGATATCATGTTAAAAACTGATACTGTTTTGTGAAAAACTGAAACTTTTTTCAGCATAATATAAGTTATAATTAGAAGGAATAAGTTAAAATGCAACCATTGACTGCGCAGGCAGGAGGGACTTACATGCAGAAAACTTTTATAAAATATACCTTTGTGATTATGACAGCAGCTGTGTTTCTGATTTTATCCATAAATACACTGTATACGCTGCACAGCCTGAAATCTCAGCAGCTGAATGCTTTTCGTGCCAAGATGGAACAGGTAATTCATATTCTGGAAAATAATCAGTCAGAGCTGGAAATTATGAATAAAAACCTGGATCTGGATTATCTTACCAGGGTCAGGGCTGCCGCCTATATCTTTGACAGGCAGGAGGAAGTAGCAAAAAATGTTTCCGAAATGCAGTATCTGGCTAAACTGCTCAATGTGGATGAGCTGCATATTATAGATGAAAATGGAATTATCGTGTCTGCCTCGGTAGCCGCCTATGTGGGCATGGATATGGCCGACCATAAGCAGACCAGGGAATTTCTGCAGATTCTGGAAAGCGATGATGAGGATGCTTATCTGATTCAGGAAATGCAGCCCAATGCAGCCATTGGGAAAATGATGAAATATGTGGGAATTGCCAGGAAAGGCCAGAAAGGCATTGTGCAGGTGGGATTTGAGCCGGTTCGCCAGATAGAGGCCCGGTCCAGGAATACCTGTGAATATATTTTTTCAAGGTTTCCCACAGATGAAGGAGAGGAAATTTTTGCCATAGATACTGTTACCGGAGAGATTGCAGGCCATTCCGGCGGAATGGAACAGGAATTTGATGCACCCTGTTATCAGCTGCAGGAAGTGGAGGAATGCGCCCAGGGTGAATATAAGGAAGGAAAAGACGGGGAGATCATGTTTGTGGCTTCCAGGACCTATGAAGGTATGCTGCTCTGTGCGGCGCTGCCAGGATCGGTGCTGTTTCGGAAACTCATGGAAAGCATGTTCAACACCCTGGCATATCTGATATTGATAGAAGCAGTGGTTATTTTTCTTCTGAATTATCTGGTTAAAGATAAAGTGGTGAATGGAATCCATGCTATTATTGGAGGATTGTCCGTGATTACCAACGGAAATCTGGATACCACCGTGGAAGTAGGAGGAAATCAGGAATTTGAAAAACTGAGCCAGGGAATCAATACCATGGTAAAAAGTATTATAAACAGTTCTGACCGTATTTCTGCTATCATTGAAATCAGCGGCGTACCCCTGGCAGCTTTTGAATATGAAAAAGAAATTAATCACGTATTTGTAACGTCAGGCCTGCGGGAACTGCTGGATATTCCGGCCCAGAGCGCCGGGGAGCTTTATGGAAATTCCGCACTGTTTGAGCGGTATATTCATAACATAACGGAACATCCTCTGGAGGGGGAAAAGAATGTATTTCAGATTAACAGTCTGAAATATATCCGGATACACAGAAAAGAATCGGAACAGAGATGCCTGGGAGTAGTTACTGATGTGACCGGATACATCATGGAAAAGAAACAGATGCAGTATGAAAATACCCATGACGCCCTGACTGGTCTGTATAAATATTCTTATTTCAAACAGCGGGCCGCAGAAATTCTGGAGAAAATGCAGGAGGGAGAAATCTGTGCTGTGGTTATGCTGGATCTGGATTATTTTAAGGGTATCAATGACAACTTCGGCCATGCTGCCGGAGATAAATACCTGCAGAGCTTTGCCTCTGTTATGCAGTCCATGCCTTCCAGGCATGTGATGCCATCCAGGCGTTCCGGAGATGAATTCTGCATGATGATTTTTGGCTGCCAGGACAAAGAGGAAATTGTGAAACTGCTGAACAGTTTTTATCATATACTGAAAAGATACCGGGTTACCATGTCAGCAGGAAAATCACTGACCATAGGAGCTTCCGCCGGTTTTGCCTGTACAGCAGATCCCAATCTCAATGTGGAGGAGCTGCTGAACCGGGCAGACGAGGCCCTTTATGAGGTGAAACGCGATACAAAGGGATGTTATACGGAATATAAGGGTTCCGGTACTTAACGGAACAGATTCCACGAGTGCGCATATTATTTATTATTCTTCAGGAAGACACTTTCACGCTAAAGCGTGACAAGGTCTTTCCTGCAGAATAATAAAAAGGGGCTGTCGGGAAATAACGATTTTTGCCCCTGATATGTAAGAAGGAAAC
>OFHM01001372.1_pt1 | contig 16048 bp, 16 predicted proteins | sample 1521311 | NCBI WGS metagenome assembly OFHM01 (sample SAMEA3504083, study PRJEB24116) | mouse gut metagenome | biome: mouse gut; feature: mouse-associated habitat; material: faeces | place: Denmark | collected 2011 | reverse complement strand
GTTTGTATCTGCTTCCGTAATGTGTCTGCCTGCGGCAAGAGCCAGTACCTCGTCTACAAAATCTGTTTCCAAAGCGGAATAGCGAAGTGCTGTAACAGCCCCCATATTGTTATCCTCGGTGTGTTTCTCTCCGCGGATAAAGGCAATGGGATTGCCTTTGGTAAGCTGTTCGCCTTTGGCATATCCATAATTGACAGGATTGTAGTACGCAATATTGCCGCAGTTTTGTATCCGCTTTATCTCATTGTCAGTAATACGGATATGATTTTCCGTAACAGTCATTTCGCCATTCTCGTCTGATACTACGCCTGTACTCGCCCTTAGATAAAAGGCAGCTCCTAAAGCGCCTCGGATGTCACTGGCTAACTTCTCGGATGCGGTAAGGAGCGAAAAACAGGAAATAAGAAAGGTCGAAACAACCATAATGAGCAGAAAGATACTTATGGTTTTTCCTTTTTTACGGAGCAGATACAGACCTGCCCGCTTTTTACAATCCATTTAGGCTTCATCTCCTTTCTGCTGACAATCATATCTTTTTTTGATTAGTTTTTGGTTAGCATTTGACATGCGTTTCATTCGTTTTTATACACAAAGAAGCCGCCAGATAGCTGACGGCTTCTTTAGAAGATGGTTTTAGTTCAGTTTTAGATAGAACGCAACGCCTTTGTCGGTATTCGTGATTTGGTATCCCATTTGGTGCAGGTCAAGGATTGTCTTTACAATGTATAATCCCAGACCGCTTCCACCTGTGACTTTGCTTCGGGATTTATCTGCCCTGTAAAACGGCGTGAACATATTTTCCAGGTTATCCTCATCCAAAAATACGCCTGTGTTTTCCACAGCCAGAATGTGCATATCCCTGTCAAAATCCGCATAAATCTTAGCTCCATCCTTTGAGTGGCGGATGGCGTTGCCAATGATGTTGGATAATGCCTTACGAAACAGATTGCGATTGACCGACACGCTTATATCTTCCGGGATGTTCTGGAAAATGGCAATCTCTTTTTCAGCCGCCAAAGGCTGTAATTCTGTGACAGTTTTCCTTACCATATCGGACAAGGGGAGGGGTTCCAGAGAGTTTCCGATATTCATTGTTTCCATTTTCGTAATGGAGAGTATCTCTTTGATTAAGTATTCAATGTCCTCGGCAGATTTCAGTGCCTGGGGCAGATACTTGTCGTGGTTTTGGTAATCCCCGAAACCTAATATCATATTCTCAAGCTGACCTTTTAGAATAGTCAACGGCGTTTTCAGTTCGTGTGAAACTGCCGCAAAGAAATTCCTGTGCTGTTCCTCAAGCATCTTAAACTTCTTGACATCTTTGGTCAACTGCTGATTTGCTGTTTCCAGTTCTTCCATGGTACTTTGCAGCCTTGCCGCCATTGTATTCAAACTGGAAGAAAGTACACCGATTTCATCCCCTCTGTCTGTATCACACCTCCAAGTCATATCAAGCTCTGTCATCCGCTTGGAAATCTGACTGATTTTTGCAATCGGCGCAACAATCACTCGGCTGCAAATGAAAGCACTTAGGGCAGAGAGAAGCAGAATAACCGTCAATACCAACGGAATAAAACGGAGCAGCAGACTGAACAGTTCGCTTGCCGTTTTGGATAGAGAGATAACAGAAAGCGTATAGCTTGCTTTATCTTCTGCAAAGGTCACATCAGTTGTATAGGTCTGTGCCGTTGACAGGTCATCAGCAATGGTTTCAAAGTCCCCGAAAGTAACGCTGTTCTTTTCGTTTCCTAACATCGCCACGGCGTTGTTCTCAATGCAGAAATTTGTAATCAGCGTCGTCCCTTCCTCATAGCTTTTGTTTTCCAGAGCAGAGAATAACGCTCCTGCATTGTTCTCAAACTGTTTGCTGCCTGTGAGTTGATAGCTTTGCGGCACAAATACAAGGACGATGCCATATATCAAAACGCTGCACAAAGTCAATGCGGTAAATACCCACAAGAAGACTTTTGTACTGAGAGAGTTACTGATTTTCTTTCGCAATTTTGTATCCCACCCCTCTGACAGTTTCTATGTAATCCACGCCTAACTTTTTTCGCAAATTCATAATGTGGAAATTGACGCTTTTTTCCTCGCCGATAAATTCATATCCCCACACAAGGTTAAGCAGCTCATCTCTTGTGAATGCTCGTCCTTGATTTTTAAGGAAAAGCAGTAAAATATCAAACTCGGATTGCGTGAGAATGACCTCCGCACCCGATACAAGGACTTGCCTTTGCTTTGCACTTATCTGAAGCTCTTTATATCGAAGGGTGTCCGTATCCATATCCATTGTTTCTGTTCTTCTAAACAGCGCTTCTACACGCTTTAATACCAGTTTGATAGAAAACGGCTTTGTGATATAATCATCTGCCAACAAATCAAATCCTTTTATCTGGTCAGCCTCTGTATCAAGGGCAGTCAAAAGGATAATCGGGGTCCGTGCTTCTTGTCGTATCATTTCGCAGACAGCATATCCGTTGATTTTCGGTAACATAATATCCAAAAGGATAAGGTCTATGTGGTGGGCATGAAAAGTATTGATACCCTCCAGACCATCCGATGCGGTCACGACTTCATAGCCGCAGGCTCTAAGCGGCTCGGCTAAGATGTTTTGTATTGCGATTTCATCTTCAATAATCAGTATTGTCTTTGCCATATCTTAAACCTCCAATCTGATTATACTAAGGCTTGGTTAGTTTTTGATTAGTTTTTCTGATTTTCTTCGCTTATCAGCAGGCTTTTTGGCTTCTTTAGGAACCAGCCATACTCGGTTGATATTCAAAACACCCTCAATACGATTTTCCTTGCATAACCGCTGCACCCACCGAAGTGATACATTCCATTTTTCTGCCGCTTCCTGTGCTGTCATATAATCAAACATTTCTGACCTCCTAAAACCGTACTGTATTTATTATAGCCGTTTAGACGAACTGTATCAAGTGTGCAAATATGAACTTTTATCTCTTGCAGCAGGATATTTCATATCCTATTTATAAGAGATTTCACATCGTTTAATGAGAAGCCACATCTCTGTAAAATATAAGGGTAAGATTTTCAGAGTATAGGAGGTGAGCTAATGGACGAAAGGAACAATCATTTTGACTTCGATTTTACGCCGATAGGACAGGCTATCAAGAAAGCCTGTGAAGCCAGAGGGATGACGAGGGAAGAACTTTCTGGAGTAATCGGGTATGCTCCCAGACACATTCAATCTATCGAAAATGAGGGGCAGTATCCGAGCATCGAGCTGTTTATCCAACTTATTACGATGTTTGATGTGTCGGTTGACGAGTACATATTCCAAGATAAGGTAGTCAAAAAGAATTCCGTCCGCAGACGCTTAGACGCAAAGCTCAACAGATTAGATGATAAAGTGCTTTCCGTTATCGAAGCAACTGTAAACGGACTATGTAAGGCAAAAGAGGAAACAGAGGAATCAGCCCCTCTGTTTTTCTTTTGCCCGATTTTAATAGGCGGGGATGCCTTATGTAGAGAAAGTAGTTATGAAAAGAAAGCAGAGAAATAGCCGTTAGAATGCAGTGTTCTCTGCTTTCGATACATATATTTCTTTACATAATTATTGTTGCTTCCCAAAAGATTTCAGCCATTCTAAAGTATCCGTATCTGTTGCCCAAGACGGTGTGCTTGGTGCCGTCACAATCGAATGCTTCTCCAAAGCCGCCCGCTGTGTTTCTATGCTTGCTTTGGCATACACTTCCGTAGTGGATATATCCTCATGCCCAAGGAAATCCTTGATATAAAACAGGTTTACTCCTGCTTCAAGCAAGTGCATGGCTTTGGTATGGCGGAGGGTATGGGGTGAAACATGTGTTTCCACGTTTGCGGCTGCAGCATATTTTTTCAGTATGTAAGCAGCTCCCGCACGGGTTAATGGCCTGCCCTGATGGTTCTGGAATAAATTCCTGTCTAACTTTACGGGCATGTCCAGATGATTTTCTGAAATGTACCGTTTCAAATGCTCTGCCGTATTGGAAAGTATCGGGACTTCCCGCAGCTTCCGCCCTTTTCCAAACAGGATTACTTTGGCGGGATTTTCCAGGCGGACATCCCGCACCCTGACAGACAGGATTTCTGACACCCTTGCGCCCGTATCATACAGCAGGCTTAAAAAGCAGAGGTCACGCCTGCCGTAAGCCGTTGACTGGTCTGGCTGTCTTAAGATTTCGCCCATATCTTCAACGGACAGGTAATTCATGACAGGCTTTTCACGTTTTGAAAAAGGTATCTGTATGATTTTTTGGCACAGCAGCATATTTTCAGGGCTTTCCACTTCCGCATATCTGAAAAAAGCCCGTATTGCCGCCAGTCTTTGGTTGCGCGTGGAGATGCTGTTTCCCCGTTCATTTTTCAGCCATGAAAGGAAATCCTGTATCATATCGGGCGAAAAATCAGATATGCCCAGGCTCTCTGCTTTTAACCCGTAAACATCACGGCAGAATGTGAGCAGAAGGCGGAACGTGTCACAGTATGAAGAAACTGTGTTCCTTGTCACATTCCGCAGTGAAGGCAGGTAAGCTGTTAAGTAGGATGCTAAGATTCTTGAAAAGTCGGTTGGTTTTTTCATTCTTCCTCCATTCTTGGGACGATTTCCCCAAAAGATGATTCTACGGCAGTTATTACATGAGGGAACATATCTGCTGTAAACTGTAGGTATGTTTGTGTGGACGATGTATTTTTATGGCCGAGATACTGGCAGAGCAGCGGCATTACTGCCATGATATTTTCGCCATGCAGGACAAGTTTGCGGAGTGACTTTACTGCGAATGTGTGCCTGAAATCATTCACCCTCGGCCCTTTCCCCGCGCCTCCATGGGAGATTCCTGCTTTCCAGAGCGCTTTGCGGAATGTCACATATACTTCGTGTTCTGAATACGCCTGTCCGTGCCCGGCAGGAAAGATCGCCGTGCTGTCTGGAAAAAGCAGGGCGGTTTCTTGAAGGTATTCTTTGAATTGGGCTGTCATTTCTTCTGCCAGTGGTATTTTTCTCTCTTTATTGAATTTAGCTTCCCTTATGGAGATTACGGCATGGCCATTGTAAAAAGATATATCGCTTTTTTCCAGATTCAACGCTTCCCCAAGCCGCATCCCCGTACATATGAGCAGTGAAAAAAGCATATAGAAAACTTTCCGCCTTTTTTCAGAGCGTTCCATTTCACGGGCTGCATCAAGAAATTTCTGTAATTCCTCATTTGTAAATATGTGCGGGCGGTATGCCCTGTCTGTCCTTAACCGTGCCATAGCGGGCGGCACATAAGCGTCCCCGCCAGACCTTACAATGTACTGGCAGAGCTGCCTGAAAGTGTTCCGTTGGTTTTCGCAGGTTTTATCCCTCTCATAAATACGTTTGGAAGTCCATGCTTCAAATATTTCTTTTGTAATGGTATTTTCCTGAAAGCCATTTTCTTTCACAAACTTGTCAAAGTGCCATAAATTCCGCATCTCGCATATGTATTTGTTTCCAAGCCCCTGCTTTTCACGGATAAAGCCTGTGAGTTCCTGCGCAAACTGGCTTTCAAAGCACAGTTTTCCGATATATTCATTCATGTGACGTCACCTCCTGAAGTTCCAATGCACATTTAAGCAGGCCGTCAAGGTCTATATGGGTGTAGGCGTCCGTCGAGCCGATTCCAGAGTGCCCGAGGATTGCCGATACCGTGCTGTATGCTTCCCCTTGGCGCACCAGTTCACTCGCCAGTGTGTGGCGGAGTATATGCAGCCCGTGGCTGACGTTTTTTCCCACGCTGATACCTGCGTTGCTGATACATACAGACATGACGCAATAAAAAGACACGGCTTTTTCAAAAGGGGCTTTATGCTTGACAAACACATAGCTGCTGTCAGTCTGCGGCCTGCCATATTTAAGGTAGTCAATCAGCGCATCCCCTACTGCTGGCAGTAATGGGAGCTTTACCATGCGGCTGGTCTTTTTTTGAAAAAATGTAATGCTGTTTTTCTCCCAGTCCAGATTGGAAAAGGTAAGGTTCGTGATGTCGCTGTCACGCATCCCGAGCAGCGCCGCCATCAAAAGGATTGCGTAATTCCTTTTCCCAATCGGATTTCCCCTGTCGATGGAATCAAGGAGTTTCCTGACATCATCTTCGCTGAGGATATGCGGTATTTTTTCGCCAGTCGCGCCATGAAGCCGTGGCACAAAGGGGGAAACATCTGCCTTAACATATCCTTTTTCATAAAGAAAGCGGAAGAAAAAACGCAGCCCTGCCAAATGGACGGTTGCAGTGGCTTTTGAGTAGCCGCTTAGTCCAGCGGCGTACTCCGATATGGTTTTAGCATTGATTTTTTCAACTTTTACCTGTTTGTCAATAAGGACAACCTGCATAAAACGGCTTGCAGCATACATCCGTGATTTTACAGTTGACCTGCTGTTCAGATTTTTCTGGCAGAAAACTTCAAACTCTTCCCGCAGGCTTTCTGTTTCGCTGTTCCATATGATACGCCTGCGTGGAAGGGCTGAAGGGATTGCGCCGTTTTCCTGATATTCGTTAAGGAAACGGATGGCTCTGATGAAATCCCGTTCGTCATGCGTAAGGGTTCTTTCAAGGATTTCTGGATAATTGATTTTGTAATGCAGGTAATCCAGACCATTTACTGGCGCATAGGATGCAATCCCTTTAGAGGAAAGATATTCGGAAAGCTCTCTCCATATTTTCCCATGCACGCAGAGGGACGTGGAGCTGTATCCTGTGTCTTTCAGGTTCTGTTTTGTTTGGTTGATTAGTTCCTCAAGGTTCGTGATTTTTTTATTTTCCATTTTGAACACCTCCTGTGCCAAGTATATCGTCAGGAGATGAACTGCCTATGTGTTATGTAAAGTTTTGATATATAAAAATGGGTAAATCTCTCGGTATTATGAAAGATTTACCCATTCTCTTTACATAAATGTTTTCTCTACATAACGGGTTCCGGCATATTAAGAAAGAGGCAAAAGGGGACTTTATATCAGACAATTTCCCTTTTGCCGATACATATTTTTGGGCTTGACATATAAATCTTACTGATATAATATTTATGTTGTTGCTCTGACATATGAGCAAATTTTTTTGCTCGTGAATCTTAGTTGTGTAATATTTAAAATGAAAAGTTATTTTGTGAAGGATTTCTTTAGAGAGGTTTGAGAAAGAAATGATGTTATCAGGAAAAGACGGCAGATTCTATCATTTGATTCAGCTATTAAAGGATAGTGAAAGAAGAAATCAAAATATAAGGTGTTTCACATTGCAAATAATATTTATAGTGCTTTTTTCGATATTGATTCATCGTTTATTCGAATTGCAAATTGTGAACGGGCAAAAATATGCAGAGGATTTTGAACTCCAGATTACCAGAACAGTAAGAGATCATAATACAAGAGGAAATATATATGACTGCAATGGGGAAGTTTTGGCATATAACGAGTTGGTTTATACCGTTACAATGGTGGATGATGGAATTTACGCATCAGAACGGGAACGGCAATTGGCTATAAACAGTGTGATTTACAGCGTTACAAGAAAGTTAAATGAAAATAATGAGAAAATCAATAATGAGTTAAAAATAGCCATAGGAGCGAATGGTGATTATGTGTATACCGTAACAGGAAGCGCATTAGCACGGTTTAAAGCAGATATATTTGGAGAAGCAGATCCTGATGATATGACACCGAAACAAATGGATATGAGTGCAGATGATATGATGGGGTTTTTGTCAGGAAATAGTAAATTTGCGCTTTATGGGACGGGAAAAAGCGCATATTCTGAGGAAGAATTACAAGAATATGGGCTTCCGGGAGAGTTCACGAAAGAGGAAATTTTAACCATTGTCGGGATAAGATATATGCTGTCAGTCAATGCGTATAAAAAATATGTGCCTATTATTTTGGCAAGAGATGTTTCAGAGAGGACAGTAGCCTACATATTAGAAAATAACCAGTCCTTGACAGGGATAGAAATTGGAGAAGATTGGGACAGGGTTTATACCGGGGGAGAAGCGTTTTCGCATATTCTTGGTTATACGGGAAAAATCTCATCAGAGGAAATGGAACAGTATGCAGATTCAGACCGAGATTATACGTCCGACTCTGTTGTTGGAAAATCTGGAATTGAACAGTTTATGGAGAACGAATTACAGGGAATTGATGGAGAAAGAGAGATCGTAGTAAATAATGTGGGAAAAATGATTGGGGAAGAAAAAGTCGTTCAGGAAATGGTAAGTGGAAAAGATGTATATCTTTCGATTGATAAAGATTTGCAGATTACGGTTTATCATATTTTGGAACAGAATTTAGCAGGGATTATTACAAGCAATTTAATCAATACAAAGAGCTTTGATAAGATACACATTTCGGATACATCGGATATCCGTATCCCGATTTATGATATCTATACAGCATTAGTTGACAACTCCGTGATTCAATTGGACGACTTTTACCGTGCGGATGCAACAGAGTTGGAGAGACATATTGCAGAGTTATTACAGGAAAAAAGGGAGGAAGCATTAGAGAAACTAAAAGAAGAATTACTGGATGGAAACACGGACTATCATCATTTATCTGAGGAAATGCAAGAATATATATCTTATATTACTGACAAAATAGAGATTTTAAACATGGATTCTGTTGACAGGGAAGATGATGTATATAAAAGGTGGAAAGCGAAGAGTGGAATCAGCGTGAAAGAATTTTTGACTTATGCGATTGAGAATGGGTGGATTGCAGCCGGAGTGGTAGACTCTGAACGGGGGTATTTCACAACAGATGAAATGTTTGAGTTAATGATAGAAAGTATAGAGAAAAAAGTGGCGGATGACAGTGAATTTGAAAAAGTTTTCTTTAAGTGGCTGCTTTTTGAAAATCGTATTGAGGGAAGAGAGGTATGCCTGCTTTTATACGACCAGCATGTTCTGTCTGTTGCAGATGATGATTATGAAAAATTAGCGTCCGGGGCAATGGATGCATTCTCATTTATGAAAAAGAAGATAGAGGAGCTTAAGATTACGCCGGCACAATTAGCGTTAGATCCCTGCTCCGCATCAGCGGTTGTCGTACAGCGGGAAACAGGAAAGGTTTTGGCTCTTGTTTCTTATCCGGGGTATGATAACAATCGTCTGGCAAATCAGATGGATTCCGCATATTACAATGGACTGCTAAATGATAAGGCACTGCCATTATATAACAGGGCAACACAGCAATTGACTGCTCCCGGCTCGACATTTAAGCCTATTACCATTATAGCAGGGTTGCAGGAAGGAGTGATTTCTTCTGACAGCTCGGTATTTTGTGACGGAGTGTTTGATAAAGTATTTCCCAATTTGAAATGCTGGAAACATACCGGACATGGCAATATTGTAAATGCCCCGACTGCGTTGCAGAATTCGTGTAATGATTATTTATGTGAAATAGCATATCGGCTGGGAACTTTGAATGGTATGGAATATGCAGATAATGCAGCATTAGGAAGTTTACAGGAATATTCAAACCTCTTTTATTTGGACAGGAAGTCGGGTATTGAAATTGCAGAATCCAAGCCTCATGTAACAGACGCATATGGCATTCCTTCTGCAATTGGACAGGGCACCCATAATTATGCAACCGTGCAATTAGCACGATATACGAATGCGATAGCGTCTAAAGGGGATATTTTCGGACTGTCTTTAATAAAAGGGATAGCAGACGAGGATGGAGATTTTGAAGAAAAAGCTCCAGTATTGGAGGATGAGGTGGAACTGCCCGATGCTGTATGGGATACGGTAGGTGCCGGAATGGTGCAGTTTGCACAGAACAATTCTGTTTTGCGTGATATGGAGATTGGCATAGCTGGAAAGACCGGGACAGCGCAGGAATCAGAAAGCAGGCCGGATCATGCATTATTTGTCGGGTACGCCCCTGCGGAAGCACCGGAAATAAGCATAGCAGTCAGGATTGCAAATGGATATGGTTCATCTAATGCCACTGCTGCGGGGCGAAGTATTTTTAGTTACTATTTTGGTTTGGAAAGTCAGGAGGATATTGTGACAGGAAAGGCATCGCAGGCGCATAATTCAAGAACAGATTAGAAGTATATCCCCAAAGGGAAAATCAGCAAAATATATGTATTTTAGAAAGGATAATAGCCAGAGATGAAATATATACGAAAAATGACAGGAAGAGCGATTGTAATTATATGTTGCTCGATACAAATATTTGTTGAGATACAGCCTATACATAGCATGGCGGCTGAAAATGATAATCACATAAGCGAGAATTCTGTTTGGACAGGAAGCCCATCCATTATGGGAGAATCAGGCATTGTAATGGAGATGTCCACAGGAATGATTCTTTATGAAAAAAATATGCATGATACGCATTATCCCGCAAGCATTACAAAGATCATGACAGCACTGTTAGCGATAGAAAACTGTGAAATGGACAAGGTTGTAACTGTGCCGCTGGAAGCCGTTTATATGGAGGATAAAGGCACCCATATCGCATTGGATGCAGGAGAACAGTTGACGGTAGAGCAATGTCTTTATGCGGTTATGCTGGCCTCTGCAAATGACGCCGCATATGCATTGGCTGAGCATGTGGGCCATACATATGAAAATTTTATTCGTATGATGAATGACAAAGCGAAAGAGATAGGCTGCCAGAATACCAATTTTACAAACCCGCACGGACTTCCTGATGAAAGCCATATAACTAGTGCGTATGATATGGCATTGATTACAAAGGCTGCTTTACAATATGATATGTTCCGGACAGTTTCCGGAGCTTTCTATTATGAAATCCCCCCTACGGAACATCAGAAAGATTTAATCTGCATGAATAATCATCATAAGATGATAGGCAAAACAGAGTTTCACAATGAGGAAGTTTTTGCCGGAAAGAATGGCTATACAGATGCTGCAGGGCATACGTTGGTTACTTGCGCCAAAAGAGATGATATGGTTATTGTCTGTGTAATCATGCGGGATCAGGAAGAATATGTATATCAGGATACATTGGAGTTATTGGAATATGGTTTGGGAAGTTTTTCAAAAGTAAGAATCAATGAGGATAAAACTTATTATGAAGAAATGCTGAAAAGAGAAAGCCCAATCTTTGAGAACTGTGTTATTTCAGAATTTGATGCAGATAATTTATATGTAATACTGCCAAAAGAACTAAGTGTCACTGACCTGAATATCAATTTTGATTATGGAGGGGCAGAAACGGTTACAGCTCAATATTATTTTGAAAATCATTTAGTCGGACAGTTTGAATTTACAGTAGAGGGCATTCAAACAGAAAGTGCTAGTATAGAGAATGAGGTTCAGGAACAGGTATCTGAAAATATGGAAAATGAAAGTCATTCTTTGAACCGAAACTATATTATATTTGCAATTATAGTTGGTATTTTTGTTGCGGGAATTATTCTCAAAGTTTCAACAGGAAAGTATAGAAGTAAAAACAGATTGGGAAGCAAATGGAAAAAGAAAATATCAGAAGAAAGCGGAGGTAATTATGAAAAAGAGGAACAACTATTTTAAATTGGGATATTGGATATTTGTATGCGCAGTTCTTTTAACGGGCTGTTCGAAAGAACGCAGTACAGAAGAAAGGATTGTTGTGGAAGATGTGAAAGAAGAAATGGAGGACGAAAAAAAAGAGCGGAAGGAAATGGAATCAGGCAATGTTTCGTTAGAGGAAAATACAAAGGAAACGGAAGATGATACGGAAGACATGGAAACGGAGCCGGAGATTGCCCACGCAGACTGGTCGGAATATTTTAACGGACTGAACGGAACAGCGGTGATATATGATGCTTCTAACAGGAGTTATACAATCTATAATGACGAGCTTGCAGAGACCAGACGGTCGCCTTGTTCCACTTTTAAGATTATATCTTCCCTGACTGCACTGGAACATGGAATCCTTGAGCCAGGAGATTCCACACGAACATGGAGCGGCGAAGTATTCTGGAACGAGGACTGGAACAGGGATATTGATTTCAGTGAAGCATTCCGTACTTCCTGCGTGTGGTATTACAGGCAGCTCATAGATGATATTGGGCAAGACAGGATGCAGGAGGAATTGAACAGACTGCAGTATGGAAACTGCGATATTTCCGACTGGGAGGGGCGGCTGAATACAAACAACAATAACCGGGCTTTAACCGGGTTTTGGCTTGAGTCCTCATTGGCTATTTCACCGAAGGAACAGGCGGAAGTGATGGAACGCATTTTTGGGGAGGCTTCCCCCTATTCGGAGCAGGCGAGGGATTATTTAAAAGAAGTGATGCTGGTGGAAGAACAAAGTGATGCAAAGCTTTCTATCTATGGTAAGACCGGGATGGGAAAAGCAGAGGGAATCGTGGCGGACGCCTGGTTTGCCGGATTTGCGCAGGGGGAGGAGGACAGCCTTTATTTTTGCGTTTATCTTGGAAGGACGGATGATAAGAATGTAACCAGCACTGCGGCAAAAGAGATTGCAATCCGGCTGGTATCAGATTATGGAAAAGCGAACCTATGATTTTGCCCGATTCGGCACTAAATGATGGAAAAGAATGGGGAATTAGGGTATAATACTAACAACAGGAATATTTGGACAGTGGAAGGCCCATGATTGGCAGAAGCCAGCTTAAGCGTACAGAAATGGATGGAAATAATGAATCAAAAATTGTATGAATTTGAATCCTTAATTTATGATGCGGAAAATACCGGAGGTGCCTATATCATTTTCCGCTATGATATCAGGGCAGAATTTGGCAGGGGCCGGGTAAAGGTTCATGCGACCTTTGACGGAGAACCCTATGACGGAAGTATTGTAAATATGGGCGTGAAGGACAGTGAAGGTAATATTTGCTATATTATCGGGATACGGAAGGATATCCGTGCCAGAATAGGGAAGCAGCCTGGCAGCAATGTGTTTGTTACGGTAAAGGAACGTGAGTAAATGGGGAATGGATGTGCCGGAATGTGTTTTCTGTGCATAAAAATTTAAGAATGCAGAGATAAAAATCAGTACGGAAGGGAGAAATAAAATGTGGACATGTCCTAAGTGCGGGCGCGCGTTTCAGAAGCAGAATCAGGGCCACTACTGCGGGAAGCCGCCGAAAACAATCGATGAATATATAGCGGCGCAGCCGGAAGAGGTACAGGGATATTTAAAGAAAATAAGAGATGCAATCCATGCTGCGCTGCCGGAGGCGGAAGAGAAAATCTCATGGAGTATGCCGACGTATTGGAAAAAGTATAATATTATTCAATTTGCCGCCCATAAGAATCATATCGGATTATATGCGGGAACGGAAGCCGTGGTGGAGTTTGAAGAACGGTTAGAAGAGTATAAAACAAGCAAAGGGAGTATCCGCCTGCCCTATGACAAACCGCTTCCGCTGGAACTGATTGGGGAGATTGCAAAATGGTGTTATGAGACGGGGAATCATCCGTAAGATGGGGGAATGATGGTAAGATACCGGGAAAGAATGCAGGGTATTTTTTCAATTGGCGTTTGGTCCGGTTTTGGGGCATTTTATATGCGGGAGATTGAGATGAATCAGGATATATTTAACTTTTTTGAAGGAAAGCAGGAAGCGCTGGCCTTATATGAAGTATTTGAGCAGAAGCTGTTTGAGGAAATAGGAGATGTGAAGGTAAAAGTACAGAAAACCCAGATTTCCTTTTCTAATAAATATAATTTTGCCTTTGTCTCTTTTCTTCCAACCAGGAAGGCGAAGGATAGGCCAAAAGTATATATTGTTATAACGTTTGGCTTAAGATATCATCTGGAGTCACCTCGTATTGACGTGGCGTCCGAGCCCTATCCAAACCGGTGGACACATCATGTCCTCGTGTCATCGGAAGCGGAAATTGATGAGGAACTGATGGGATGGGTAAAAGAGGCCAGCGTTTTTTCAGCAGGCAAACGATGAATGGTAATTAGGAGGGAACGGCTGTTTTATGGATAATGAAAAAGTATATCAGATGGAGTTTGGGAAAATATATCAGCTTCTTGTCAATAAGGCTGTGAAAAAAGGGAGAACGAAGGAAGAGGTGGACGAAGTCATCCGGTGGCTGACCGGATATAGCCAGGAGGCTCTGGACAGCCTGGCAGGTAAAACTGATTCCTGCACCTACGGGGATTTTTTCCGGAATGCCCCGCAGATGAATGAGAAAAGAACTTTGGTAAAAGGGGTAGTGTGCGGTGTCCGGGTGGAGGATATTGAGGAGCCGCTGATGCAGGAAATACGCCGTCTGGATAAGATGGTGGATGAACTGGCAAAGGGTAAGTCCATGGAGAAGATTCTGCGAGTCGATAAGGGGTGAAGATAGAAATTGAAATTACTAAAGCAATTTGGAATTATATTATTGATATCGTTTATTGGGGAACTGCTCCATGAATTTCTGCCATTGCCTGTTCCCGCCAGCATATACGGGATTGTGATTTTGTTCGCATGTCTGGAGTGTAAAATCATTAAGGTGGCGGATATCAGGGAAACCAGCATTTTTTTGATAGAAATTATGCCAATTATGTTCATCCCGGCCGCAGTGGGGCTGATGGATTCATGGGAGATAATCAAGCCGTCGCTGCTTTCGTATGGGGTGATTACGGTGGTAACTACGGTGGCTGTGATGGCAGTATCGGGGAAAGCAGTTCAGTTTATAATGCATCGCAGAGAGAAGAAGTGATAGGGGGATATTATTTGGGGTTAAGAGTTTTCCCCAGAAATTCTGCACGGGAATTTACGGTGCATAGTGTTAGAAAAGGATAATCTATGAGTGAATTTTTTGAAACATCCGTATTTTTTGGCGTATTTATCAGCTTGCTGGCCTATGGGCTTGGCGTGGTATTAAAGAAAAAATGGAAACTGGCTATTTTTAATCCTCTGCTGATTGCGGTGGCTGTCACTATATTGTGTCTGTGCCTGTTTCGTATCGACTACGCCGTCTATAAAGAAGGGGCAGAGTGTATCAGCTTTTTACTGACGCCGGCGACAATTTGCCTTGCTGTGCCCCTGTATGAGCAGATAGAATTGCTGAAGAAAAATTATAAAGCGATTATTATAGGCATCGTTGCCGGGGTAGTGACCAGTATGACCAGCGTCTTGCTGCTTGTTCTTTTGTTCCGCCTGGATTACGCTTCTTATGTAACATTATTGCCAAAGTCTATTACTACGGCAATCGGGATGGGGGTTTCCGAGGAACTGGGCGGCTATGTGCCGATTACGGTGGCGGTCATCATTGTGACGGGGGTAATCGGAAATATGCTGGCTGAGACAGTCTGCAGGGCCTTTAAAATATATGACCCTGTGGCAAAAGGGATTGCCATCGGCTCTTCCTCCCACGCAATCGGAACGGCAAAGGCCATGGAGATGGGGGAAGTGGAAGGCGCCATGAGCAGCCTGTCTATCGTTGTCTCCGGGATATTGACGGTGATTGGAGCAAATATTTTTGCCAATTTTCTGTAAATGAATCACAAGCTGCATAGGCATAAACTAGGGAGTGGAAATTTTCAATTCTTCACCGTTTCCAATAGAAGAAAGGTCGGTAATGCAGACTGAGTGCTTATGCAGCCAGAGAAAGCTGGCGGGGCATTCGGGGGAGACCATCTGGTTTTGCAGTCTGGCATAGGCCTTTTGCTTATCGACACCTGTAGCCAGCAAAATAATCTGGCGGGAATCTAACAAGTCTTTGATTCCCAGAGTATAACCTGCAGAAACGGATTGGCCGTTTTCAGAGAGCATGGCATGAGTTTTTGTTTTGGCATGCAGAATAGATTTATGAGCAAATGGATACACTTCTCTTCCCGGTTCGTTCAGTCCAAGATGTCCATTCTTTCCAATCCCCAGTATACAGCAGTCAATACCGCCTGCTTCACGAAGCAGCCGGGAAATTCTTGCGCATTCGGCGGCAGAATCTTCCTCTAGTGGATGAAAAGAAATATAACGTGGAGAATCTGCCAAAATCCCCAAAGGTTCCAGAAGATGTGTTTTGATATAGTATTCGCAGGTGGCCGGGTTGTCCATGGGCAGGCCGCACCATTCGTCCAGCTTGATAATTCGCATCTGGCTTATAT
>OFHM01001371.1_pt1 | contig 16061 bp, 9 predicted proteins | sample 1521311 | NCBI WGS metagenome assembly OFHM01 (sample SAMEA3504083, study PRJEB24116) | mouse gut metagenome | biome: mouse gut; feature: mouse-associated habitat; material: faeces | place: Denmark | collected 2011 | reverse complement strand
CGGCTGCGCCATGTAGCCGGCACGCAGTGGGGCAACAAGAAGTACATGAATATGAAGCACTTAGAGACGATCATGGGAGACGCCTCTATCGCCGGCTGACTTCTTCCTCCCAGAGACTCCAAACTAATTTGCGAAAAAATCTTGACACTACCCTTCAACAGGAGGATTGCGAGGATGCGTCTCTGTATTGATGTTGTCTGATGCCTTTCGCAGCGGTTTTTTGGCTCCTTCATTTTTAATCCATGTATAGAGCGATTTTTCGGTTGGGTAGCCTAATATACGGACGGTATTGATTACGGAACCGCACTGGTGGTAAACCTGCAATGCAATATCGATTTTCTCTTGTGAATACATCTTGACGCAGTTCCTTTCGGAGCCCATGGGTGTCCAGGTTTTTGTCCGCCCCCCCGCTGCACTTATGGATAAGATTATCTGTAAATTGGCGTCAGTTTTTGTTGAAATACTAAAGTCTGCTAAATCCCATATACTCCCAGTAATGTTATTTTTTCAGAATGCTTACTATGGCGTCTGCTATTTTCTGCGCATCACTCTCTTGATTATCCCTGCCAAAAGAAATACGAATTGTTCCTTTTGCATATTCTGCGGGTAATGCAATTGCCTGAATTACATGAGAAATCTGTGTGTTGACAGAATCACATGCTGAGCCTGTCGATATGCAAATCCCTTTTAAATCCAGCCTGTGTAACAACATTTCACCGCTGACATTTTTAATGGATATGTTTACATTTCCCGGAACATGATCATCTGACCCGTTTCGGATAAAATCAATTCTAGCCTCGGTCAGTGCCTGAATGAGGCTGTTTTCCATTTTACGAAGTCTACGTCCTGTTTCGTTTATATGAGCGCAGTTTTTGCGAAGCGCTGTTGCCATTGCTACAATAGCTGCAACATTCTCTGTTCCCGCCCTCATCCCAAATTCCTGCGCACCGCCGTCAAAAAAGGAATAAATATCCGTACCCTTCTTGACATAAAGAAATCCGATACCCTTGGGACCATTAAATTTATGCGCAGATGCTGAAAGCATATCAATACCCAAAGCATCCACATTTACCGGGATATGTCCTATGGCCTGTACAGCATCCGTATGAAATAACGCTCCATGTTCATGAGCTATTTCTGCAAGCTCCTTTATTGGCTCAATTGTACCTATCTCATTATTCACCAGCATAATGGACACCAGCTTGGTATTGTCAGTGATGACCTTATTAAGCGCGGAAGGCATCACAACTCCTTCTTTATCTACCCAGAGATAGACAACTGGATACCCCATGCGTTCCACAGCGGCACAGGCATTCAGTATTGCATGATGTTCAATTTGACTGGTTAGAATAGAGCGACCTTCACCATATTGCAATGTACCTTTAATGGCCCAATTGTCGCTCTCGGTACCTCCGGAGGTGAAAAAGATTTCTTCCGGCTGTGCACCGATGCAGTCAGCAATAGTTTTTCTGGCAGTGGCTAGCGCTTTTTTTGCTGGTCTTGCAAACGAATATGGCTGAGATGCATTCCCGTATTCCTTGAGCAAGTAAGGTTTCATTGCCTCGAATGCATCAATATCTAAAGCTGTCGTAGCAGCATTATCCGCATATATCACAGGTTCCGCCTCCCTTCATTATTCAAAGAGCTTGCAACCATCTTCTTTAAATTCTTCAATCTTATCTAAAATATCCTGCGGCGTCACCTCAAGGTATTCCGCAAGGCAGTCAAGGCAATAGAATTTGTTTATATCCTCGCCTAACAGCTTTTTATTAATCCCTATCTCGTTGCGTGCAAGGCTCGTTTTTCCGCAGGAAACGCATGTTATCGTATTCATTCACCTATGTCCTTTACGCTTAATTCCGGTACTGTCTTCCCGCCAAACTCCTCCGGGTCAAGAATTCCAAGCTGAATTTTGATGATAGAACGCATTTCGATAGCTGGCTTCAGACAGAACAAGCTAAAATCGCGGGAAGAAATATCCTCCGGGTGCTGTACATTCGGGAACAAAAGCTTTAAATAGGCTGTACAAATACGTTTGATCGCCTCCGTATCTCTCGTATCAGATTTCTCAGGAACTACTACTCGTGCATCAACAACAGCGCGGTATGTCGGGTCGTCTCTCAGTTCGTGCATAATAGAGGAGAAATACTCTGAATTCAGAGCCCAACCACAAATCTTCAGGTCGTCGTTCATTCGAGGCAGTTTCCAGCCTTTTAAGAATCCGTGGAAACGGTCTATCAAAGCACTTTCATGAAATACCTTCGGCAAGTCACTGAACATATTCAAGTATTCATTCATGGAAGCCGCAGGAATATTGCCAAGAAGAATAATGCCGGAATCGGCAGCCCCCTCGTGATTGCCGACCGTGTACTTGCCGTTTTCCATATAGCCCTTGAGAGCACCACGCATTTCATCTACATCGGTAAAGTTAATAGTCTGCACCTCATCTAACGCCACATAATCATGACCAAATACCAGGCCTTCTGTTCTCCGAGCAACGTCATAAAACATCTTTGCTCTGGACATAGTGCCGCCAGAAGAAAGCCAACCATAACGGCTGACCGAGCCGAACAGATAGGACTTGCCAGTACCTTTGGGAGCGAGTTCAATCAAATTCAGTCGCTTTTCTACAAAAGGAAGCAGTCTCGTAATCATGGCCAGCTTCTGCTGACGGGATTCGTAGCCAGCTGCATTATAATCGATGGCACCAAGGATAATGTCAATCCACTCATCAAGGGTGAAAGATTCACGGGCATACTTATACTCATCTAAGTCAATAATATACGGACAGAAGTCTTGGAAACTTACCAACTTAATTTTTCCGGCATCCCTGTCGCTCTCCGGGAACTGATACCCAAGCTCTACGATTCCCCAATTCTCTTCAGCCTTCAACAATGCTGCACTACAGTTTTCCCAAACGTCTCTCGGTATCACAGTGTCCTTGGTGGTTAGGCCGAAGTCGGGAAGCGAAAAAGAGAGTCCCTGCGTCTTAATATCAATATCAGCCGATACCTTGGCCAAAAATTTCACCTGCTCCTGATAATTGACAATACGGTTTTTGATGGATTTCCAGTCCTCTTTTTTGGGAATAAACTCACGAATAAACGCTGTAGCCCCATCAAAATCGATTTCACCATCGACATCTTGAAAGCGCTTTAATACCCAATCCCGCATGAACGATGGCATCTTGAAGGAGGTAATAAAATTGCTCTTCTTCAAGTCTTTATAGACAACCATCTCATCAAAGTTGTCCTTTAACTTTTCCACCATATCGGTGGACTGTAACTCGCTCATATTTACCTCCTCCAATTAGAACAAATCTACTTCGCGGGTCTGCTTTTGTGCCTTAAACTCCAGTTTTACTGACATATTTTTTTCGCCGTCATAAACATCCGCAGAGTAATTGCCCTTCCTTTTAATTTTCGGAATTTCAAATCTTGCATGCTTCTTATCTGCTACGAATTCACCATCATAAAAATCTCCATCAATGAGCAGGCGAGGCTTACTGAGCGGAATATTGGAATACAGCACCAATTCCGGAGTAATACGTGGCTTTAGTGCAATAACAGGATTTACAAAGCAAATTTCAATATTATCCGGACGCTTTGTCAGGGTGATGATAGGCACCACCACTTCCTCAAGGGAAGCTCCACCATGCACTTCTACGTTTGCCCGACGGCCACCCTTAAAACGCTCATAGTTTGCAAGAACAGCGAATCCATCTTCATAAGCAACAAATGACAGCTTCGGGTCTTCTGCAGCCGGACAGCATCGTCCGCTGTGTTCACCAGGCTCCTCTAGCTCAATGCTGGAATTTAACTCATGGCCATAACGCACTGCCAATCTACTGGCACCATGATCGGCTACAATCAACGCTTTCTCCAGTGTTCCTTGCACAAGCATGGACTGAATCATCCGTAGTTGTTCATCGATTACATCCAATTCCTCAAATAAATGAAGCGGGTACTCACATTTCCGATAATCGTAAACCTGGCTGTGATGCTTTATCTCATCAAGGTCATCAATTTTTCTCCAGTCTCCGTCCGCAAAATACTGCAAAAACTCTTTGTTTTTAATTGTGATGGAGGGCGACTCGCAGCGGCCTATAGCTACTTCTGATACCAAACCATATTCCTTGCATTTTGCCATGATAAAAGCAAGGTACTCCACGCCAAGTGCATCGAAAAAGAAGCATTGTACCTTCTTCTTATCCATGTGGGAAATGATGCTGCTCCTCGGCTGCAATTTATTATATGACCGAGGTGATTGGGCGTAATCATTGACCCTTTTCAAAAACTCCGGAAAGACACGATTTGTGAGCTTTTGGAGTTTGTAATCCCGGAAATATTTCGTCAAATCGTCCCGGAAGCTACTGTCGGATTCCGGCAGCTTAGTGTTCGCGGCATCAAAGACGAAATCCTGCATGTATAAATGCAAAGGCTTAGACATACTACGTGTTGCCTGAGAAATTTCTTCCGGTGTGAAATCATAAAGGCTGAGACACCGTACAAAGTTGTACTTTTCCTGTGTGCTGCTGTCAGTCAGATAAAACACCTCGTCCTTTTGGTGACGTCCCAATTTATCACAATATTTTTTAATAAGCGGCAAATTCTCCGGCAACTGCTCCAACAGCCTCTTTCTCTCTGTATAATACCGTTCAAACTCCGGATGTGAAATATCTACATCCGCAAAATCCAGATATGCGTGCATCTCAAAAAAATTAACATTATCACAATTTTCAAGTATCAATGTCAGATAGTGGTTATTGACCTCACCGAAGGACTTCAATGACAGCCACAAGAGCCACTGCATCTTCTTATCGCCGGATTCCCAAACATCTGATAGATGCGCCGACAGATTTGCTGTAGCGCCAAATTCATCACAAACCAATGCAGAAAAACTGCTCTTGCCAGACATTTTAGAAGCAAGCCAGCTCCACTGCACATCTGTTCCGTATGCTTTTTCCGTAGCCCCTGCGATATCTGAATATTTTGTGGTCAACGCCTCATAAATGCCTTCGCAAGCAGTAACGGAATAAACAGCGTTTCGGAACATATCAACAGGGAACGAGCTAAGTGTCGTCACAGCAGGGTGATCCTGACGCTGCATATCCGTCAATCTTTCAAGATAGGTGAGAAGTCTCGGAATATCAGGAAGTGGCTTAAATCCAATACACTCTTCTTCAGTTTTCGCAAACTTTATCTGTGGCAACGGCGAAACCTCTCCGCCAACCAGAACGACTCTATTTTTTATCCGGATATCACGATTCATAAATTTCTGAAGAATCTGTTCACAATGGTCAAGAAGAACAACGCAATATCCGCTGATAGGGTAACTAAGCACCTCATCCAGCTTTGCGGCCAACGCACTATCGCTGCGAAGCATCTGTGCCTGCGACAGCCCAACTAAGGCATAGTTTCCACTGCTGCTTGCAATAGAGACGGCTGCATCGACATCAGGCAGACCGTTGGGCAGACAGTTTTGGGAAACATAAACACATCTCTTGCAGCTATCGACCTCAAGGCGTTGGAGGATTTCCTGATAAGCATCGTAATTTTCCGTATTCACCAACAAAAAATAGCCGGTCTTTTTTCCGTCAAAATAGGCACTTATTTGCTCGAAACATTCACTTGTGTTATTGCACCGCATAAATGCCCTCCTTATTCATTCTTCAGAATTTCCATACCCACTGTAAGATTGTCAGCAATGAGCTCATTTAAATAGCGACGCAGCTCGGCAGCATCCATCTTATCGATAACAGCCTGTGCACGCACACAACCGCTGAGTTTGTATTGCTTTTCTGCCAGTACTTTCAAGCGGTTCTTCACTGCGGAATTATCCATCCAGTTATACGTCTTGTCCGGAATACTTCCAATTAGACTCTTCCGAATAGAATCCGCATCCTTTAGCATAATGGCGTAATCGCCGACAACACGCTTCATAAAGCAGCGATCTCTCTCCTGCGGGTCATTCAAACGATCATAGAACGTAGCCGCCTCAAGATAATTGATTGCTTTGGTAATATCTGCATCCGAAGCAGCGTAGGCAAGGATTGTTGCAAAAACAGTTCTTGCCTCACCGCGATCTGCGTCATCATACATGCAGAGAATAGGTGTATCATACCGGTCAGACCAATCGGACGGGTCTTTTGTTCCGGTCTTCTCCAGCCAGAGATTCTTCAGCTGAGTCTTCCGAATGTTCTTTTTGTAGTTGCTTACAGCATTCTCAATGTATTGATAATACTCCGTACTGGACTTGGTAAACTGACCAGCAGGAAGGGTGCTGCAGAATCCGGCAATATCCTGTTCATCCAGTTCTTCTACAAACGTGCCTGCAACCTGTTTAAAATACGGCAACTGGTCTTTATAGAAATGCTCGAATACCTCACGTTGCGTTATCAGTGCATCATAAAATCGTTGCTTATACTGTTCCTGCAGTTGTCCGCTCTGCTTCATATAATAAAGCTGAACTAAAAGCTGGCTCATGTCTCCGGTATATTTACGCAGGACATCATACGGCATACGGATGTTGTTGGAGCGCTTGTTCCACTCTAATATCATGTCCCGGAGATTGGTGCATTTTGGCAGGCTCTTATTACTTTCGGCTATGATGCGATACTCCAAAATGACGTCCGAAATTTTCTCGTCCGCAGTAACAGAACTCCATACCCAGTTCGCGGCATCTGCATTAAACTTCAGTTTTACCTGGTCAAGATAGGCTCCACTGTCACCAATTTCATTTGCCAGTTGTCGGAGCACACCGCCCTGATAAATATCAATATAAGCTAGCATACCCTTGCGACACATCTCATCGGTCAGTAGGCATTCCATGTCCCGCGTGATGTCGACATTGTTATGAACAAGGGAACCTATCTGGTCTGCAAGAGCGCTCTCCGTGTCCTTGTTACTGTTAGCAGTATTGGCGATTCCACAGTAGGCATCAATCACAGGGGTAATCTGATCAGCAGTTGTCTCCAACTGCACCGTGTTCAGAATATATTTCAGGCACCAAATAGGGAAGGTAAGACCTTTCATCTTGATACGAATTTGATCACGGGCGCTTTCAATAGAGCCACACTGCGACATCGGAATGTGGAACGCAGTCGATGTACACTGAAGGAAGCAGCGTTGGCTTACGCTCATAGCAACGATGTATTCTTCTTTATATTTCGAGGACGGAGAAAATTTCTGATTGATTGCGTTGGCAATCATCTGCTTCATTTTCCCTGGCGTCATACTTTCACTGAAAGGGCCATTGCTCCAGAAATAATCAGGAGTGGCATATTCTTTCAGCACGAAGCCCATAACAAAAGCTGTCACATTACTGGGCATGAATCCGTAAGGTGCCTCTTCTAGTGCTTCATAGATGGAAAGAATACTGACACGACCGGAGTCCTTCTCGAATCTATCTTTTACGATCTTCTCTACTTCCTGCTTGATGCGGACAATTGGCAGGCTCTTTTTCGCGGGGTCTTCCCAATAGCGCTTAACCTTCCATGCACCCTCCAGTGCAATCGCAAGGCTGGTCTTTACATTGGAAGACTTAAAGGTGGACTTCAGCTCCTCTGTGATACCGCATTCAGCGCCCTGAGCCAGAGGGCCTTTCAGGAACATATTATCAATCAGATTGAACTGTTCAAGACCACAGAAATAAATCTGGTGGTTGAGCCTCTGCAGCTCCTCCTGCAATGCGACGAGATTGGCCACGCGGGTGCCGCTTTTATGTTCAGGAGTATACAGGATAAAAGCGCCGGCAGAGATTCTTTGTTTCCATTCACGCAAACATTTCTGTGCCTGTTCTTCATATCTCCCAGCTCTTAACTTATCGTTCTGAGCATAATTCTTGCTGTATGCCATATTCTCTACATATTGGCTCAAAAGATCGTCGCCCATAGGGGTCAGGCATTCGATATAGAAAAGCTCGTTAGAAGGCTGAACGATTGCTTTCAAAATGATATTTTTGATAGTAGCAGCCTCTGTATCATTCAGGGCAAAAGCTACTACAGCCTTAAAACGATTTGGTTTGCTCTGTCCACTTAGCTTACTGCTGACCAGTGTTAAATTAGAGGAAGCTGCACCCTCCATCACAAAACGGGGACGGATTGCAACAGGAAGCTGCACTGCAGACATCAGGTCGGCAGAAACAATCAAATCCTGCGTTTTTGTGCTATTATGGATATCAACCTTTAGCTTGTTAATTTTGCCGATATTGCCGTCGCGGTTTGCAACAGTGTATTCCTTTAGACCATTGCCTACGGGCTTTTCAAAAAGCAGTCCCTGTTGACATAGACCAGCAGCAATATTGCGGGCTTTGCCCTTCGACCAGTCAGTACCTGCAAAGGCCAAGTCAATATTTTGCTCGTTGGGGCGTAGAAGTTCCACGTCGCTCACGCGCAAGGAAATGGCTTCCAGCAGCAGCAGAGTTTTAAATACTCGCTCCTGATCTGGAGTTAGGCTTCCATTTTTCAGTAGACCAAAGGAATCCAGAATCACGCGGACATCGTCATTCAATCCGTTTTGGTCTTTTCCGGTGAAGAAATCCCAAAGCATATCGATGGTAAGCAGGTTTGTGCTATCCAGAGGGCCATACTCGTTAATAAACCACTTGAAGCCTTTTGCATCCATCATGTCATTGCTGATAATGAAATCAAACATGCTACGGGCATTGGAATTGAATGCCACTGACATGTGTTTCAGCAGCAGCGCTGCATACGGATGAATTGGAACAATAGACTGCAGCTCTGCATCAGAGATGATCGTCTTCTGACCCATCCTGGAGTGCTTTTTTGCACTGGCAATAATGGTATTGCGGACGCTGGTTAGTTCTTCATTCAAGTCACCCTTGTATTCAGTCCACTCCGGAAGGAGCACAGGGTCATCAGTGGTTTTCATGGCCTGCGCCATCAACCGGAATGCCATATTCTCCGGCATCTCAATGCGGACAGTTACATCACCCACAAAACGATTCAAAATCTTCTTGCGCATATCCTTATCCTGAATGAGCGAACTACTTTCGTGGGTCACGATAAGGAAATAGAACGGGTGGGACTCGCTGATTTCTACAAGGGTCTGAAAACCAGTCAAAGCATTCTGATTGTTCTGAAAATATTCCGTGAACTCGTCCCACACGAAAAGGATAGCGAAGATGCTGTTTTCATCAATGATGCTTTTAATCCAATCACACATGGCCGGAATATCCAGACGCAAGGCTGTGATGCCATTGTCCTCGGCAACCTTCAGGATATTGCGCATCATTTTAGAAACAGCGTCCTCGTCCTCGGAGCTCTTCAGCACAGAGATGACCTCATCCACATGCTTGCCGCCAAAATCCCACATGTACTTATCTTCTTGAATCAGACTGTCAAAATAAACCCGGTTTGCCTCTTTGTCCTCCAGCCAACGCAAGGCAGATTCCTTCAGAGATACCTCACCACGATTGGTAATGCCATGTTCCTGCAGTGCAGTCGTGATGCTATCCTGCAAAGCCAAAATCAGATCTTGGTCAGAACGGATAGACGCAGAGCCAATCCGATGAATGGTAATCAATCTGCCATTGCTTTTATCTGTAATGAGTTGCTGGCAAAGGTCATCTCGAAGGCCATAGTCCTTAAAGTAAGTACGAATTTCGTCATCGCTGGCCTCCAGCATAGATTTCACTGTCAGAGCCGCATGGGATTTACCGGTACCGTAGGCACCTTCCACCCACAGAGAACGAGAGTCTTTGCCAGAAAGCATAATGTGGGTTTTCTCCAACAGCTTTACAAAGGTCTCATGAGGATAGAATGAAGTCCATTTGACCTCACCGGATTTTATCAGGTCAGCCGTAACCGCTGCATAATACTTTGGATCAATGTTAAAATAATCTTTGTAAGTTTTCTTGCTCATCGTCTTTTCTCCTCCCATCTTAGAATATTGTCAACACATCCTGAGAGGATTTGTCTTCACATAAGCTAATGGTATCCAATCCCAAAGAGAAGCTGGCCGAAATGAAATCTGAATAGTTTACAGACAGACCATTCAGAATTGGAAGCATCGTATCGTAATTCAGACCAAAGATTCTGGTCGGGCTGATGCCATCACGCTCAATGGAGTCATCCAGCAGTGCAGACAGCGAAAACTGGTAGTATCCACCACATTTCTCTGCAAACTTGTAGAGCGAGTAGAGGATGACACGGGCATCGGGTTCAGCCCATGGTGTACGCATGAAGACAAAATCATTTTTTGTTTTTTCAATAAGTCCACCAAGACCAACGCTTGAAAATGGAAGTTCGGCAAACTTGCCATAACAATTAGCGATATTCCCAGGACCAGTTTTTGTTGTTATAAAATTAGTGAGGATTTCTTTGATTTCAAGTTTGGAATATGATTCTCCAAACTTGAGGTTATCAACAAGCCATCCTATACATGATGAATACGAAAGATTCACTAGCATCAATGCCCAAACAGATTCTTCATGGAGTCCTTTTCTGAAAAGGTGATCCGTCAACCTTGTGTACTTATTCTTTTCAGTTAATAGACCTGAATTTCTAAGATATTTTTTAAACATCGGAACCATGGCTGAGCCAAGCTTGTGATTAAAATCAAAATCATTGCCCAATTTTATAAACTGCTGAAGCCATTCCAATTTCAAAGGGTGTGTTCCATATTCATCAATGCTCCCTGATCTCATAGTAGTACCTCCTCCTTTGGGTAGAATCAACGAATTATATACTAAGCAGCCGTTGTCTAACTTGTTGCAACATTTACATTTTATGCAGTATTCGCTGATATGCACTTGATTGTTCTCATCAAAACTAATATTTCCATAAGGACAATTAGCCTCACAATGCCGACAACCAATACATGATTGACTTTTTTTCAGACAGTTTTTTATATATTTAAATTCCGTAGGATTGTTCTTTGCATCTATATTTTTAAACGCAAACTCCATGTACCCATCATGTCTGTTTGTAACTGTAAAATTATATATAATTTCGCTTGTAACCGACAAAAAGTATATACCATCGTGACTATCTAAATTGCCAACTGTCTTTAGCCATTCTTTCCATTGTTCGTTGGATTTAATAGCGATAAGTAATTTATCATTTTTGATTGTTTCTACGTAATCACCAACACCAATTATCAAATCTCTACCGTTTTTTCGTGCTTTCCATCCCTTGTTATTAAGATAGGAAAACGTCGTGCCGTCTTCCTCGTTTTTATAAATGTAAAGATCCTTTATCGCTTTAACAAAAGGCTTCACCTTCTCTGGGTACAAGGTAAAGTTTATAAAATCGCTTTTTTCTGTTGCCATAGGGCAAAATAAGCATCCAACCCTTCCGCTCCCTTTTTGATAGGCATTATTTAAATAAAGCCTATTCAAAAAAATGTATAAATAAACTTCTGCCGAACTCCAATATAAAATTGGGTTACAGCTATACTGTCCCTTATGTTTTGCTCCCAAAGAAACTTGTTCATAGGTGCTTCTTCGTATACTTTCTTCTCCTCGAACACCGACAAAAGCCATTTCCCGCAGATTTGATTTCCCAGTAAATTGCCTTAGAGAAGTTAACTGTGGTGTTGTTTTATGTACGCTGCAACACCATCTCATAGCACTTGAAGGGGGACCGAATGTATACCAGTTCTTAATTGGGTCAGAATCAGCTTTAGCTATTATAAATTTAATTTTCTTTCGTTCACAATCGAGTTTTGTCTTCTCTACAGCATTATATGTATCTGGGAATTCCATACCCGTGTCGCCAAATACTACAACAAAGTCATCGTGTGGCAATGCTTTTTGAACTAAATCCAATGTAACTTCGCTGTCCTTGCCACCGCTATATGACACATGGAATATGTCGACTTTCCCCTTGTATTTAGCATAAGTGTTATAAATAAATTGAATCGACTCCTGTTCAAGGGTCTTCATTAAGTTACTGTTTTTTTCAACCATTCTGTCGATGTCAACAAAACGTAACGGCGCACCGTTTGGTTCCGGGTCTTCTAAAATAATTAACTCAGGTGCAGTATATAAGGCTCCACCTTTCGTTTTTGCGACCAATCTGCCACGATAAATATAGCTGTTAGCTTCTGCCCACATGAGTGGAACGCTGTCGTCTTTGGGATACAACCAGTATTGGTCAAATCCCAGTATTGTTAATTCTGAGGCATAAACGGGGCGCGGTTCCTTGCTGAACTTCGATTGCTTTGTAGTTAGAAGCAATCCCCCCGTCTCCTCATCCCATAAATACTGGTACATCAGAGCTTCCTCATTTCTCCTGTTTTTCTCTCAGTTCTTTTACCAGCTTTGCCTCCTGAATCACCGTCTCGATGCCTTCATAACGTCTTCGCTGCTGGTATCCCTTATCGACAATATACTGCAGAGCCTCCTTGGTGGAATCCAGCGCATTGGATTTCGACAGAACATCCACCAGCAAAGAGCGGTAATCCGAGATGTCCGCATCTTTGCGCACCATTGCACCGTATACACCGGTTTTGATAAAGGATGAGTGCAGTAGACAAAATTTCTTACTGCAACCGAACAGATAACTTTCTAGCAGATAGCTGCTCCACGGATAGCCGATATTAGGGAAGTATAGGAAAAGATTTACTTCCGGAAGAGGAACATAATCTCCCGGACACATTCCTTCCAAAATATCGTCTATCGCTTCTATATCAAACTTGATTTGGTCTTTCCGCACCAATTCCGTGGCAGAGACACGAATCATCTCGCTCAATACCGAATCCCAGTAAATCACAATTTTCATTTCATTGCTTAGAGCCGACAGATCGTCAACGGACAACACCTCATGGTCTTTTGCAAACTCAGTAAAAACATCTGCCATGCTCAATTCCTTACCCTTGAGGGTGATAATAGGCCCATTAAAAGCGAACTGATCTCGGAGGATGTATCCGAGGCAGTTCCTTAAGCCATAGGTAGTGTATCCATCCGTATTGATTGCAATGCTGGAGCACTTTTCTGCAATTAGCTGCATCAGTCGAATATCCGTAATATGGCTGTGACAGCTCAGTTCTTCATTCATCAATGAAGAAAGATGCGCTACTTCATCTGCACTGACCGGCAGATTAGGCGCATAGAAATAGGTTTCAGCTGCAACATTCACGATGGAATCTATTGTAACCAGAAGGGTCTTCATCCTTTCATAAGGAAGAAACCATGCCTTCTTATGAATGGCAGCATAATCCTGTGGCTGGTGGAACGTCTTCATAATGCGAAGCAAGTCCTCCTGGGCATTTGCACCAGACCGGTTATTCGTCAGAAAAGAATAACGCTGGGTATATCTTCCGTTGGCATGAGCCAGCAATAGCGATACCATGGCATCCTGATTGTATATGTGCAAATTGTCTGCAAGTGACTGCTGGTATTTATCATAAACCGCTTCGATGTAGACGGCCGTTGTACCTGAATCAAAAGCAGACAAAATATCACTCACAATTTCCATGACCAAGTCATTCTGACTATCATCCTGCTTAGGGAATACTCTATCGTCGTGCTTGGTTCCAACCATACTCATGATTTCATCAATGCGATCATCTGTTTCTGCTGGAGGACAACCATATTTTTCTGCATAAAATCGCTTAAACCGCCCACGAAAAATTGGCCGCCCCATCTGGTAGCCATCCTCGCCAAAGTGCTCTGAAAGAATCTCCGTATAGCGGATTCGAGTCTCCTCAGAGAGACTTTGCAGCTTTATAACTGGCTCAACGTCTTTTAATTCTGGAAGTTTCTCTTCTGCCCAGGAATGGGCTGTTATTGTCCCTGTACTAGAACGGTAAGTGACAAGCTTGGATATAGCTGCCCGGAAGCGGTTATGCTGCTGGGCATTTAAATCTCGGAAAGCCGAGATATTCAAAAGGTTTTCCAAAATCTGCTGCAACTTATTAGTATCTTCGATTAGAAACAGATTTGTATCGCAAACGCTATATTCATTGGCAACCCTGCTGGACTGTCCGATAGCAGAAACATAACTACGGATGGTGCCTGTTGCAGAACCGATCTGCCGCATCCAGCTTATAAACTGTTCCTTACTGCTTTCGGCATCCGAGCTATCAGTGCAGTCGTCTGCTCTTGGCATCAAAATTGTTCGAGACGCTGTGGTGCCTCGCCTCTTGTAATACACTTCCAGATTTTCATAATCCACATTACAAAGGTCAAGTAATTTTTTTATCTTTCCCACAATATCTGTAGCGCTGATGTTCGTTTCCAGATAGAAATTATCCTGCACCTTTTTGGGAGCCGTCATGCTACTTATTCTGGCTTCATCAGCGAAATCGCACCGGCCCTGTCCATCGATGTTGCGGTTGGTATAAAGACGCAACACATCTGGATAATCATACATCAGGCATTTGGCAACCTGAACATACAATTGCGTCCAAGAGTTGACCTTGGCCTGCTCCTCTCCGAAATATGAATACTCCGTCGGCTGTGTAAAAGTCAGGGGCTCAGTATTGGTAAAATCAATCTTGCATACGGCAACGCCAACAGCGGAAGGCTCTGCTGTTTCTTTATACTCAACCAGCTTCGGAGAAGATTTTACAGGTTTTATCTCCATAGCAGTTGCATTTTGGGTAGATTCCATTGGTGCCGCCTGAATCAGTAGCTCGGGATGCTCCTTCACAAAGCGGTAGTAAAATCGCATTGCAGAGCTCATTTTGCTCAGATTTTTCTTATATGTAAAACGGAAGACCTTATTGGAATCAACCGTGTTTATCACCTTACGAATATCAGCAAGGTCTTTCAATGCAAATAGCTTCTTCTTAATTATGCTGCGTTTCAGGCAAAAATCCTCGATGTCAGTGTACACCATATATAATTCCGACAGCTGTGCCGGAGATACTTGTGTTTTTAACCATGCAAAATACTGGTCTTGTATTGATTTGATATCCGGCACGTTCCTTGCCTCCCTCAGCGTTTTTTCATAAGTTGCTCTATCATTCCGATACATGGCGACCACATCCTGAAATAGCTTAGGCATGGAAGATTTCTTCAAGCCTTTTTCGCCATCAGTCAGGATGTATTCCATCGTAGACATCTGTAGCGTAATGCCGTTTACGTTACGAAAAATGTCGTCCACTTCGATGCCATTTCTCTTCGCGCGTACACGAAGCTCTGAAGACACAGCTTCAATTGCATCTTTCCGAGACATCCTGCCTTCACGAACGGAGATCAGCGCATTCAACATAATAACTGCTTCACTCATATCCCAAGGTACTCTTTGCGCCATCTCACCACTCTTTTCTATTCGTATTCTATCTCTCTGCATTAAAAATTTAATATGTTCTCTTTTTCCTCCAAAATAACAGAACATATATCCCCAATATCGCAACGCAAATACTGACAAATACGCATCAGAACACTCAAAGCAACCTCTTCGCTCTTATTCAACTTAGCCATAGTTCCTGTAGCCAATTTCAAATCTGTACGTAACGTAGCTTTACTGATGTCTCGCTCTAATAGCAAAAACCACAACTTTTTATAACTAATTCGCATATTATATAACTCATTGCACTGCTTGATTCGATAAAACCTCTTATATTCTAACCGGAAAAATCAGAAAGCGCAACGGATCTTTTTGAAAATTTGCACAAAAAATTTGAGTTCTTGAATTTTATAAAAACACCTGTGCCAATCAAAAACCGACACAGGTGTTTTACATCCTACTATATGCTAAACCATCCCAAAGTGCTTCAACGCCTCTTTAATTGCCTTCTCTTTCTCCGACGGGCATTGTGGCTGCTTAGCCTTTTCAGACTTCGGCTTATTATAATTTTCCCTCTCAATAATACCGCACTTCTGCTTCACCTGTGCGATATACAGACTGCCAACCCTCAAGCCGCTATACTCCAGAACATACGCTTTGATCTCATCATAGGTTGCCTTTTTCTCTGCTACCGTCAAATCCAGCTCGTCCATATCCAGCTCAACTTCAATATGCTGGGTCGATTTTATTTAGTTTGGTCAATAAGCCTACTGTCTCTACCCCCACGGTCTGGGGGAACATATCCACCGGCCGCACCTTCTTCAGCTCATAACCGCCCTCATACAGAATCTTCAGATCCCTC
>OFHM01001367.1_pt1 | contig 16077 bp, 14 predicted proteins | sample 1521311 | NCBI WGS metagenome assembly OFHM01 (sample SAMEA3504083, study PRJEB24116) | mouse gut metagenome | biome: mouse gut; feature: mouse-associated habitat; material: faeces | place: Denmark | collected 2011 | reverse complement strand
CCCTTCCTATGGCGATCGGTGCACTTGGAACGACAGTCGCAGGGTGGAGAAAGATTATTGCAATGTATGCAATTCCGCTTCTTATAATTGGCCTGCTTCGTTTCCTGCTTGTTCCTGAATCGTTTATACCCGAACAGGATGCGAAAGAAGAAAAAGTTGCGATAAAGGATATTCTTACGGTATTAACGAGCAATCGTTATATTTGGCTTCTTGCCATTATATCGATGATTCCGCAGACTATTTCCGGAATGGGAGCTACCACGTATTACTTTAACGTTGTTGTAGGAGATATCACCAAGCTTTCTGCGATTTCGATGCTGGGTCTTGTGTCTACACTTTTCATTTTGTTTTTCCCTGCAATGATGAAAAAGCGTACGGCTATGGATCTGATCGGTATTTTTTCAGTGATTGGTATGATTGGAAATGCTATGGTCTTCTTTGCAGGCAGTAATATGGTAGTTCTCATACTTCGCATACTGATATACGCTAAAGAATTATAAAAATCAATTGCTCTGCAAATAAAAATGGTATAGGCACTCTGTTTTTGCTATAATGAAATTACCCACTAATATCATCAGCAAAAGGAGACCTATACCAATGAAAAGCATAGCAGAAATCTTCGATAATAGCAAGGAATTACTTGACAGTATCTCAAATTTTATAGACAAATATATCGGCTCTTCCCTTTTGCGGAAATGTGGCATAACCAAAGTCATTGACAGCGTTACGGAAAAACCTGCTTTTGAATACGCAGACAACCCGCTTTCCCGTCTCATAGGTACCGTCAAGGAGTCGAAATTTCTTGAAAAATGCGTAAGTGCCACGCAGCTGCTGACCGATAAGATCCTTGTCGGGTTTGCGGCGGAAAGCCCATACCGGATGTTCGAGACCGGAAATTTTTTCCGCGACTACAAAAAGGATACGTTCTACCGCTTTGACCTGATGCCCAGGGCAAACTGGGAACGCCTCCAGCTGGAGGCAGCCGGCAACGTAATCCGCGATATGGAGTCGCAGACAGATAAGAACCATACATGCGCCCTTATATTTGATGACTCCTTATATGCCCGTACCGGTGGAAAGGGGACTGACTTGTGCGGCAGAGTGTTTGACCATAATGACCATAAGATGCGTACCGGATACCGGATGATGACCGGCGGATGGACCAACGGCGATGTTTTCCTTCCATTTTCCCAGACGCTTCTTACTACCCGCGACAACAGCCTCATGGTCGGCAGGGATACCCCTGTTGACCGGCGCACCATCCGCGGCAGACGCAGGGCCGCCGCAAAAGAAAAAGGCACAGACACCGTATGCCGCATGGTCAGGGAAGCCAAAAAGTCAGGGATCCCCTTTGATTTTGTGCTGTTTGACACATGGTTTTCCAATCCTGCCCAGCTTGTAGAACTAAAGGGCATGGAAGTGGACACGATTGCCATGATCAAGAAAAACAGCACAAAATACCTATGGACAGCCCCTGAAACTGGTGAGATAGGCAAGCTGGATGTAAAGGAAATCTATTCCCGCAATAAAAAGAGGAGGGGAAAGTCCAGATACCTGCTTTCTGTCAATGTGACGGTAGTGGATAGCGAAGGGACAGCCATTCCGGCAAAACTCGTGTATGCGCGGAACCATAGCAACCGCAAGGACTGGGTCTGCTTCGTGTGTACGGATACATCCCTGTCCGAGAAAGAAATCCTGGAAGCATATATGCTCCGCTGGCAAATCGAGACCTATTTTAAACTCACAAAGAGTTACCTGAAGCTACGGACAGAGTGCCACAGCACGAGTTACGATGCAATCACATCGCATATGGTGATTGTAGCCATACGGTATATGATACTCGCGGTAGAACGATTCAAAAACAGCGACAACCGGACGATAGAGGAACTGTTTTACGGTGTCCAGCGTGAGATTGTCAACGAACTCATGGACTGTGCCATTGTGCTTATGATAGATACTCTGCTTGACAGCATAAGGGAGTACTATAACGCATCGGAGTGCCAGATTGCGGAACTGGTGTCTCTCTTTATCAGCAAACTGCCTGAAAACTGGAAAAATCGTTTCCAAATGCCCAAAGCGGCGTAATTTATGGTAGTATGCCTAATTTTAGTATGCGAAGTATGAGTTACTCTTTGTACTGGATCCTCAGTATTAAGGTGCACCATGAGGCTTATGGGGATCTGGCCTTTGTGGAACAGGTCTATCCGAAGATGGTTACGCTGATAGAGTTTTGTGAGGAACAGTTGGATGAGCATGGCTTTATCATAGGGCGTTCCGGTTACTGGATCTTCATAGACTGGGCGGATCTGGACAAGGAAGGAGCGCTGTGCGCGGAGCAGATGTTATTTGCCGAGTGTTACAGGACGATGGCGCTGCTTGGCGGACGGATTGGAAAAGATGCGCTTTTATGTGGAAACTATTTGCAGAAATATGAAACCATGAAGGAGAACATTAATGCGTTTTACTGGAATGCCGGGAAGGGTGCCTATATCGATTCCTTTGCTTCAGGAAGAGAACATGTGACGAGACATGCCAATATTTTTGCCATCCTGTTTGATATCGCGGATGGAAGACAGAAAGTACAGATTGTACAGAACGTGCTCCACAATGATGCGGTACCGCAGATCACTACACCCTACTTTAAGTTCTATGAAATGGATGCCCTGTGTAAGATGGGGTATTTGGAGGAGGTGCTGGAGCGTATCAGGGAATATTGGGGAGGTATGCTTGAGCGCGGGGCCGTGACCTTCTGGGAAGAGTATGATCCGTCCGTACCGCAGGAAGAGCAGTATGATATGTACGGCGATAAGTTCGGCAAGAGTCTGTGTCATGCGTGGTCGGCCAGTCCCATCTACCTGCTTGCCAGGTATTATGTGGGGCTTAGGATAATGGATCCGGTGAACGGGAAATATGAACTTTGTCCGCATCTGGAATATTTCGACAGTCTGGAGTGTGCTGCCGGCAGGAGACAAGCAGATTTGGATTTCCTGGAACGGGAGGGAACTCAGGTTTGGGGAAAAGAATATAGAAGATATAAGAAATATAAAAATATAAAAAATATTCCAATATGGAATAGTGCCTTGAAAAATATAATTTATTATCATATAATAATAATGTACAGTAAATCGTATATGATATACCGTGTTCCTGGAATGCTATGACCAACGACAGATATATTTCTAAACATCCACATCTATTTATGGTGGTATGATAATACGGGATATGGATGTTTAGAAAGTATGAAAGTGAAAGAGTAAAAGAGGACAGAATGAAAAAGGAGACTGAAATTGATCTTGCTGCCGTAGAGGCAGTCGGGAGCAAATATGATAATGCATGTAAAAGGCTGTTCCAGAACAGGGAAATCATAGCGCCGGTTTTAAAAGAGGTAGTACCGGAGTATAGAAATTCTACGGTAGAAGAAATTATCCGCTATATAGATGCAGACAGTATTCAGGATATTCCTGTTGATGATATTCCGGTGAGTGTAAGTCAATTGCAGACAGAGCTGGGATCAGTCAGTGACAAATTGATCCGGTATGATACACATTTCAGATCGATCAACCCGAGGCTGAGTCGTGAAAATTTGTGTATTCACCTTCATATTGATTTAGAGGTCCAGAATAATTACAGGCCGACCAATCCGCCATACCCTGTCATTAAAAGAGGGATATATTATGCCGCGAGGGAAATCAGTTATCAAATGGGTACATTGACGGAGCAGACAAATTATGGAGATATTCAGAAAGTATATAGTATCTGGATCTGTAATGAGAGGATTCCGGCTAAATTGCAGAATACAGTGACGATGTATTCTATCAGTAAGTCGGATATCATAGGAACTGCGCAGGAGCCGGAGGAAGATTATGACCTGATGAATGTGATCATGATCCGCAGGGGAACGGAGACGAATGTTCCGATTTTTGATTATCTATCGGGAGTATTCAGATGTGATAAGGATAAGATTGCGAAATATGTGGATATCGAAAATAATGAGAAAGTTCTGAAAGGGGTTGAAGAGATGAGCGGCTTAGGAGCGACTATTATGTATGAGGCATTGCAACAGGGAATGCAACAGGGAATGCAACAGGGAATACAACAGGGAATACAGCAGGGAATGCAAGAAGGGATACATCAGGGAATACAAGAGGGAGAAAATTTACTGGCAAGACTGGTTGGTTACTTAAAGCGGGATGGAAGATTGAATGAGTTGGATCAAATTGCAGATGAGAAAGCTAGGAAGCAGTTATACAAGGAATACAATTTGATTGATTAACCTGAGTTCCCGGGAAAAAGTGGTTCTACTTTGACTGGTGGTCCTACCGCAACCCCTTAAAAAGCCTTATATACCACATGTTTTTATGCCAGCCAGTTGAAATTATTGGTGGTTTATTATATAATGTAGAAGTAATTAAGTGATTCTACATTAGGGAGGAACACCAATGTATATCAACTATAAGCTTAAAGATGGCATTGAATACGCCATGGTAGTAACTTCCGTTAGGAAAGGAGCCTCCGTAACGAAAGAGAAGCCTTTATATCTCGGGCGGGTAATAGACAAAGAGCATGGTATCTTTAAAAACCGGGTACGCGGCATATATAAATATGACATAAAAACCAATACTTTCAGCAGCGTCCCTGCTGAGTACCAGGAACCGGCCATGAAACGGAAGACCAGGTACCCGGTAAGGCCAACACTGGTTGTTTCCTTTGGCGATGTCTTTCTGCTTGATGAATTCCTGAAAAGCAGCGGCTTCATCAAGGCAATCAATGCGGTCGGCTACCGGAATGGGGATACCCTGAAGGCACTCCTGGCCTATTACGTCCTAAGTCCCCTTGCAAATAGCCATGCCCTGGACTGGTGGGAACTGACCTATGCCAGGTACCTGTATCCAAAAGCCCAGATGGCATCGCAGCGGATCAGTGATGCCCTGGCTGACATTGGAAGCGAGGATGCAAAGCGTAGCTTCTTCAAAGAGTATTACCGTTTCCTTGAGAGGACGGACGGCAAAAATGATGGCTCCGCGTGCGGCATCGGGGACGGCATCCTGATCGACAGTTCCGGGCTGCCCAATTCTATACGCTTCCCGCTCACGGCCGTCAACACCCATAACGGCGTCGTCAGCGAGGAGATCCGGCTTATTTATGTCGTACAGCAACGGACAGGCATGCCATTGTTTTTCCGGTATGTCTCAGGAAACGTCATTGATGTCAGCACGCTGACGCGTACGGTTGCCGAACTGAAGGCAAATGGCATAAACACAAAGTTCGCGATACTTGACGCAGGCTATTATACTGGGACAAATGCAGATGTCCTTCTTGATGCAGGAATTTCATTCATTACCAGAATGAAAAGCAATTTCAAGGTCTATAAGCAGGTCCTCAGGGAACACCTGGGCAGCCTGGAGGCAAGGGAAAACTTGGTCCGTTATAACAGCCGTCTTGTGTATGTCAAGTGCGTGCCCTGCCTGGTCGGCGCAAAGGAAGACCGTCCCGCTTATGCGTATCTGTGCCGGGACCTGTCCATCAGGCATGAACTGGAAAAACATCTGGTGGAACGTGCGGAAGACCATGACCTGTCAGGGGAGGAAATCTTCGATGCCATGCAGGGACAGGGGCTTTTTATACTGGTCTCATCCAGGCGCATATCGAAGGAGAACCTGTTGCCGCTTTATTACACCAGGGATCAGATAGAAAAAATCTTCGAACTGTGCAAGCAGGATGGCAAGATTCTTCCCCTGAATGTGGAGACAGAAGCAACCTTCCGCGGACATCTGATGATGACGTTTATGAGTGCAGTCATACTGAAACTGATGTCAGACAAATTGAAAAAGACATCGCTGACAACAGCGTCCATGTTTATGAATCTCCATGAGCAGCACGCCATAATATATGACAATGAGTTTATCACAACAGAGCCGACCAAAAAAATGAACGAGGCTTATAAGGCTTTCAAGGTGCAATGTCCCCCTACTATCCCCCATAAGGCGGAATAATGTAGAACCACAAATTTTCGAGAACTAAGGTTAAGTCATACTCAATCAAACGACTTACTATATTTTCGATGTCTCTATATTCTGGCAAGTCTCCATCGATAACATCACAAACATAACCTTTACTTCTTAATAATGCCGCTATAGATGCTAAGCCAAGAGGCGGAAAATGTCTCTTATCAATAATCAAATCCATCGGTGAATTTAACAATACAATTTTGTTCATAATTAATATCCTCAAATAATCCATAATCTTACTTGCATTTAAATTGATATAGCAACATAACCCAATTATCTATCAAATCCGGCAATATTCCATCTATTCTCCTGGAGCGTTTTGGATTGTTAGCCGGACAACGGCATCATATCTTTCCTGATATTTCGGCGATGAATTATGAGCGATATGGATCACAATCCGCTCATCGTCCGCAAGCAGCAGGTCTTCGATCAGTTCCGCATTCTGTGGGTCGAGTCCGGAAAGCACCTCGTCATAAATGACAATACTCTTTGGAAGCGTCAAACTTCTGGCCAGGCCGATCCGGGCCTTTTCCCCTCCGGAAACCTGCAGGGTTTCGTTGCTGATCCTGGTATCCAGCGTATAGCCGTTTGCGGCAAAAAACTTATCCAGCTTTACTTTGCTGATAACAGCAAGCAGTTCTTCATCCGTACAGTTCCCCTTCAGATCAAGATTACGCCTGATTGTATCGTCGAAAATATAAACCTGCTGCGGCACCACCGCCGAATGATGATAAATCTCAGAAGGGGAAAGTTCCTGCTGATCGATCCTGTCGTAATATATGTGTCCGGAACCTGGATGAAGCGTCCCCAGCAAAAGTTTTATCAGGGTAGTCTTGCCGCTGCCGCTTTCCCCAACGATCAAATATTTCCTGCCCTGCTCAAAGCAATAATTGAAGTGTTCCAGAACACTGCGCTGCTTTTCAGGATACGCAAACGATACATCGTCAAGTCTTATACTGCATATCTTGTCCAGACGGAAATCCTCCCGGCATTTATATCTTGCCAGGATTTTCTCCGTGTTCTCAATATAGGGACGCGAAGACCGAACAGAGATCACCGCATTGATCAAACTGATCACCGGCTCACTGACTATCATCCCCAGCTGAAAAATTAATACGAACTGCGGAAAGTCGATCTTCCCCAGACGCATAAGATAAAAGGCAGCAAACAGACCGGAAAACTGTGAAAGCGTCACGCTGGAGTTCGCGATAAGCCCGCTCAGGTTAGCCAGCTTCATGATCTGTTTCTCCGCAGCAGCAGACGCCGCAAAGTGCGTATACATGCTCTCGGAAACCTGCTTCTCCCCCTCCTGGAAACGGGCAGTAAAAAACCCGCTCAGCAGGTCTTTTATCTTAACCGTCATCCCCACCAGCGTCTGCATTGACCGTTCCTGGCACGCAGCGATCCTCTGCGGCATCAGCAGATTGTTGATGGTCAAAGGCAGCAAAAATATAAGGATGATCAGGAAACTCATCCAGTGGCAATATAACAGCAGCACCGCTATCAGGCCTATACTAAGGCCGTTCACGATTATTTTCAGCGTACCTTCAAAGAGTTCCTTAGACAGGATCTGCGTATCACGCCCAATCTGATTGTAATACGCCCCGCTGTCCTTTTTCTCAAACTCATCAATGGGCATGGCGTAAATGCTGTCAAATACCTGCTTACGCAATTCAAACTCACTGTCCAGTAACAGATTTGCCTTGATATTATCTGCAAACCAGGCAATAAACAATGCGCATAACAGGATCAGTATATTTCTGAACAACGCCTCATAGCTCAATTCGTTGTCCAGAAATGCGCCCGAAAGTCCGGCCATACTCCATGCGATCAGCGGCTCGGAAGATGCCGCAAACAATGCCGTTATTATAATCCGCACGGCATTATTGCGATTTATAAAGACCGATAAAATCCTTTTCATTCCTGTTCCCCCTCCTCACGTGCAGGCAATCTATTTACTGTTCTATCTTTTATAAAATTATTCATAAATATAAGCCGGTCATGGCAAAGTGATTTTGTCATGACCGGCTATTAACCTTACAATAAGCTTATTTTTTCTATTTAATATATTCAATACGCCCTGAACCAGTTATTGTCGCAGAACTTGAAAGGGGTTTTGAAAAAGCTAAATAATAATCTTTGCTTGTATCCAAATCTGTAAATTATTAATTCTTTATAATCTATTCAATAGCTTTCTCTATCCCTAATATTGCGTGTTCTTCTATTTCATCCCTTGACCCCCTTTCTTTTCCTGTTTTACACAACTGATCATTATCAAGTATATATATAGAGATGACATTGCCTACACGATTTCGTGGAATTTGAGTAATTCCAGACGTCGAACCATACCTGCCCTGAATTAAAATATTTTCATCAGGTGAAAAGTCACTAAACACTTTCACCGAATACCTTGTAGTTCCAGAATACAAATCCGGATAAGATGTATAAACTGTAATCATAACAGGAGTAACGACAATCCTATCAATTGTATGACCATTTACTTCCTCATTTATCTCATATGTCACTACATCATCTGTATTTGACTTTGTCAATACCGAAAATATCCATTTACCATTAGTAGTTTTAGCATTTATTTCATCAGGCTCTATTCCAATCGAATCTATCTCCATTTCAAATTTAAACTCACTCGGAAAAGCTAAACCATCTAATGAAAACATTTCAATACCCACAAAGGTATATTCATCGTAAAATTGTCCCTCTAAACCCGCAATTCCGAAATCACTCAATTTCTTTCGTTCAGATTCACCTGATATATAGGCAGCACCTTCATAAGTATAATTGCCCATTCCTATAATCATCAGGAGATATTTCAGAAAAAGATTTTTCACTTTCAACCACAAATCCTGCATATAAACTTGTTCCATCACAGTAAATTTCCGACAACATTACTGTAATTCCATTATCCACAGCAGTATCCCCTACTTCAAATGCATAATTTGAATATAACCCTGCAAAATCCAGTTTATCCTGAACAAATGCAAATGCACTTCCAAAAAAGGGAATTGTCCGAGCATATACTGGTATGCAAACGTTTATCGCAACAAAAACTATTAAAACACAAGCTACACAAATAGTTATTGTCGTGGAAATTATTTTCTTCATTTTCTCTCTCCTTCTTTTGATTTTATATATGTCATATCCCCTATAGTAATAGTTTCTATTTTTTGTGCATCAAGTACGGTATTAAAAAAAACAAATATGCATTTTCTTTTTGTCGTTCATATCATTGCTGACAACAGGCATGTATTTCATTTTTAATGTAAAATACAAACAACATACATACACTTATTACTGACAATATAATAATCCCAATAACGATTTTATTCCTTTTCCTTCCTCTGATATCCGATGGGAAATTTACTGAATAAAATTCCAGCGTTCTTCCTATGGTCATTTATATTATCTTTGTGATTTTACCATCTTAGTTAGTATAGTACTATTATAAGTAGTACACGCTCCTTTGTCAACTATTAATGTAAGAATTTTTAATGAGGACATTTCCTATAACATAATTGATATTCCAAAATATCATTTATCACATTTCCACATTTGCTGCACCTTCTCGCATTATAACCATATACAATACATCTATCTCCGCTCTTCTCATGTTCTTGTTGTGTCCCATTCACATATGTATGGCTGCACGCCCTCTGCTCCTGCCGTCCCTCGCCGATGTATATATTCCCCTGCATATCCTGGAAGTAACTTTCAGCCGGAAGCTCTTTTAGATCCGCTGCATCTACATCCACAAACAGACTGTTCATCTCTTCCTCACTTCCCTTGAACCCTTCCTCTACAAAAATCTCCTCCCATCGCGTACCATGCTTAATGTTCTCTCCGCTTTGATCCAACACTATAATCGGCTTCTCATATGCCAATACCGGAATCGAACCCACCAGACCGGTCAACGCCGTGAAGCATACCGCCAATACCCTCATTCCTGCTTTCAATTTCCTTGTCTTCATCATTAATGATATCCTTTCCTTAACATTTTCCCTACTGCTGCCAAAAGGCGCAGTATACTTAAAACCCTTTCCACTCTTTCCACGCTCTACTGTAACCATTTGCAGAATTAATTGAGCATACATCTTCCTCTGCTCTTCTCCGCAATTCAACGCAATCTGTTCATCGCAGACACTTTCACTCACCTTACCCAATTCACGGACCAGCCAGTAAACCAACGGATTATACCAGTTTAACCCGGTCACCAGCACTCCCAACAGTTTAAAGAGCGTGTCATAATTTTTGATATGCAGCAGCTCGTGCTCATAGATGAACCCGCCTTCCTCATCCGAATATCTCTGCTTCGGCAGCAACAGGATTGGTCGTATAACCCCGATGGACAACGGCACCTTCAGACCCGGATCCCATCTGTACCTTATGTTTCTTCTGATCCCCAATCCGGTTCTTGCCGCTTCCAGCGCTTCCAGCGTCTCCTTAACCGTAATATCCTCACTGGCCTCAAAGAGCATTCTTCTTTCTTTGCCGTAACCGGACAGTTTGAAAAATATGATCGTAACGGCTACGATGCTCCACACGATAAACAATGTGATTTTTGCCGCCATAAAAGGAAAATAGATTTTCCCTTCCCACGTCACTTCAATGACATTCCGGGCCATATCATACACTCGATTACCTTCCTGATCTATAAACAGAATGCTCTCCTGCGTGCGCTTCTGTACGATATCCTGTGCTATATCCATATAATGTCCCAGTTGGACCGGCACCATATAAAAAAACAAAGCCATAATCAGAATTCGATATCGATGCTTCGCGCCGAAAGACTTTTTCAAAGCCGCCATGAAAATGAGATAAAGAAATACCACCATGCTGCCCGCGCACGTCATCGATCCCAGCAGTTTCATAACCTGTTCTCCTCCAACAGTTTCCTGATCTCTTCCGCTTCCTCCCTGCTGATCATCTCACCGCCGGACAAAGCACTTACAAAGTTCATGAATGAGCCGCTGTAGGAATCCCTGATAAACTGCTCCGCTCCTTTCTGCTTATATTCCATTCTTGTGACCAGGGGCACATACAGATATTTTCTGTCCTTTGAGATCCTGTCAATAAACCCGGCCTGCAGCAGTTTGGCCAGAAAAGTATTCAAAGTCTGCTTCTTCCAGTCCTTATCACAATGTTCGTTGAAATAATCCAGGATCTCCTTGGACGACATCTTTCTGTCTTTCTCCCACAGTAATTCCATGATCTCTTCTTCTGATTTCGTCAAACTATACTTTCCGTTCATTCTCTACACCCTTCCTTTCGTCTTTCATCCTGCCTTACAGATCCTATGCTCATACCAGCGTTTCCTGTATGACTATATCTTACATTATTGTACTATGTGTGTTAGTATCAGTCAATGCATGAATTCCCCGCAGAATCGTATGCGAAATTCTTCCGTCATACAGCTCCTGTCATTCAACAACAGCTCATGGAACAGTCCAGCATATTAACACCCGGAAAAAGAAAAAAGCCGGAACAAATCCCGGCCGGCAATTTAAATCCGTGCGAGCAGCTCGGACGGCGTAAATGCCGTTACCCTGCTCCTGGCAAAATCTTTCACATTTCGCGTAATGATATAATCTGCGTGTAGACGCTCTGCCGTCGCACTCTGGACGGCATCCTCAAAATCATCCCACTTCATCTCTGCAGCACGGATAAGATCCGATACATTGAAATCTGCAAATTCAAAGATCAACGACAGCGCCTTCAAAGTCTCCTCAATTTTCTTTGCATCTAATTCCTTCCGCATAACATAGACCAAATTGGCAAACGATAAAACAGAAACACAGCCTCTTGCTTTCTCCGTTTCACATAGTTTCCAGATAACGGTGGAAGTCCGGACATGCGGCTCCCGGTTTTGAAGAACATCCAAAAGAATATTTGCATCAATCAACAACGTCATACTTTTCCCTCAATCTCTCTGACCGAGCCTCATCAAGGTCATGATCCTCTTTCAAAAGGCCGGTCAATGCATCCGTCAGATATGATACGGCAGCATCTTTTGGAATAAAGCGCCCTACCTCCCGGCCATTTTTCGTTACAATGATTTCCTGTCCGGACATGACAAGATTCAGATATCTCCCGAAATTATTCTGCATTTCTGTTGCAGTTGCAGTGATCATGGAATCACCTCCTTTAGCTATTTTCAGTATATCAGATATTAGCTAATTTATCAATAAATACACGCAAAGAAAAGGACGCGTTCCCGCGTCCTTTCTCGTTACATCCACACTATGCATTTGTTTACTCGTCGTTTGGTTCCAAAAGCGCCTTTTCATAGCTGTCCAGAATAATGCTCTGTATTCTGTCCCGGGTCTCCGAGTTGATCGGATGTGCAATGTCGCGGTACTCGCCGTCGTTGGCTTTCTTGCTGGGCATTGCAATGAAAAGACCTTTCTCACCTTCAATTACTTTAATGTCATGAACTACGAATTCATCGTCTATGGTAATTGAGACGATTGCTTTCATCTTGCTGTCTTGAGTCATTTTACGCACGCGGACATCAGTAATTCTCATGAAGCTCAGCCTCCTTATCATATGATACCGGACAGTAACCTGCCGGTTTTCACAAGCTTTTCCACACAAGTCATACTCATCAAGCCACGTAGCTTGTAATAAAACATTTAATTAGTTACGCACATGCCTCTTACACAATATAATACATCTTTCAATCGCAACCGCCTTTCCATCATACCATTAAATTACGAATCTGTCATTATGTTCTACCACAATTTCTATACCATTTTCCCCTTTATGGTAAGAATTGGCCCGTATCGTCCCCCTGCTCTCCACGATACAATTCTCAATATGTGTATTATCTCCAATATAGACATCATTCAGAATGATGGAATTCTTGATATAGCAGTTGTTGCCGATGTAAGTTTTCTTAAAGATCACAGAATCTTCTACCTTACCGTTCACAATACATCCGCTGGAGATCAAGCTGTTCCTGATGCTTGCTCCCACATTATACTTGGCAGGCGGCAGATCATCAACCCTGGAATAAATATCCGGATACTGCTTGAAGAAATAATTCCGGATCTCCGGATGAAGGAAATCCATGTTCGTCTTAAAGTAATCATCCACGGAAGCGATATTACTCCAGTATTCTTTGATCTTGTAACCGTAGATACCCTTCATATTCTTATAACGGATCAGAATATCTTTCACGAAATCGTATCTGTCTTCTTCTGCACATCTTTCGATCATCTCAATCAGCTGCCGTCTTCTGACTACATAGATACCGCAGGAGATCGTGTTGGACCTGGCCACCACCGGCTTCTCCTCGAATTCCTCTATGCGGCACTCCTCGTTCATCTTGACCGATCCGTACCTGTCCACATTGACGTCCGCAGGCATATCCTTACATACAACAGTGATGTCTGCCTTCTTCTCAATATGGTACTCCAGAAGCTTATTATAGTCCATTTTGTAAACGCAGTCACCGGAAGATATTACCACGTATGGTTCATGGCTGTTTTTCAGGAAAGAAAGGTTCTGTGCAATGGCATCTGCTGTACCACGATACCATGCATTACTCTCTGCTGTCAATGCCGGAGTAAAAACCCTCAGCCCTCCCTGCTTACGACCGAAATCCCACCACTTGGAAGAACTTAAGTGCTCGTTCAGGCTTCCGGCATTGTACTGCGTAAACACAGCGACCTTATTAATGTGGGAATTGGACATATTGCTCAGCGCAAAATCAATCCCGCGATAGCTTCCCGCGATGGGCATGGCACAGACCGCCCGCTTCTGGGTCAGCTCCTTGATCCTGTGATTGTTGCCGCCTGCCAAGATTATTCCGATTGCTCTCACTGTTTATCACCTGCCTTAATCAAAGTTTTACCACTCGGAAGACTGCCCTCCGCATAGTCCTGTGCACTCGTCACGCCAAATACGACCGAATTCTTACCGACGGTGACGCCCTGCGGGATAAAGCTCTTCTCCCCTACCGCCACGATGCCGCTGTTGTAGATATGAGGATCCGTCTCGTTCTCTGCTTCCTCCCCGATACCCAGCCTGACATCATCTTCGATCACTGTATTCTCGGCGACAATTGCCTTGTGTAATTCACAGTGACTGCCGATCCGCGTCTCATTCATGATGATGGAATCTCTGATGACTGTTCCCTCACCCACCGTGACGCCGCAGCCGATCACGGAATTGTATACCTGGCCGTAGATCTCGGAACCTTCCCCGATGATACTCCGCTCCACAATACTGTCAGAAGACAGGTACTGCGGCGGCAATATCTCGCTCTTCGTATAGATCTTCCAGTACTCCTCGTAAAGGTTGAACTCCGGAACGATATCGATCAGTTCCATATTCGCTTCCCAATAGGAACTCAATGTGCCGACATCCTTCCAGTATCCGTTAAACTCATAAGCGTAAAGAGGCGCCCCCTTCCCATGGCAATAAGGAATGATATGCTTGCCGAAATCCAGTCCCGGCTGTGAAGCGTTCGTCAGCAGCGCTTCCTTCAATGTCTTCCAGTTGAAAATATAGATTCCCATGGAAGCGAGGTTGCTGCGCGGATTCTCCGGCTTCTCTTCAAAATCCGTGATCCTGCGGTCCTTGTCCGTGATCATAATCCCGAACCTCTTCGCCTCTTCCATCGGCACCGGCATGACTGCAATCGTCACCTCCGCTCCGTTCTGCTTATGGAAATCCAGCATCACTTCATAATCCATCTTGTAGATATGATCGCCCGACAGGATCAGCACATATTCCGGATTGTAACTCTCCATGTAGTCCAGATTCTGATAGATCGCATTCGCCGTCCCTGTATACCACTCGCTGTTGACGCTCTTCTCATAAGGCGGAAGCACCGTCACACCGCCGATATTCCTGTCAAGATCCCAGGGAATACCGATCCCGATATGAGTATTGAGACGAAGCGGCTGATACTGCGTCAGCACACCCACGGTGTCAACACCCGAATTGATACAGTTACTGAGCGGAAAGTCGATGATCCGGTATTTGCCGCCAAACGCTACAGCAGGTTTTGCAACCTTCGACGTAAACACTCCCAATCGGCTTCCCTGACCGCCTGCTAAGAGCATGGCAATCATTTCCTTCTTAACCATGTTATCACCTCTTGTTTCCTAGTTTTTATAAAAAAACGAGCACAGCTCGTTTACGAGCTTCGCTTCTCGAACTCGGATTAACGAAGCAATTTCCCAATATCCTGATAATAAATTTGCTTCGCAGATCAAGCTTGTTTCAAACGGGTTCTTTTGCTTTGCATAATTATATCACACTCTGAATTGAAAGTGAATATAATTTACGAATTTATTCTCCCGATATTTCGCCTACCATGTTAATAATTTACAATAAGCACCTCCTGTTTTCCGGTTTATTTATTCATTTTATACATCTTCCTTTTTATGTGTTATAATTTTACCCCGCGCCCCTGTCAATTTTCCCCAAGCAGCCTTCCGCACTCTCTGTCACAGTTTTTTCAATATATATGCTGCCGGCCGGCTTCCCGAAACGTTCCCGCTTACTTTTTCCAAAAACATATTGGTTTTTTTTGGGCAAATGAGTATAATACTAATAAAAAATGTAAATTTGCCAAGGAGATATCCATGTACCAGATCAACTTCAACAGTCCTATTCATATATATTTCATCGGCATCGGCGGTATCAGCATGAGCGGCCTGGCAGAGATCCTTCTGTCGGAGGGCTTTCGCATTTCCGGTTCCGACAGGACCCCTTCCTCGCTCACACACACGCTGGAGGAGCAGGGCGCCGTCGTGCATTACGGCCAGCAGGCGGAGAATATCACGGCAGACATCGACCTGATCGTCTATACCAGCGCGATCCGTCCCGACAATCCGGAGCTTAGTGCCGCCGGCCGCCTGAACATCCCTACCCTGACCCGTGCGCAGCTTCTGGGCCAGATGATGAAAAATTACCAGGTGCCCATTGCCATCAGCGGCACCCACGGCAAGACTACCACCACCTCCATGATCTCCGGGATCCTTCTGGAGCACAAGGCCGATCCGACACTTTCCATCGGCGGTATCTATAAACCGATCGGCGG
>OFHM01001365.1_pt1 | contig 16095 bp, 8 predicted proteins | sample 1521311 | NCBI WGS metagenome assembly OFHM01 (sample SAMEA3504083, study PRJEB24116) | mouse gut metagenome | biome: mouse gut; feature: mouse-associated habitat; material: faeces | place: Denmark | collected 2011 | reverse complement strand
TTTTTTCGGCGCTCGGAATGTATGTTGTAGCTGTCTTTGGTGGGGATTCATTGGGTTTAGGTAGGTGATATTGCGGTTTTCGGGCTTGTCTTTTTGTTAACTTAAAACAATTTAGTAAATGTGAAGAACTCAATATCCCATCAATATTTTAATTAACGACTTTGCAATTTTCTCCACCTCGTCTTTTGTGTTATCTCTCCCTAGCGAAATCCGAATTGTCCCCAATGCATAATCCTCATCAACCTCCATTGCCCTCAACACATGTGAAACTTGAGTATTCTTACTGTCACAAGCAGATCCTGTTGAGACCATAATTCCCATTAAGTCAAGGCGATGCAAAAGCAATTCACCCTCCCAGTTTTTAAAAGATAGACTTAAATTACCAGGAACATATGGCTCCTTACCATTTCGTTTGTAATCAATGTCTGTAGCTGTAAGAGAATCCAAAATAATACGTTCCAACATGTGGAGATGCGCCTGGTTAGTTTCTATATCTTTCACATTCTTTTTCAATGCCTCTGCCATTCCAACTATAGAGGCAATATTCTCTGTTCCTGCGCGCATCCCATATTCTTGCGCACCACCATCAAAATAGGACTCAGTTTTTGTACCCTTTCGGATATAGAGAAATCCAATCCCTTTCGGCCCGTTAAATTTATGTGCAGAACATGAAAGCATATCAATCCCCAAGTCCTTAACATCAACTTGAATATGACCAACTGCCTGAACTGCATCTGTATGAAATAGTGCACCATACTTATGTGATATCCTACAAAGCTCTTTTATTGGTTGAATCGTTCCAATTTCATTGTTAACCATCATAATTGATACAAGCTTTGTTTTATCTGTAATTACTGTATTTAAAATATCTGGTGTAACAAATCCCTTCTTTGTCGGATGAAGATACATAACCGGATGGCTAAGCTTTTCTATAGCCTCACATGTATGTAAAATAGCATGATGTTCAAATTCCGATGTAATAACATTATAAGAAGTATCCTGTAGAAGCATCACTCCCTTAATAGCCCAGTTATCACTTTCTGTGCCTCCAGAAGTAAAAAATATTTCTTCAGGTAATGCGCCAATACACTCTGCGATTATTATACGAGAATCCTTCAGCGCCTTTTTTGCTGTCCTTGAAAAAGAATAGGGCTGTGATACATTTCCATAATCAGAAAGCAAGTAGGGTTTCATCGCTTCAAATGCATCAATATCTAATTTAGTAGTAGCAGCATTATCCGCATAAATCATATTCATTCCTTTCACTCAAACAGTTTGCATCCTTCTTCTTTAAACTCTTCAATCTTATCCAATAGCTCCGCGACAGTTACATCCAAATAATTTGCAAGACAGTCAAGGCAATAGAAGTTTTCTATATCCGTTCCTAATAATTTCTTGTTGATACCAATAGTATTTTTGCATAAGTTTTCAGCACCACAGAGTACACATTCAACTTTCCTCATTAATCTCACGCACAGAGAAAGTGGGGATATCCTTTCCCTTAAACTCCTTATCAAGAATTCCTAATTGTCTTTTTATTATCTTTCGCATTTTAGCAGCAGGAACCAAACAATATCTCTGAAAATCTTTCGGCTTAATATCTGTAGGTTTACGAGTATTAGGAAACAATAATTTTAGATATGCTGTTGCAATCCTTTTAACTGCCTCGGTATCTCTAGTATCAGCATGTTCAGGCACTTCTATCAAATAATCTACAATAGCTCTATAGCTTGCATCCTCTCGCAATAAATGTAGTATAGAGCTGAAATATTCAGAATTTAAAGCCCAACCGCAAATTTTTAGGTCATCATTCATTCTCGGAATAGTCCATCCCTTAATAAATCCATGAATTCTGTCCAACAAAGCACTTTCCTGAAATATTGTTGGTAGTTCTGAGAACATATTACTGTATTCATCCATATTATCCTGTGCTATATTTCCAAGAAACACAATTCCAGCATCTGCTTTTCCCTCATATCCGCCGAAATTAAATGTTCCATATTCCATATATCCTTGCATAATAGAACGCATCTCATTGACATCCCCAAAAGTAACCAACTTTACCTCATCAATAGCAACAAAGTCATTTCCCATTATAAATCCTGGAATTTTTCTTGCAGCATCATAGAACATCTTCGCTCTAGTAATTTTTCCACCATCTGTCAAAATACCATATCGGCTGATATGACCAAACAAGTAAGACTTTCCGGTTCCTTTGGGTGCAAGTTCAATCAAGTTTAACCGCTTCTCTACGAATGGAAGAAGCCTTGTCAGCACAGCTAACTTATGGTCATCTTCTTCGTAGCCATCAGCATTGTAATCAATTGCTCCAAGAAGAACGTCTATCCACTCCTTAGTCTTAAATTCACTTCGAACATCCTTATAATAGTCCAAATCAACTATATAAGGACAAAAATTTGTAAAACTAATAAGCTTAATTTTTCCAGAAATCTTCATAATCTCATCAGGCAGACGATAACCCAGTTCGACAACCCCCCAAGTTTCTTTCCCTGTTACAAGTTCATCCTTATACTCATCCCAAACAGCAGGTTCGATAATGGTTTCCTTATAAGTAAGCCCAAAATCTGGAAGCGCAAAATAAACCTCCTGATTTTTGATATTGATATCAATGGAGATTTTGGTAAGTATCTTCACATGCTCATTTTCCATAATAATACGATTTTTAATACTTAACCAATCATCTTTCTTTGGCAAATATGTTCGAATAAAATCAGATAGTTCTTCAATGTCAAATTCTCCGTCCTCATTCTCAAACTTTTTTAGCAACCAATCTCTTAAAAAGGACGGTAGACTAAGCGCTGAGAAAAAATTACTTTTCTTTAAATCTTTATATACGACCATTTCATCAAAGCATTCCCTTAATTTTTCTGTCATGAATATCTCCTTTATAAAAGGCTTCGCTCAGAAGATCCTTCCTTCTTTACACTAAATTGCAAGTTTGCAACTTCAATGTTATTCGAATATACTACCATATTGTAATCTCCTGCATTTTTTATATCTGGCATCTGCACTAAATATAAGTTGTTCCCTTGAAATTCTGCATCATAATAACAATTTTCGAGCCTTTTACCACTAACGCAAACAGCAACACCGCCAAGCTTTGTTTTCGAAAACAACTGAAGTTCTGCCTTCTTACGGAAACTGATTTTAATAGGAAGTTTAGAATTGATTGAAACCTCAATTTTTTCTGTAACATATGTAAATTCAATAATCGGTACTGTAACCTCTTCAAGTGTTGCTCCACCGTGTACTTCTACGCTCGCCTTTCTACCACCTCTAAATCTATCATAGTTTGCTAACACCCAAAAGTCATTTATATCCAACGCATATTCGGACTGCACATCAGTTTCATTTTTAGGGCAGCACCTCCCAGAATGTTCTCCTTTAGAAGCCATTTCCCATTGATTTTCATGTTCATTAATAACAGCAAGCCTACTTGCTCCATGATCAGCAATAATATAGGCACGGTCAATAGAACCACTCGCAAGCCGATCTCGAATATCACTTAAGACTTCCCTGATTATCTCTAACTCGCGAATAAGATGTACCGGAAGCTTTGTATGTCGATAATCAAAGCTTTCTTCTCCATAGTGTTTAATATCATCCAATCGTTTCACATCTGGCGCGATATCTGTAAACTGCTCTAAAAACTCTTTGTTCAGTTTTGTAATAGATGGCAATTCACAGCAACATATCTGTATGTCCGCCATTAAATCCATGTCTTTGCACCGTGCAAGGATAAAAGAAAGATATTCAACACCCATGGCATCTACAAAATACAATCGTGCGTTAGCCTTATTAAGAGACTCCACTTTTTCAGATCGTGGTGGCAACCATGAAATAAAATTTCTCTCTATAGCCTGTTCTTCAACAATCTTTCTAAATTCAGGAAATATTTTATTGACAACCTTTTGAAATTTATAGTCCTCAAAATACTTAAACATTGTTTCGTTTTTGAATCTATATGGCTGCAAATAATCATACAAATCCGGATAAATATGAAATAATGCCCTGTAAATCTCATCTCTGCTAAACTTATCCGTATACTGGGCAAGTAATTCAAATATGTATTCTTTTTCCCTCTTACTTCCATCAGTCAAATAATATAGTGCCTTTTCTTTCTTGCTTTTCAACATTTGCAGATAGTCTATAACTTCCCCTTCCGAAATACCAAAAGAAGTAATTATTGATTTTCGTTCATCATATTTTTCCCAAAATGTCAGGGTCTCTGGCTCGATAGATAAAATGCTTCGATATATATTGCGCAAAAACATCTCTATTGTATCTGATTTTTTTATTGCCTCATTAAGACACCAGTTATCCCCAGCTCCATATAATTTAAGTCCAATGAAATATAGCCATCTTTTGTTTTTAGAAAACGACTTCCAACTACTTGCAATCAAGCTAAGATTTGTAGAAACACTAAATTGATGGTCAATCAGTTCACCCCACAATCCTACCTTTGTTACTTCAGAAAGTGCATATGCCCATTGTTCTTCAGTACCATAGCCAATATCCAACCCCTCTGTTGCCCTATCAACATTACATAGGGCATCAAATGCCTTGCTTTCTTCCACAATATAAAGAAGAGAAAAAGGGTAACTACTTTTATGTTTACTACTTTTTACATAAAATTTTCCCCCATCCATCTTTTCTACTGTTGCTGCTATGTTTTCAATCCCATCCACTACTATTGTCCCTGGTATCTGTGGCAACTGTGGTAATGTAAAAATAATTTCTGGCAAACAAGACTGGTTACCATCTACAAAATATACAAGTCTATTTGCCCTACTATCAGTGAATTGGAGAAACTGCTCGCACTGATAACATATAACCACAACATGTACATCAAATGTTTGATCTGCAAAGTTTATTAGTTCTCTTGTTAATACTCTCTCTCCCTGCAATTTCAATTGAGTGCTCATTTCTGTTACAAATACATTTCGTGACGCCCTACTAAGTATACTCCAAAAATCATCCAACTTAGGATTTTCATCCTTTGCTGTATAAGACGCAACTGATAATATATCGTTATTACCCACTGAAAATTTTTCCATGAATTCAGCGAGATCAGAAATATTTAAGAAGTTCACCAACCGAGGGGTATAATCATCTGAGTTTAGATATCTATCTATTCTTTTAATACATTCATCTAATCTCATTTTAATCTACCTCATTTTTCTTTTATTATTTCCATACCGACTGTCATATTATCTTTAATCAAGTCTTTTATATAGCGTTTCAGTTCAGATATATCCATACTATCTATCCTTTCTAGTGCCTTTTCATATCCGCCTTGATTATATTTTGCCTCTGCCATCTTTTTTAGTTTTTTATCAACTTCAGGCAGACCAAGCCACTCATATGGATCATCGCTAATAATTCCATTAAGATACGTCCTTACTTCATCAATATCTGTCAGCATAACAGAATAATCTTTAATAACCACATCACAAAATGCCTTATCGCGTTCCATTTCATTATTCAAACAATCATAAAATGTCGCATTCTCCAGAAATTCTATTGCCTTTTCAATAGAAGATGCATCCGGCTTTAGACGGTTTATAGTGCTGAAAGCTGCCCTTGCCGTCTGCATCTGCTTATCTTCTATCATACAAAGAATCGGCATTTTGTATTTTTTTGACCATTCCCTAGGAGAAGCTGTTCCTGTCTTATCAGACCAAAGTTTTTTCAACCTTGCGCTCCCCCTTGTAGTATTAAATTCAGCTACCTTACCTTCCACAAGATTCAGATAATCTGATTTTTCACGGGTAAAACAATTCAATGGCAGTGTTTTATATAACTCTGAAATCTCTTCATTTGTAAAATCATATGGTTCAATATAAAATTCACATACCTGCTTAAAAACATCTGTTTGATTATTGTAAAAATCTTTAAAAGCCGTTTCGTTCGCCATAAGCAAATCAAGAAAACTTTGCTTTTGAGAATTACGGATAGTACCCGACTTTTTGATTTCATAAAGCACAAAAAGGAACTCTCCAATTTCATTTAGGTAGTTTTTAGATGCTTCATAAGATATCCGTATATAACTGCATTTATCACACCATTCATTAATAGTGGCCTGAAATGATGCTGTTTTTGACACTATCTTGTTACTCTCTGCAATAATACTATATTCTAAAATAGTTTCTTTAATTTTTAGTTCAGCAGTTTCCCGACTCCAAACCCAGTTAGCGGCATCGACATCAAATTTTGATTTTAAAACATTAATATATTGCCCATTGTCACCAATTTCATCTGAAAGCTCGATTAACGCACCAGCTTCAAATGATTTTAAAAATGTCTTCATTCCATCTACGCATCTTTCTTGCGTAAGAATAGATTTCAAATCAGCAGCTAAATCTGAATATTGAATGCACATTTTGCCGATTTCCAATGCAATATCATTATCAGATTTTGCTCCTGACATATTTTGACTGTTTGCAATTCCACTGTATAAGTCAATAAGCTGTTCAACATGTGTAGCACCTGTCTTTAAGACAGATGTAGAAAGTACATATTTCAAACTCCAAATTGGGAAAGAAAGTTTTTTCATCTCATTTCTGATGCGCTCACGTGTTTGTTCCACATTCGTGCACTGATTCAGTGGAATATCAAAAATCTGAGAGGACGCCTCATTAAAAGATTTCTGTTCCCTTGTAAGCATAACAATATATTTATCTCTATATCGGGGATTTGGCGTTATTTGTAGTTGAATAACTTCTGCCACCATCTCCTTAAGTTTTACAACAGTTAGCTCATCATTGGTCAGCCCATCACTCCAACTATATGTACCATCAACATATTCTTTTAAAACAAAGCCCATGACAAAAGCTGTAAGATTGCAAGGAAGAAAACCATATGGAGCCACCTTAAGGTCTTCGTATATCCTGCCTATTGATACACGGCCTTCATCTTTAAAAGCAGCATTTACTGTTTTTATTATCTGTAATTTGATTTTTGAAATCAAAAGATAAGGTTTAGCTTCCCAATATGGCTTACTTCCCTCCGGTTGCTGCCATGCATCTGCTCCAATATAGTTCTCAAGCTTAGTCTGTGGATTCGCCGATAAAAATGTACCCCTTGTAATCTGGCTAGCACCATATTCAACACCAGCTTTCAGCGAATTAGAAACCCACATGTTATCAATAACAGATAATCCTGTTTCAAGACTGCTCGGGAAAATCTGTTTATTAATATCTATCAACACACTATAGAGTTGTTCTACTGATGCTACCCTTTTATTTACAAGTTCACTACTACTCCCTACATAAGAAACAATAAACTCTCCTGCCGTAATTCTATCTTTCCATTTTTTTAGAGATTCCTTTGCATTCTTCTCGTACTGATTAGAAAGACCATTATCTTTTCCTCTTTGATACTGTGAATTTGCCATTGCTTCTACATATTGATCCATAATGTCCCTTCCAAGAGGGGTAATGGATGCATCAACAAAAATCATGCGATAACTTCCATCTAACACAGCATCTTTAATCATTTTTGTAATTGTTGCACTTTCACTATCGTCTTTTGCCAATGCTACGACAACAATAATTTTTCCAGAAAGATTTGAATCCTGGTTTCGCAATGTATTAATCGTTGAACGAAAGTCTGTTGAAGATACAAACCTTGTTACATAACGCAGTTTCAATGCTCCATTTAATGTAACTGCTTCTGAAATATTTCCTTCACTAATGAGTGCAGAAGTAGTCTTTTTACGAATTTCCTCTTTCAGTTTTTCTACAGCAGACATATCACCCGCATTTATAAGAGCCGAATACTGGTACTTATTGCCTCCAAGCGGTTTATGATATAGAATCTCATCACGGCAAAGTTTTTCCCCAATTCTTTCAGCAGCACCTATATCCAAATCAGAGCCTTCAAATGCATTATTAAGATTTCTCTCATCTGGAATAAATAGCTCTACTGTATCACCAACACGTTGTGAAATCGCTTGTAACAGCAACACAGTTTTCAATACACGTTTTTCATCATTATCAAGCCGCTTAGTAGTAGCACGAGAATAACAGTCCAAAATTGAACGTATATCAGCGGAAAGATATTCCTTGCCCTTTTCATAGAAAAAATCCCATAACATATCAACTGTCAGCAAAGGATTTTCATCCTCTGGCCCACAATTGTCAATAAACCATTGAAATCCTTTGATTTCATTCCCTCGATCGTTCTTAATAAAATCAAACATACTACGTTGGTTAGAATCAAACGCAGACGAGATATGTTTTAAAAGCAGCGCCGCATAAGGATGAATTGGTAAAATGTTTTTAAGTTCTGTATCAGAGATATTTGCTTTATTCTTTACCAGCCCCCGTGATTCCTTTGTGCGGTCATAGAGTTCATCTGCTGTATCCTCCCAATCCTCAAGAATTACAGAATCCTCGTTTTTAACCATAGCTTTCCCCATAAGTTGGAACGCCATATTTTCTGGAAGGGAAATATTACAGGTGGGTTTAACAAATCTATCCAAAATTCGTTTCTGGTCTTTGTCTGTATCGTTAAACAGACCTGCACTCTTATGTGTTACGATAATCATATAAAAGGGATCCGTTGCACTAATTTCAACAATTTGTTGAAAACCAGTCAACGATTTCAAATTATGTTCAAAATAATTGGTAAATTCGTCCCAAATAAATACAATGGCTTTCAGATTATTTTCCTTGATGATATCTTTAATCCATTGAACCAGTCCATTAATATCAAGAGAAAGTGCTTTAAACTGGTTTTCCTCACCAACCTTAGATACTTTCCGCATCACTTCAATCAGTGCATTCCCTGTATAAGTTTTTAATTTCTCAATAATTGCATCTACATTATCGCCACCAAACAAATCAGAATATTTTTCCTTAATAAGTTTATTGATTGCATCCTGCGCCCAAGACTGAGAAAGCCAGGAAATCGTAGCATTTTTCAAGGCATTGGCACCACTATGCTCAATTCCTTCCGCCATTAAAGCCTGTTCTATGCTCTCCTGTAAAGCAAATACGAGGTTATTATCATCATTAATATTCGACGAACCATATCTATGTACTGTAATAATCTTTTTGCTATCGCTTTTCAAACGCTGAAACTGATTGCATAGGTCATTGGATAACTGCTGTGGATATTTAGCAAAATAGGCACGTGTATCCTCTTCTGAAGCATCCAACAATTTTTTCAAAGTTAAAACTGCATGTGACTTACCTGTACCATATGCCCCTTCAACCCAAATAGACAGCTTTTGCTGGCGTGAAAGCACACTGACTGTATCCTTGAGCAACTTAACAAAGGTCTCATGAGGATAATATTTTTTCCATATTTCCGGCTTCTTATTTATAATAGCCTCGTTAATCTGCGGAAAATATTCTGGATCAATGTTAAAGTAATGCCGGTATTTCTCAAACATTTTTCTCCTCCTTAAAACAGCGTCAAAACATCCGCTGAAGTTTTATCATTCTTGAGATTGATATTATCAAGGTCAAGGGTAAAAGTTGCATTAATAAATTCAGGATAATTTATCGTCAACCCGTTTAGAATCTTCTCCATTTGTTCACGTCCAATACCAAAAATTTCAGTCGGACTAATACCATCACTATCGATACCATGATTGAGTAAACGAGACAAAGTAAATTGATAATAATCTCCACATGCTTCTGCAAATCTGTAAAGTGAATAAAGTATAACCTTCTGATTTGGTGTTTTCCACGCTATCCTCTTTAATGAATTCATCGTTATCGTTTCATTTCCAGATGTGGATATTTTTTCTGTCACATCTATATCAGCAAATATACCATCCATACCAAGCGGAGTTTTACACATCATTATTTTCAGCGAATCAACCACATTCCTTTTTCCTAATCCTTTCAAATCATTTTCCATGACCTCTGAAAGCATAAATTTCAAACTATCTGGAGTATAGTTACATCCAATATCAAGATTTTTTACAAACCAGTAGTACGTAGGTGTATATACTAAATTAGAAAGAATTAGTCCCCATGAAGCAGAAGATTGACTTCCTAGTTTGAAAATTACTTTTCCAAATAAAGTAGGCAAACACTTAGTATATTTGTCCCCATCAGCTTTTTTATTATATTCTACAATGTTCGCATCCTTCAAAAAATTCAGAAAAGCATCTTTCTTTTTATTCGCAACCTGACCGTCTCCATCAGTTACCCAAAAGTCTATGCCTCCTTCATATTTTGCAAAAATTTCCAACCATTTTTCTCTGGCTCCAAAGCTAAAATATCTGTCTATTCCTGCCATCTTTTTTCCCTCCGTAATTTTGTTTCGAATTGAATTATATCTTAAACAATGTCCACATACATCATGGCACTTATAGCAATGGACACAAGAATCAGTAATATTGATTTCGTTTTTCATATCAATACAATGGCTTTTACACTCTGCTTCACAAACTCCACATCCAACACAATAAAGAGATTTTATAATCACACTGCGAAAAAGAGAGAGAAATTTTATGTCATCTTTAGTATTATAGCAATTTATTAGTCTGAAAACTATTTTATCCGTCTCTTTATTAATAGAAATCGTATAAAGTTTATCAGCAAAACAAATAACATATTCTGTTTCTGATACCTGGCTTACCTCTCCGATAGTCTTTCCCCATTTAATCCACTCAAAATCCGATAGAAAAACATTGATTGTAGGTATTTTTTCACCAGATTTAATTTCAAATTTGTCCTGACCAAATCTAAGTTCTCTTCCTGTCTTCCTTGTCCTCCAATAGCCAGCATCGATAAAAGATTGCATTTCTGTTGATGAATATGTCGTTTTTCCACTGGTTGAAGCAATCTTGCTCAAATAAGCATCAACTTCTTTTGTATATATCTTTCTTTTAACATATTCGTTCTTGCCCGAAGAATTCGGACAAACCAAGCACCCCGCTCTACTAACACCTTTTTTATAAGTTTCATTCAAGTACAGGTTATTTGCATAAATATATATATATAGCTCAGCCGAATTCCACTCCAAAATAGCATGACAACTATATTGTCCTTGATGTTTTTCCCCTTCACTTATGTCATCATATTCACTTCTTGTTAGACTTTCCGCAGCCCGTATTCCTGTAAAAGCCATTCCTGTAAAATTATACTCTTGAGTTATTTCCCTTAATAAAATAATTTGAGGGGATGTCTTATGCACACTACAACACCAACGATTTGATGTTGATGGAGGTCCAAAGCATGACCATGTTTGTAACGGTACAAGTTTTGATTGCGCCTTGTAAAATTCAATCCCTTTATTTACGCATTCATCTTCTACCTTTTCTATAATTGAATAAGTATCCGGGAATTCCATTCTCGTATCCCCAAATAAAACCTTAAATACATTATGTGGCAATGCTCTCTGTACCAAATCTAATACAACAACACTATCTTTTCCACCACTAAATGCAACATAAAATACATTAATTTTGTCTTTATACTCGACATACTTATTATAGATATTTTTAATAGTCTCCTGAACAAGCCCCCCCATAATATTCTTATTTTTTTCTACCATTGCTTCAATATCTACAAACTGAAGTTCATTGCCATTTGACTCTGGCTCCTCTAAAATTACGATTTCAGGTACAGTATAACATGCTCCCCCTTTAGTCATCGCTACCTTACGTCCACGATAAAAGTAATTATTAGACTCTGCCCACATGTACGGATATGCATCATTTTTCTCATAGTTCCAATATTGATTAAACCCTAGTAAATCAAGTTCTTTATAGTATACTGGCCTAGGCTCCTTGCTAAATGGCAATGGGGAACTCTTCAGCAACAATCCTCCTGTTTCTTCATCCCATTCGTATGAATACATTTCTGTACGTCATCCTTTCTGTGCCTTTGCTCTTATTAGAATCTGGTCGATGTCAGAAAATCTACGTCTTGCCAGATAACCCAAATCATATAAATACTGCAAAGCATCCTCTTTATTTAGGCTAATGCCACTATGTGTAAGCACATCAATTACCAAAGCATTAAAATTATCTATACCCGAATCTTTTTTAACGATTGCACCTACACATTTATCTGCATTGTACCCTACATGCAATAACTTAAACTTCTCACTGTAAGAAGCCACATAATGCTCTAACAAAAAAATATTCCAAGGAAAACCAACATATGGAAATATCCCAAAACTGTTGATTCCAGCCAACGGTAAATAAGCCCCTGTACAAAAAGAAGCTATCGCCTCGTCTGTCTTTTCTACGTCAAAATTTGCTTCATTTTTTGAAACAAATCTTTCTCTACTGACTCTCAAAGAATTTTCATATATTGCATCAAAGTAAATTGTTGAATTCATCTCATTTTTCAGTACATTCAGTTCCTCCAACGTAAATGAAGCATGCGTTTTGGCAAATTCCGCAAAAACATCGTTCATCGACAATTGTTTCTGTAGAGAACTGATAATATTCCCATTAAACGAAAATTGGTCTCTTAGATAATAAGCAATCGCATCACGAAGTCCATTCTGCGAAAACTGCGGAAAACGCTCCAACATTGTCGGATATTTGGCTCTAATAGCATCTATCATCTCCTTTCCACTTACAAAGTGGCTATCATTAATTATTTCCTGAATCAACTCAGCAATATCTTTTAGTTCATCATCGCTAAAATCAATTAACGACACATGAAAATATTCATTCCCAGTATTGTAGATAATTTCTCTATTACGAAGCGCATTATCGATACATTTCTTTGAAAAGTGTGTCAATTCTTCATATATTTTTTCGCACTTCATTGGGGAACCGTGAGTCACTAAAACCGTCTTTATTTCATTTAGGGGGTCTATCTGGACATTTCCATCCTGTGACATATAGTTTTTTTCAAAAATATATTTCTCTTTACATTCATGCATTAAATATGTACGTAACATATCATCATCATATATTTTCTGTCCCAAAAATTCTTCATTAAATTCTTCAAATATCGCACTATAATAAAGAACTGGGATTCCCTGTGAAAAGCAACTCTCTACATAATCAAGCAAATGTTTCTTTGTCTCTATTGAAACTAAACTATCAGCAGAAAATACACGATCCCCATGCTGAATCCCAACACTCAGAATACATTTTCTTATTTTCTCACGCATAAGGTCATTATCTGATATGTTAGTTCCATATGTTGTATTGTAACATGATATAAAACGCTTCAAATCAAGCTTTGATTCTATTCTGTATCCTTTTGGGAACTTATCAGATAGTATCTTACTATATGATTTCATATCCCCATTCATCTCTTGAACAGAAAACTCTGCAGTATCCTGCATATCCTTCTGAGTCTCAAGCACCACTTCTAAATCTCCAGATAAATACTGCAAGTATTTTATTAAGGAAGCCCGTAATCTATTATGCTGACTTTTATTCGCTTTCTTGTATTCTTCTGTCTGCATAAGAAGACTAATTGTCCGCTTTGCTTCATTAAGAGAAACTCCGTAAATTCTTTGACTTGACAGCCTAAGACGTATTGCTAATTGCTCACAATTATTTATTCCAGATGCATAACTTTTGCTAGTAGTTAAAGCTATACCCTGATTTTCAATCATCCATTTTTGGAATAATTCACTATCAAGCGATTGAGGAACCCGTTTTTGCAATGATGGCTGATTAATTTGCACACTTGTCTTATGTTTTGCATAATCTCTCGTCCACCATCCTACTTCGTAATTTAATGTACGGGCTCCTTCTTCTTTATAGTGAAAATTAACACTCAAATTGCATCGACAATATTTAACTACATTATCTAATTCATGTCCCCCCTTAATCCAAAGGCAACCGTCTTTGTTTCGATTATCAATAAACGGAACATCGTGTTTTTTTAAAAACATTATAAGTATGTCATTCTCTTCTGGCACTTTAGAAACTTCCTTAGCCTCGGTCTGCAATTGATTTTGAAACATTTCTGATACATCATCATATTTTTGTTCATCAGAATGCACACTACCAAACACTAATTGACTATCAAGCGACTGAGAACCCATTTTTTGTATTGTCGCACTTATCGTAGCCTTTACATAATCTCTCGTCCACCAACCTGCTTTATAACCAAATATACTAACCATCTCTTTATAATAAAAATTTACACACATGTTGGACTGACAATATTTTACCAAATTATCTAAATCATGTTCTCCTCTAATCCATAGGCAACCACCTATATCTCGATTATCAATAAATGCAACTTCATTCTTTTTTAAAAACACTAAAAGTAAATCATCGTCTTCTGACACTGCAGAAACTTCTTTAACCTCAGTCTGCAATTCAATTTGATGGTTTCCATATACATTGTCATATTTTTGTTCATCTGGATTTAAAAAATTGAAAATCCCTAACTTATTTTCTGCTTCAAATTCTTTGATAAAATCATAATAATATTTTATGGCAGTCTGCATTTGTCTAGCTTTCTTCTTATATGCATAATGAAATATCTCATTTGAATCTATATAATTCTTTATAGTAGAAATTATATCTACATCAACTGTTTCAAATAAACTTTGTTTTAAAATTTTGCGACTAAAACAAAATGATTCTATTTCTTGATAAACAAAATATAGTTCGGACATTTGCACAGCAGAAACTTTTCCTGTAAGCCATATAAAAAATTTTTCTTCTATAGAATCACTATCATTTCTCACACTCCTTGCCTTCCTAATGATTTCATTAAATGACTTTCTATCATTACAATATTTATTCACTATATCTACAAATACCTGTGGAGCTTTACTCAATCTCCCTTCTCTACCAAGAAATAAGTCTTCAATCTTGTTCATTTGCATTGCTATCCCATTCTCATTGCGAAATACATCATCAATTTCAATTCCACTTTGAATAGCGCGATTCCGAAGTTCGATAGAAGCATTTGCAATAGCCTCCGCCCTACTAAGTTTCCCATCCCTAAACCGTATATAATAATCAACCAAAATAGCAGTCTCTTTCTCATCCCAAAGAATACGGAGTGCCATTAACGTCACCTCAATTCCATCCAATACTAATCTCTTTCTACTTATAATATCATTTCGTAGTCATATTGTAAATGAATCTCTCTATATTATATAACAGCAATTTACAACTTTTTAAAAAATTTAGTTTATCCGTGTTTATTAGGATTGTAGTATAGTAGGATTAACACAAAATATATGCTTTGTCTAACAGTTTAGCAATCAATTATCAAAAATGATTATATACAATGCTCAGCCAGTTCCTATTACAGCTAAAAACCAGTGTTTTGCTATTTGCTGGCAAAGGGAATAAATACCTTGTAAGGCGATAGCTGAGCTTGGTATATAGTCATTTTATTGAATTAGATAATGAAATCTTATAAAAAGAGCCAGAGTTATAAAACCTTTAACTCCAAGCCACCTCAATATTGTGCCAAAATCGACCCCTAAAAAATCTTGATTCACAACCAACAGCTCCCACCAACAATCCCCTCCCCACCAATCTCTCCTCAATCATTAATCCTAAAAACCTTCTCCCAATATGTATCCAAATCCACCACCGAAACCCTACAATCCAACCACTGCACCTTCGACATAATATTCCGCTGCAATTCCGACATAATGGCTGTCTTCGGTCTGGTATGTGTTCCGAAATCCCCCTCTAAAACTAAAATAATCAATTTCTTTTTCCCCGTCTGGGCAAATCTTTCTCCCGAAATCCCTGCCGCTATCTTTCCTAACTTCCCAAGGGACTCCTTCCTATCCCCAAAAGAATATGCGCCACACAAAGCCGTAAGTGTCATATCCACCTTTTGCGCCACTTCGATATCCAGGCTGTCCCGCTCTGATACGTCGTGGGCAGTATGCGCCGTATCCCGTTTTTGATTGTTAGGGGCAAGTCGTCCGGTTATCCGGAAATTCAAACTGCATACCGCTTTCTTCAATTACCATAAATAGCCCTCTGCTCCCTGTCATACATGGCGTCAAATTCCTGCATGATAGCATTGTTCTTCAAATCCGATGCTGTCGGCTCCATCTTCCATTTCAATTCCTGTGATTCATCACGATACAAAGCAAAAAAACGGATATTCAAATTGTCCAAACACAATTCCGGATAGACCTTCAGCAAAT
>OFHM01001359.1_pt1 | contig 16158 bp, 12 predicted proteins | sample 1521311 | NCBI WGS metagenome assembly OFHM01 (sample SAMEA3504083, study PRJEB24116) | mouse gut metagenome | biome: mouse gut; feature: mouse-associated habitat; material: faeces | place: Denmark | collected 2011 | reverse complement strand
CGGGCTTCCGCCGGGGGCCTCGCACTCCTGGGGCAGGCCGCCGCCGTTCAGCCGCATCAGCTCCTCCAGGCACTTGCAGGACAGGTCTCCCTGCATTCCCGGGGGGACGGCCTCCACGGGGGAGACGCCCTCCTCCCGGCCCGCCATCACCCGCTGCCACACCCGCTGGAATACCTCCTGGTCTTTCAGCGAGCATGGAATCATTTCTTCCATGGTCACACCTCCTTTGCCCCCTATTCTATGTTCCGGGGGCAAAAGGTGCCAGCTGGCCGGGGACTTTGTGCGGTTTGACGGGCGGGGGGCAAAAACATAGTGAAAAACTATGATTTGTTTTCTTGACAGCCTTTTCCTCCTGTGGTATACTGCAAACCATAGAAACAGACTATGATTTCGCCGGGGGCCAACCCGGGCGGAGTCCGATAGGAGATATGTACTATGTTAGAGCTGAAGCATCTGGCCTTCTCCGTGGAGGAGGAGGCGGGGCAGAAGGACATCGTGAACCTGATTCGCTGTGCGTGGGCGGGAAGCCAGAGGTACGGCGCTTTGGTCTGGTCCGGGGACATTATGTCTAATTATGAGGACTTCCAGAAGCAGATATGCGCGGGAATTCATATGGGAATCAGCGGAATCCCGTGGTGGACCACGGACATCGGAGGGTTCCACGGCGGAAATATCCATGACGAGGGCTTTCAGGAGCTGCTGGTCAGATGGTTAGTGGAATTTACCTTTCAGAGATGGAAATGACAACGGCGTATTTGACATTTCTGTCAGGACATATTATCATGGAAGAAAAAGGCGGAGACCGGTTGCCATGAAAATGAGGAATATGGAAGCAGCAGGGTTTTCGGACTGACAGGGTGGAGGGAACGTAAGCCTATGGGGATATATGTGAATCCTGGCAATGCATCGTTTGAAATGTCACGCTTTTCCGACATCTATGTGGACAAGAGCATGCTGATAACGCAGACCAATCGGGTGTACCGGACGGAGAGGAGATTTCTGTGCGTCAGCAGGCCCAGGCGCTTCGGAAAGTCCATGGCGGCCAACATGCTGACAGCGTATTACAGTAAAGGCTGTGATTCCGGCCGTCTGTTCTCCGGGCTTGCCATGGAAAAGGAGGACTCCTTTCCGGTGCACCTGAACCGGCATAATGTGATTCGCTGGGATGTGCAGCGTTTTCTGGATAGGAAACGGAGCATTGATACATTCATTGACGAAATTGAACGTATGGTAATCAGGGATTTGCAGAGGGAATTCCCGGAATGCGGCAGCTTCCCTGAGGGCAGCAGGCTGAGGACGGTTCTGGACGAGATATATGGAAAACGGGGAGAAGGGTTCATTTTCATCATTGATGAATGGGACTGCTTGTTCCGCATGGCGAAGGAGCGGAAAAAGGTACAGAAGGAGTACCTGGACTTTCTGCGGGGTCTGTTCAAAGGGGCGGAGTACGTGGAACTGGCATATATGACAGGGATTTTGCCTATCAAGAAGTATGGGGAACATTCTGCCCTGAATATCTTTGAGGAGTATTCCTTGACGGATCCGAAGAGTCTGGGGAAGTATTTTGGATTTACGGCTGAGGAAGTGAAGGAGCAGTGCGAAATACATGGCGTGGATTTTCGAGAGATGGAGAGGTGGTATGACGGATACCTGATTGAAGGCTGCCATGTCTATAACCCAAAGTCCGTGGCAGATGCGCTTACGTGGAAGGAATTCCGAAGCTATTGGACCGGGACGGAGACTTATGAGGCCTTGAAGGTCTACATTGACAGGAATTTTGACGGGTTGAAAGAGGCAGTGGTGGGAATGCTGGGGGAATACAATGCAGAATCAGGCCGGAGAAGTTCCAGAACGATATGACTACCTTTGGATCGAAAGACGATGTGCTCACGCTGCTTGTTCATCTGGGATATCTCTCCTATGACAGAAAGAACAGCGAAGTGTCCATTCCGAACCTGGAAATCACACAGGAATTTCTGAATGTGGTGGACAGTCCCGACTGGGGCGGTCTGACGGAGGCGCTGAACCGTTCGGATGAACTTCTGAAGAACTTCGGATGAACTTCTGAAGAACTTCGGAGGAGCTTCTGAAGAGCACCTGGGCGTTGGATGAGAAAGCAGTGTCAGAGGGGATGTCGGCTATCCACAACGAAACAGCGTCTCTCCTGAAATATAATGACGAAAATTCCCTCACCTGTACCGTCCTCATGGCCTACTACAGCGCAAAGGCATACTACATGAATCCTATCATGGAGCTGCCCTCAGGAAAAGGCTTCGCCGACGTGGTCTATCTGCCGAAGAGGGACACAGACCGCCCGGCGCTGGTGGTAGAGCTGAAGTGGAACAAATCTGCGCAGGGAGCCATAGAGCAGATTAAGGAAAGGCAGTATACATCGTGGATTGAGGACTATACAGGGGACATTCTTCTGGTGGGAATCAGTTATGATAAAAAAAGTAAAAAACATTCCTGTATCATTGAAACCTGGAAAAAGGACTGACAGGCAGATAACGACAACAGAAATATTATAAAAAGAGGAGATATATCCTATGAAAATCAAGAATAAAAGTTGGTTTTTAAGTATTGGAATTGGTGTCTGCATTCTTCTCTTGGCAATTATATGTTTGGTGATTCAGAAAACCGAAAAATCCAGAGGAGAAGAGGCAGATTTTACAAATTCAAATGAACTCACTGATATTGAAAAAAGAGAATTACAGTATGATTATTTGGAAAAGGTCTTAGCTTCGATGATTGAGCGCGTGTTCGATGTTTTGGATTGTGAAGTAGATATAAACTATTCGGAAAGCGAGATTTTCGGAGCCGACATTCAGTTTACTGTACCCGGGGGCAGTATTGTAAATGATTCCATGCGGACAACTATATCAGAGTGTATTTCCAAAGCGCTTGAAATTAGCACGGATAATATTACAATATCAGTTATATAATCTTTTCCCATAAAAGCAATCAGCGGGTTTCGGAGCATACCGGAACCCGTTTTGCATGCCGGTCAGGCATCCAGATTCGACTTCATGCAACACAACTGTTTTTGTGATTAGACCCACATAAGTAAGGGGAAAAGATATGGTGAAAAGATATCGCTGAAAGGTTTGACTTTATCTGGGGCATATTGTATAATTACCACCATAATTGCAAAGGAGCAGACAAGATATGCATTGGTCAGATAAGATTGCGGAAAAAATCATAAACAGAAACCCGGACAAGGAAGAATATGTATGCGCTGCCGGCATCAGTCCCTCCGGCTCCATCCACATCGGCAATTTCAGGGACATCGCCACCAGCCTGTTCGTGGTGAAAGCCCTGGAGCGCAAGGGAAAGAAAGCGAAGCTTCTCTTCTCCTGGGACGAGTATGACAGGGTCAGGAAGATTCCCGTCAATGTAGCCAAGGTAAGAGATGATATGGAGAAATATATCGGAGCATCCTATGCGGATGTGCCCAACCCTTTTGGCACAGAGGAGAAGACCTACGCGGAATATTTCGAGAAGGAATTCGAGGCTGCCATCGAAAAGTTCGGCATCAAGATGGACTACAGATACCAGGCGCAGATGAACAAAAGCGGCAAGTATAAGGATTATGTCATCGAAGCCCTTCAGAAGAGGGGCGAGATATTCGACATCCTGGACAGCTTCCGGACTCAGGACGCCCAGGAGGGGGAGAGGGAAGCCTATTACCCGGTGTCGATCTACTGCCCAGAGTGCGGCAGGGATACCACGAAGATTACGGAGCTTTCCGAAGACTGCACCAAAGCGAAATATGTCTGCAAATGTGGCCATGAGGGAGAACATGACTTCACGAAGGACTTCAACTGCAAGCTGGCCTGGAAGATAGACTGGCCTATGCGCTGGAAGTACGAGCAGGTGGACTTTGAGCCCGGCGGAAAGGATCATGCCAGCCCCGGGGGCAGCTACGACACCAGCAAGGTCATCGCCAGGAAAATCTTCAACTACGAAGCGCCCCTGTTCCAGGGCTATGAGTTCATCGGCATCAAAGGGACCACAGGAAAGATGTCCGGTTCCACAGGCCTGAATCTGACCCCTGAGACGCTGCTGCACATTTACCAGCCGGAAGTCATCCTCTGGCTGTATGCAAAGTCGGAACCCAACAAGGCTTTCGATTTCTGCTTTGATGACGGCATTCTGAGACAGTATTTCGAGTTCGACAAGCAGTACAATAGCTTCATAGACGGTACAGCGGATGAATATATACAGGATATCATGAATAGCTGTCTTATGTTCGATGAGAAGATTAAGACAGTGCCCATGTCCCACCTGGTACAGCTGGGCTCCATCGTGGACTTCAATCCTGATATGCTGGAGACTGTGTTCGAGAAGATAGGTACTCCTTACAAATATGATGATTTCAAGGAGCGTCTGGGCCTTGCGAAGTACTGGCTGGAGAACTGCTCCCCGGAGAACGTGAACAGGCTCTGCCCGGTGCGGAACTGGCCGGTGTACAATGAGCTGGACGAAAAGGAAAAGAAAGCCGTGGAGATGCTGCATCAGTATCTTTCCGGCAACGAGTATACGCTGGATGAGCTGAACAAGGAGCTCTACGAGATTCCCAAGCGGATTTACGGCTATGAGGCGGAGAACCTGAAAGCCCTCCAGGGCACCTTCTTCAAGGATGTGTACCGGCTCCTTTTAAATAAGGAAAAAGGTCCCAGGCTGTACCTCTTCCTGTACGCCATCGAGAAGGACAAGTTCCTGTCATTGCTGGATTTCTCCGCTCCCATGACGGAAGAGGAGGAAAAGGCGCTGACAGCCCCCGCGGAGGAAGCCGTGGAGGAAGAGCCTGCGGTGGAGTACGGCGAGCCGGACGAAGTGCAGCCCATAGGGGAGGAAATCGACATCGAGGAATTCCGGAAAATCGACCTGCGGGTCTGCAAGGTGCTGAAATGCGCCGAGATCAGGAAGTCCCACAGCTGCTACAAGCTGACCCTGTTCGATGGGCTGAAGGAGAGGGTCATCGTGTCCAGTATCAAGCAGTACTACAAGCCGGAGCAGCTGATTGGCAAGAAAATCATCGTAGTGGCCAACCTCCAGCCCACCCGGTTCGTGGGAGTCAAGAGCGAAGGAATGCTGTTAGCCGGGACGAACAACGCCTGCGGCTGCCAGGTAGTGATAGTGGACGACATCGTGCCGGAGGGGACGAGAATCTGTTAAGATTTAACAGAAGAAAAAATTTGAATCAATCTATCCGGATATTCCGCAAATAGAATGGAATAGGAGTAAAAAAGACTGTCATTTGGAAGATATGACAGTCTTTTTTAGTCTCATTAAAATTCCTATTGACATTTTTAACATTTTTTATTACAGTATTAGTATTGGATATATTAATTATATCATTGTTATATCATTTGAAATGATAAGGAGCCATTTATGAAACGGAACTTTTGTCTTTGCATCATGTTCATGATGCTGCTTATCCTGCCTGTATCCTGCGGCCGGAACAGCGATTCGCCCAAAGTGGCGATGGCGGCGGGGAACATAAGCGACATCGATCTGCCCCTGGTGCCGGAGGACCTGGACACAGACTTCCCTTCAGACGGAACATATGTTCTATATACGGTGAATTCATCGGCTGCGGGCAGCATTAGAGGCACGGCGCTGCAGAAGGTGCAGGGACAGGGAACCGCGGAAGTGAGAGCCGCTGCCAACCTGGGCTATCGCTTCGTCTGCTGGAGCGATGGAAGCGAAGACCCTGTCCGCAGAGGGGACACCGCCGATGAGAACCGGGTGATTACGGCCATTTTCGATTATGACAAGCTGGAGATGCCTATCCTGTCCATCGTCACCGAGACCAATCAGGATGTGGAGTCCAAAACCGAATACATAGGTGCCACGCTGACGCTCCTGGGCGCCAAGAGCAAATACAATTTTGAGAATCTGGAGATACAGATCAGAGGCAGAGGCAATTTCACATGGGGCCTGGAGAAAAAGTCCTATAAAATGAAGCTTCCCCGGAAACAGTCCCTCCTGGGGCTGGGCAAGGGGAAGTCGAAAAAGTGGGTGCTTCTTGCCAACCACTGCGACCAGTCTCTTCTGCGCAACTATGTATGTCTGAACCTGGCAGGGGAGATGCCGTCCATCGCGTGGTCGCCGGACTGCACTTCGGTGGAGGTGTACCTCAACGGCGAATACCGCGGGGTCTATCTGCTGGTGGAAGAAATCGATGTGGGCAAGAACAAAGTCAATGTCTCGGAGGAAGTGACGGGAATGGGGGTCGATATCGGCTATCTCATCGAGATGAGCGGCAACGCGAAGAATGTCATCTTTTCCGCAGGCGGGAAATCCTATCAGATGCACAATGACCTCTCCGAAAACCCCAGGGAGAGCCAGGAGCAGTACGATTACATCAGGGATTATGTGCAGCAGTGCTGGGATGCGGTGAACGAGGGGGATGAGAAGGAAATCGGCAGGCTGATTGACATCGATTCCATGGTGGACGCCTATCTGATGGAAGAAATCGTCAAGAACATGGATGTGGGCTGGGATTCCTTCTATCTGTACAAGAACGTGGGCGGCAAGCTGACGTTCGGGCCTCTCTGGGACTTCGACCTGGCTCTTGGCAACTGCAATCAGGGCTGCGAGACATATGACTCCCTTTACGCGGCGTATGTCATGTGGGACCAGAGCAATCCCTGGTTCTACACCATGATGAATTATGAGTGGTTCCGGGAGCGGGTGGTGGAACGGTTTGATGATATCAGGAAAATCTGCGACGGGCTTTCGGATATGGTGATAGAGGAGGCGGAGGAATATTACAACAGCTTTTGTCGGAATTTCGATAAATGGCATATCTTCGGCCAGACCATAAATCGGGAGACGGAGCAGATTACCTCTCTTTCCACCTATAAGCAGCATTACACTTTCCTGGCCCAGTGGATCAATCAGCGGCTGGAATGGCTGGACGAGTGCTTCCACGAGGAGGCTTTCCTCAAGGAGTGGACAGGATACGGCGTCAGTCCCAACGGGAACAAGCCCGGAGAGTTCCGGGGCAATGAGGAGGCCGGCGCCCTCTTAGACGGGTATACCGGGCTGTCGGTCACTGCCAGCAGCATAGATGCCACCATACCGGGCTTCGGCAACGAGGGAGTCATCAATCTCTTTGACGGCAGCATCCTGTCCAAATACTGCGCGGTAGTGGGCGACGGGGACAATATAGGCACGGTGGACATCACGTTCTCCCTCACAGAGGCTGCGTCACTGTCCGGGTATGTATTCTGCACAGCTAACGATACGTCGTTATATTCTGACCGGAATCCCAAGAAATGGGTTCTGTACGGGAAAGCACCGGACGGCAGTTGGGAAGAGGTGGACACTTGTAAAAGGAGCACCATGGGGCTGGACGCCGAAGATTACTGCTGTTATGGGCGCTTCTGCACCGATGCGGGGGTGTACACCGATTATAAGCTGACAATCACCCATGACGCGCTTATACAGCTCAGCGAGATTTTGCTGTTCGGCGAACCGCTTCCTTCGGAATGAAGCTTCCCGGAGCAGATTTGCGGGGGAACAGACATGGATAGAGGGCTGCCCTATCAGGAATCATCCTCCTGGAAGGGCAGCTTTTTTATGGCTTTTTTTCGGCTATAGCATGTGGGTGTCTCGCAACCATGGCTTCTCTGATATTTGATTACGATAATGTGGTATAATGGATTCTTTTTTCATGATTTTGGAAGAAAATCAGTTGCCTAATCGTCCCTGTATCGGTATAATATAACTTATCAGAAGCATGCACTTAGCTTCTGATAAAAGGCGCGCCCTTTGCGCCGCATTCGATTATAGGAAGCTGCATCTGCTTCCTGTAACGGGTGTATGGTTATCCTGAAAATAGCATTATGTATCGGCAAAAAAGTATGGAAAGGACAGGTGCAGGACATGATAGTGCCCAAACATTTTGAGAACCTGGATGTGTTGCATGAGAACACGATGCCCGACAGGGCATACTACATCCCCGCCGCCGGAAGGCATGAGGATTTGGTGGAGCGCAGGGAGGAATCGGAGCGCTTTGCTTTGCTGAACGGGGAATGGGATTTCTGCTATTACGACAGTGTGTACGATTTAAAGGAGGAGTTCTATCGGGAGGACTGCGGGTTGAACCCGGACTGGAAGACCATTCCCGTGCCCTCCGTGTGGCAGATGCACGGATACGACAGACATCAGTACACCAATGTCAGGTATCCCTTCCCTTTGGATCCCCCTTATGTGCCCCATGAGAATCCCTGCGGCACCTACCGCCATACTTTTACATGGCATAAGGATGAGGCGGCGCCGAAGACATTCCTGAATTTCGAGGGCGTGGATTCCTGCTTCTATGTGTGGATCAACGGCCAGTACGTGGGCTACAGCCAGGTGTCCCATGCCACAGCGGAGTTCGATGTGACGAACCTTTTGAAAGAGGGGGAGAACCTGCTGGCGGTGCTGGTGCTGAAATGGTGCGACGGCAGCTACATGGAGGATCAGGACAAGTTCCGCATGAGCGGCATCTTCCGTGACGTGTATCTGCTGAGCCGCCCGGAGCAGTGCGTCTACGATTATTTCGTGAAGACCCGCCTGGACAGACAGGCCGGGGAAGCCAATGTGGAGATTGCCTTCACTTATCTGGACAAAGAGGTTCCGGTGAAGGTGTCCATCGAGGACGCGGAAGGGAAAGTGGTGGCCCGGACGGAAGGCAGCGGCAAAGTGGTTCTGCCCTTGCAGGACATCAGGCTCTGGAGCGCGGAGACCCCCTATCTCTACACTTTGGTGATGGAGACGGAGGGCGAGGTCATCGCGGACCAGCTGGGACTGCGGGAAATGGCAGTCCAGAACGGCGTATTCCTGTTCAACGGCCAGAAAATCAAGATTCACGGCACGAACCGTCATGACAGCGATCCCGTGACCGGATTTACCATCAGCCTGGCCCAGATGCACAAAGATATGACCCTGATGAAAGAGCACAATGTGAACGGCATCCGTACCAGCCATTATCCCAACGCGCCACAGTTCTACCAGCTCTGCGACAGGTACGGCTTCTATGTGGTGGACGAAGCGGACAACGAGAGCCATGGAGCCGAGTGCGCCTACGGCCAGAGATATGACAGCAGCTGCACATGGCTGGCAGACAATCCCCGGTACAGCGAATCCATCGTGGACAGGACGAAAAAATGCGTCATCAGGGACAAGAACAGGCCCTGTGTCTTCTCCTGGTCCATGGGCAATGAAGCCGCCTTTGGGTGCGGGTTTGAGGAGGCCCTGAAGTGGACCAAGGCCTATGACGACACCAGGGTCACCCACTATGAGAATGCTTACCATGTGCCTCAGGAAAGGGTGACGGATTATTCCTGCCTGGATATCCACAGCAGAATGTACACCTCGCCCCAGGGCATCCATGATTATTTTGCCAGGACAGAGGAAGTGGACAGCGACCACTGTTACACCGCGCCGGCCAAAAGGCCTTTTTTCCTCTGCGAGTACAGCCACGCCATGGGCAATGGGCCGGGGAACCTGGAGGATTACTTCCATGTCTTCCAACAGCATGACGGCATGATCGGCGGCATGGTCTGGGAGTGGTGCGACCATGCCATCGACAAGGGACAGGACATCAACGGAAAGAAGATGTACTTCTACGGAGGAGACCATGAGGAATATCCCCATGACGAGAATTTCTGCATGGACGGACTGGTCTACCCGGACCGCAGGCCCCACACGGGACTGAAAGAGCACTGGAACGTGTTCCGTCCCGCCAGGGTGGTGTCCTTCGAGGAAAAGGAAGGCATCCTGAAGATACATAACTATATGGATTTCCGGAACCTGAAGGATTACTGTAAGCTTGGCTGGGAGGTAAGCTGCGATGGCGAGAAAATCGCGGCTGGCACGGTGGAGGCCGATTCCCTTGACATCGCTCCTCACGAGGAGGGTGAGATTCGTCTGGAACTTCCGAAAGCCGCCGAGGGCAGATGCTATCTGAAAGCCACCTGGATCCTGCTTAAGGACGAGGGTGTCCTGAAAGCGGGGAAGGAGCTTGGCTTTGACGAGGTGAAGCTGTATGCCGCCTGTGGAGAAGCGGGAAGCGGAACTGCCCGGAAAGAGGGGCAGGCTGAAGACACAGCGAAGAAGCAGGCCTGCGGGTCTGGGGAGCAGTGCGTCCTGACCCGGAAGATTCTGGCAAAGCCTTTGACGGAAGCGGGCGGAGAAATCCAGGTACAGGAAGATGACCATTATATGACACTTGCGTCAGAAAAGTTCCTCTATACTTACGATAAATTCACAGGACTGTTCTCCAGAATGGTGAACGGCAACCGGACTTTGCTGGAGCATCCCATGGAGATTAATATCTGGCGCGCCCCCACGGACAATGACCGGAATATCCGCCATGCCTGGGAGGATGTCCACTATGACCGTCCCGTCACCAGAAGCTACAGCACGGAGTATGTCAGAGGCGAAGACCAGAACCGGCAGTGGGTGGAAGTGAAGAGCGTCCTGTCCGTGGCATCTGTCTATCTGCAGAAAGTGCTGGACATCAACGCAGTCTGGAGAGTCTGGGCAGACGGCAGCCTGGACGCGCGCCTTGAGGTGAAGAAGAATCCGGTCTTCCCCAGGCTGCCCAGGTTCGGCATCCGCATGATGCTGCCGAAGGATCTGGAACAGGTGGACTATTATGGACTGGGTCCGGTGGAGAGCTATTCGGACAAATGCCGGGCCGCTTACCACGGCAGATTCGAGGAGACGGTGGACTCCCTCTTCGAGGACTATATCCGCCCTCAGGAGAACGGAAGCCACTGTGATGTCAGCTATGTGGAGCTGCACAGAGAGGGCCTGAAGCTTTCCGTGGCCGCCGAGAAGCCTTTCTCCTTCAACGCTTCCCGTTACACCCAGGAAGAGCTGACCCGTAAGGCCCACAATTATGAGCTGGAGCCCTGCGGCCACACGGTGCTGTGCATTGACTATGTCCAGGACGGCATCGGATCCAACAGCTGCGGGCCGGAGCTTCTGGAGAAATACCGGTTTTGTGAAGAGACATTTACATTTGAAATAACACTGATCCCGTTTCGTAAGCGGTAATTAACATGTCTGCGGGCATCTGAGCATGCAAAAATCCGGATAAGGATGCCTGAGAGCATGACAATCCGCCGTGAGAACGGCGCAATACCAGGAAAGGAGCATGTATTCCTGCACTTCGCCGGGGATTAAGCCGGGCGGCAGACCCGGCACGGCGGAATTTTTGCCTGTTGCGTCCGGGGAAGAGGGATGGTATCCTGTGTGTATACCACAGGAAAGAAGGTGCGGGCCATGGTATATTTAAGCAGTTTTCTGTTTTCGGATAAGAAGGTGAATGCCCCTCATATTTACCCATACAATGTATTCCGGAAAAAGAGAGAGCGGCTTCTTGTTTTTTCCACGATCACGGTTCTGTACGGTAATAACGCTTCCGGAAAATCCACCATGCTGAACATTATGGCGAATAAATTTGAGATGAAGGGCTTCGAGTACGCCACGAATAACCAGTACGGGATCACACCGTATTTTGCACAGTTTGTCAGGGAATGCAGCTGCGGATTCGGGGACGATGAGGACGGCAGGACATATGAGGCGCTCCCCCGGGGCAGCAGATATATCAAAAGTGAGGACATTCTCTACGAGATCAAGAAAATACAGCAGGAACAGGTGCTCGCCGACGGCTACATATATGAACATATCAGGCGCGGGATGTCGAAAGAGCAGCGGGAACAGCTGCGGGATTCGTGGGAATTCAGACAGCAGATGGAGTACATAAAATTTGCGCAGGAAAAATATTCCAACGGCGAGACAACACTTCAGATGCTGGATGACTATATGGAGCCGGACGCCCTTTACCTGCTCGATGAGCCTGAGGTCTCCCTGTCACCGGAGAATCAGACGCTTCTGGCGGAGAAAATCAATAAAATGGCGAGGTTTCTCGGCTGCCAGTTTATTATAGCCACCCATTCGCCCTTTATGCTTGGGACGCTGAACGCAAAGATTTATAATCTCGATTCAGGGGAGCTGGAGGAGACGGTGTGGACGGAGCTTGGAAATGTGCGGTATTTTTATGAATTTTTCGAGAGGCACAGGAAGGAATTTGAGAGGTGAGGGGGGGATCGCCCAAAGAGGAAGTCTGGAAAAATTCAGGCTGGCAGTGGGAAGATAATTTCACAGGCGGTGCAAAAGGCATGTGCAGCAGATGCACATGCCTTTTATTTTGTGGTTAAATGTCTGTCTTTTGTATTTATTATTTATATTTTTGCTGATTTTTTGCCAAACCAGTGTTAAAATTTTAATGGCAATGATTTGTACTATTCAATAAAGATAAATATGAGGTATGTTATGATAGAAACAGAAAAAAGAGCTGCTGCTACAAAGTTTTACAATGACTGGCGGGGGATAGGTGATGAGAAAAGTGACAGTCAGAGGTTCTGGATTGAATTTCTTGGCAATGTTTTAGGGATTGGAGATATTACACAGAAAATTATTTTTGAAAAGCGTGTTCTGGTGGATAACCAGATTAAATTTATTGATGTTTATATACCGGAAACAAGAGTCCTTATAGAACAAAAGAGTATAGATAAAGACTTAAGCAGAAAAATATTGCAGTCAGATGGAACCATGCGTACACCTTTTGAACAGGCCCGTAATTATGCACAATGGATGACACCTAATGAAACTCCGCTATGGATTGTGACCTGTAATTTCAGATCTTTCGAAATCCATGATATGAATAAACCAGGTGAGCCACCTGTAATAGTTTTGCTTGAAGAAGTGCGAAATAAACTTCCTTTGTTTGATTTTATGTTTAAAGAAGACGTCATGGAACTCTCTCATGAAATGGAAATCTCCGTCAAGGCTGGAGAAATTGTAGGAATACTTTATGACAAGTTGATCGTACAGTACAAAGAGCCGGATTCGCAGTCATATAAGAGTCTGAATGCATTATGTGTGAGGCTTGTTTTTTGTTTATATGCGGAGGACGCGGGGATTTTTGGCTCACACATGATGTTCCATGACTATCTGAAGGATATTCCGGCCAATGGCTTTAGGAAGGCACTTGTGGAACTGTTTAAAGTACTTGATTCCAGGGTAGAAGACAGAGATAAGTATTTAGCGGAGGATAATCCCAGACTCGCAGCTTTTCCATATGTTAATGGCGGACTGTTTGCAGATGAAACAATTGAGATACCACCTTTTACTGAGGAAATTAAAAATCTGCTTTTAAACAAAGCAAGTGCGGATTTTGATTGGTCAGACATAAGTCCGACTATTTTTGGAGCCGTGTTTGAAAGTACTTTAAACCCTGAAACGCGCAGAAATGGTGGGATGCATTATACGTCAGTTGATAATATACACAGGGTTATAGATCCGTTGTTTCTGAATGAGCTTAGAAACGAGTTGAACGAAATAAAAAAAATTGCGGTGGCACGTACGAAAAGAGCAAAATTAAATGCTTTTCAGGCGAAGATCGCAGGATTAAAGTTTCTTGATCCTGCATGTGGTTCAGGTAATTTTCTGACCGAAACGTATATTTCGCTGCGCAGGCTGGAAAATGAAATTCTTAATGAGTTACAAGGCGGACAAATTGTATTTGGAGAGGCTTGTAATCCTATCCGGGTGTCCATCGGTCAGTTTTATGGAATAGAAATTAATGATTTTGCAGTGACTGTGACTAAAACTGCATTATGGATTGCAGAAAGCCAGATGATGAAAGAAACAGAGGCTATTGTCCATATGAATCTTGACTTTCTTCCATTGAAATCTTACGCGAATATCTTTGAAGGAAACGCACTTAGAATCGATTGGCAAAGTATAGTGTCAAAACATGAACTGAATTATATTATAGGAAATCCGCCATTTGTAGGTTTTAAATTTGCTGGTGTAACCCAAAAGCAGGATATGAAATTAGTCTTTTCCGGGACCAGACCATCTTTGCTTGACTATGTGTGCTGCTGGTATAAAAAAGCTGCTGAGTATATTCAGGATTCAAAATGTGAAGTAGCATTTGTTTCTACAAATTCTGTTTCACAGGGACAAATGGCGGCAGATTTGTGGTCGGTTCTTTTAAAAAAATATTCGATCTCTATCAATTTTGCATGGAAATCATTTATATGGGAAAGTGAGTCAGGAAATACGGCCAGTGTTCATGTGGTCATTATCGGTTTTTCTGCGGTCGGTCATGCAGAAAAATTTTTATTTTCTGGCAATGAAGTCAAAGAAGTATCAAATATAAGTCCTTATTTGATGGAAGGTGCCAATATCCTGGTGTTAAGTCGAAAAATGCCTATGTGCGAAGTTCCTAAAATAGTTATGGGGAATCAGGCAATGGATGGTGGGAATCTTATTATTGAAGAAAAAGATTATGATGAATTTATCGCAAAAGAACCGCAGGCGATACCCTATATTAAACGCTACATGATGGGATATGAATTTATCAACAATAAAAAGCGATGGTGCTTATGGCTGGTAAATTGTTCACCTTCACAGCTGCGTAATATGCCCTGCGTAATGAAACGTGTCAGGGCTGTGCATGAAATTCGGGCGGCAAGTAAGGATGCCGGTGCACGAAAAAAAGCAGATACACCAATGCTTTTTCGGGAACAGCGTAATCCTGCGAAATTTATTGCAATACCTATCACATCTTCACAGGGACGGAGATATATACCTATTGGATATCTTGACGAAAAGACAATTGCTGGAAATACATTATTTATCATTGAGGGAGCATCTCTTTACCATTTTGGAGTTCTGACATCCAATGTGCATATGGCATGGGTGCGTACTGTGGGTGCAAGAATGAAGAGTGACTATAGGTACTCCAAAGACATTGTTTATAACAATTTTCCATGGCCGGAGCCTGCGGAAGAGCAGAAAAATAAAATCAAACAGACAGCACAGGCAATATTAAATGCAAGAGAGTTATATTCTGGTTGCAGTCTTGCCGACTTATATGATGAACTCACTATGCCGTCAGAACTTCGTAAAGCCCATCAGCAGAATGACAAAGCAGTTATGCGGGCATATGGTTTTTCCATCAGGGACACAACAGAAGAAAGCTGTGTAGCAGAATTAATGAAGCTGTATCAACGGTTGACGATGAAGTAAATTCTGGTTAATGTATATTTTGAAAGTGTTTCAATCAATTTTCAGATGTTTTATTGTTATGCTGTGGCATGTGATTTTGCGCCTGGTTTCAGGATTTATAATGATCTGTGATCGCATCTGCAGTTCAGGGTGCATGGTCAGTCTGGAAATGGGACAGAGGCTGTTTCTGCCCTCTAACCGCTATCTGGGTGCCGGATGGGTCTGTAGGAAAATAGTGGCAAACACGTCCCATGTCTGCTATAATGTGGAAAGCATATTCCCGTATATTTCTGTGCGGTGAAGACAGGTGCGGAAAACGGGGAGACATTTTAGAATTAAGAAGCCGGACAGGAGAGATTTAGATGGATATCACAAAGTTTGTAAAGGATACGGAAGGGCTTGGCGTCCTTGGCGTCAGGGTCACGCAGGGAGGAAAGGATACTGCCACGTGGCATCTGGAACCGGAGTGCAGAAGGAATGTATATTCCGCGGCGAAGAGTTTTACATCCTGCGCGGTCGGTTTGGCAATTCAGGAAGGGCTGCTGTCGCTGGAGGAAAAGCTCGTGGATGTTTTCCGGGATGAGCTGCCGGAGACGGTCAGCGGGAACCTGGAGAAGGCGACGGTGCGGGATCTGCTGACAATGTGCCTGGGGCAGGAGCACGCCAGCCTTATGGGAGATCAGCGCCCGCTTTACCGGGAGGAAAACTGGGTGAGAATGTCGCTGGCAATTCCGTTTGTGTATGAGCCGGGGACACAGTTTGTGTATAACAACGTGGGACCGTATCTGGCAGGAGTTCTTGTTCAGCGGCGGGCGGGCTGCAATCTGGTGTCTTATCTTACGCCGAGGCTTTTCTCACATCTGGGTATATTTCAAAAAATCCAGTCTATTTACACCGGGGCGGAAGCGGTATTATTATTTCTCCAGAGTTGCGTACGTTCTGAAGTGCGACAAAAGCAAAGAGGAGTGGAGTTATGAAAAAGATACCCCGCATCGCATCCTTGGTCTTGGCCATAACGCTGCTGCTGTCCCTGTCCGGGTGCGGCGCGTCGGATGGCAAGACCCGTCTCAA